>Ga0123353_10000475_pt1 | contig 49622 bp, 35 predicted proteins | sample TergutLab28metaG_3_FD_92763 | JGI IMG/M metagenome (GOLD analysis project Ga0123353, IMG submission 92763) | Labiotermes labralis P3 segment gut microbial communities from Petit-Saut dam, French Guiana - Lab288 P3 | ecosystem: Host-associated > Arthropoda: Insects > Digestive system > Gut ... | reverse complement strand
GTTAAGTCCTTTAACGAGCGAAACCCTTGTCACTAGTTGCCAGCGAGTCATGTCGGGGACTCTAGTGAGACTGCCTTCTGTTAAAGAGGAGGAAGGTGGGGATGACGTCAAGTCCTCATGGCCCTTATGCCTAGGGCTGCACACGTCCTACAATGCCACACACAAAGGGATGCAAAATCGCGAGATCAAGCAAATCCCAAAAAATGTGGCCCAGTTCGGATTGTAGTCTGCAACTCGACTACATGAAGTCGGAATCGCTAGTAATCGCGGGTCAGAATACCGCGGTGAATGTGTTCCTGAGCCTTGTACACACCGCCCGTCAAGCCACGAAAGTGGGGGGCATCCGAAGTCGCCGAAGCAACCCTCAGGGAGCTAAGTGCCGAAGATGAACTCCGTGATTGGGACTAAGTCGTAACAAGGTAGCCGTAGGGGAACCTGCGGCTGGATCACCTCCTTTCTAAGGATTACTTAGAATGTCTCTACTGGTAACAGTTTTGACAGATAAGTATGGAGCCGATCCTTACAAAACCCACAAAACATTGCAACCATTGTATATAAAATGAAGACGTCTAATCTCATGGGTTGAACGTCTTCATTTATTTCTTGTTTATTGATAAAAATTCTTATAAAACCATGAATATTACAGCAATTATTGTTGATGAATCAATTTCTTTGGGGTGAAATGCAGGACGTATTTGAAATTTCAACGTGTTTTTTGGAAACATTGACCCCGAGGCAATAATATTTTGTTGAGATATAAGCCGTTGAAAAATAATGGATTAAGAGGATTTTTGCCAAGTTGGAATTTTATTGGCACGGCATCTGCATTTCTTCTCCGGCAGTTCATTTCCTTGTTTTGGTTTTGCGGACGGAAAATTTGTGACGGGCTCTTCTCTTTTCCCCTTCTCTGCCCTTGGCCTCTAACCTGCCGCCACACAAATGTTCTGATTCGCAAAACCATTTTTTTATTTCAGGCTTTCGGTTTTCTATAAATAAACTAAAGTCTATAACCTATAAAGACTTAAAACCAAGAACATGTGAACCCGCCATCGACGTAGAGAATTGAGCCGGTGATATAGCTTCCCGCGTTGGGGGAAAGAAACAATAGGGCGGCGCCAACCAGTTCGTCGGGCGAACCATAGCGGCGCATCGGGGTTCCCCGCATGATGTTTTCAACGCGTTCTTCGTTGAGAAGTTTGCGGTTTTGCTCGGCAGGAAAGAAACCGGGGCAAATTGCATTGACTCGAATGTTTTTCGTTGCAAATTCCTGGGCAATATTTTGGGTCAGATTGACGACACCGGCTTTTGAAGCGGCATAAGCAAAGACCCGGGAAAGCGGTTTGTCGGAATTCACGCTTCCGATGTTCAGAATGGAGCCGCCATTGGTTTGCAGCATCGACTCGATAAAAACCTGACATGCCAGCATCGTTCCTTTGAGGTTGACCGTCATGATCCTATCCCAAGCAGCTGCATCGACTTCCAAAAAAGGGGTCCCGATGTTGATTCCTGCACAATTGACAAGCATATCAACCTTGCCGGTCAATTTCAGACTTTCCGTTCGCAAATTTTTCAGTGATTCGATCGAAGTAACATCCACGGTTTGACTGACGGCTTCGATTCCAAGAGCCTGAAGTTGTTGGGTTCTTTTCAGACATGCCTCTTCGCCGACGTCGGCAATCACGATTTTTGCGCCATTAAGACCAAGACCTTGGGAAAGAGCGCCGCCGAGTTCCCCTGCTCCGCCGATTACGACGGCAACTTGTCCCTTCATACCAAACAAGGATTCAAGGTAATTTTTTGAAGACATTTTTTTATTCCGAATAGAAAGAAGCTGAAAACCAGTCGAAAGTTCGAGAACAATAGAAAAAACAGGCGGGAAACAAAATTATACCATGTTTTTCATGAAAACCAAGAACCCAGAAGACCAAAACCAATTTCCAAACGGCTCTAAAAACCTTGTCTTGGGGCGGCAAATCGTTTATACTCAAGCCGGTTTGAAATTTCTGATAGCTGGACACGGGTTGTTTTTTGGTGAAAACGGAAAGCGAGTAGAGATTCTTATGAAATGTCCATTTTGCCACACCGACAACGACAAGGTTGTCGATACACGACCCAATGACGACGGATCGGCGATTCGGCGACGAAGGCTTTGTTGCAGTTGCGATAAACGGTTTACCACATTTGAACGGGTGGAAACGACAACCGTCCGCGTCGTCAAACGGGATGGAACCCGTGTTCCTTTCGACCCGCAGAAAATTCGCAATGGTGTCCAGCGGTCCTGTCTGAAGCGTCCCATTACCGAGGAACAGATCATGACCCTGATTGCGGAAATCGAAAACGACATTGAAGCAATGAACGTGCCTGAAGTCAGCACGCAAACAATCGGCGAAATGGTGATGAAACAGCTTCGTGAGCTTGATCAGGTTGCTTATGTTCGTTTTGCAAGCATCTATCGTGAGTTCAAGGACATCCAGGATTTTGCGAAAGAGCTTCAGACCATGCTCAAGCCACGGGGGTAGCCGTGAATTCTGAAACATCGACCATCAAGGTCTTGCAACAATGTCATGAGCTTGGTTTTGATCTGGCCGGAGTTTGTCGGGCGGAATCTGCCTGGTCGTTTACGCGGTTTGGAGGGTGGCTTGACTCCGGAAAACATGCAGGAATGTCGTATCTGGCAAAATATTGCGATGCCCGTTCTCATCCGGATTCCGTTTTGGCGGGGGTGAAGAGTTTGATTGTCGTGGGGAGAAAAAAGACGGAAAAAGGTGAAAAAAGGATTCATGTCGAAGGAGGAACGATTGCCCGGTATGCCCAAGGGAGGGATTATCATCTTTCCATGCGGGAAAAACTGGCGGAACTGGCCGCTTTTCACCAAGAACTCTTCCCGACGGCAAAAACGCGTTTTGTTGTGGACACGGCTCCAATTCTGGAACGAGAATACGCCTATCGGGCCGGACTCGGCTGGTTTGGCAAGAATACGATGTTGATCAATGACGAACTTGGCAGTGATTTTTTTCTCGGAATTTTGCTTTCCACCGCAGAATTAGCCCCTACAAAACCGGCTCCTGAAATTTCCTGTTGTGGGAGTTGCCAAAAGTGCGTTGATGCGTGTCCCACTGGGGCACTCAACGAGCCCTATTTCCTGGATGCCGGAAAATGTCTGAATTATTGGAACATTGAACACCGGGGAAAGATTCCCGAGGAAATCGCCGGAAAAATGGAAAACAGACTCTTCGGTTGCGATGTTTGTCAGAGGATTTGTCCGTTCAATCGTGAAAAGTCCGAATTATCCTGCAAAACATGTCAACCTTCGGAGAAATTTCATCCCGACGCTGTTGTCCTGCAAAATTCCTGCGACGATTCCCGGTTGATTCAGCTCACGCTTGATGACATCACCGGCATGGACGAAGAAACGTTTCAAAATATTTTTCGTGAGACCTCCATTTTGCGTCTCGGCCTGGATGGTCTCAAGAGAAACGCCGAAATTGTGCGAAATAATATCACTGAAAAATCACTCTTCGGTGATCATTCGGTCGTAAAATTCACCGTAACGATCGCGTTTGGAGATGTCTTCCCGAACCTCAATCGCGTCACGGGGATGCAAATTGAACTGTCCGGTCAGATTGTATTCCGGATGGGGGCCCCAATCCAAAGTCTGCCGGAGCGGATGTAGATAATTCTGAAGCGCGTAATAAATCGGTCGAAGTTTGAACTTTGGATTTCTCAGAAAACCGAGCATCAATTCCATCGGACAATTTCCGGCGCCGCGTCCCAAACCGGCCAGTGTCGCGTCGACCCGGTTTGCACCGTGAATGATCGCCTCAATCGAATTGGAGAACGCCAGTTGCTGATTGTTGTGGGCGTGAATGCCGACCTCTTTATTGTGGGCACGTCCAAACTGGAGGTATTTTTTTACCAGGTATTCAATCTGCTCGGCATACATGGAGCCGTAACTGTCGACAACGGCAATCGTGCTGATCGGCGTTTTGACAAGCACGTCGAGCGCCTGGTCAAGTTCGATTTCTTTCGCCGTGGAAGCGGCCATGATGTTGGCCCAAACTTCGTATCCTTTTTCGTGGGCATCCTGAATCATCTCAATGGCTTCAGGAAGCTGGTGGATATAAAAAGCGACCCGGATAAGATCAAGAACGGAGTCTTTTTTCGGCAAAACGTCGTTTTTCCAGTCGGTTTTTCCTGTGTCAATCATCACCGAGAGCTTGAGAGGGGATTCGTTGTTTCCAACAATTCGGCGAATATCCTCTTCTTTGCAGAATTTCCAAGGACCGTATTGATTTCTGTTGAAATACTTTTCCGCCCCTTTGTAGCCGATTTCCATGTAATCGACTCCCGCTTCGATACACGTTTGATAAACGCCACGAACAAAATCATCACTGAATTTGTGGTTATTGACCAATCCACCATCGCGAATGGTGCAATCCAGAACTTTAATGGCCGGTCGGTAAGTAATCCAAGGTGCGCTCACGTCATTTCTCCATGTTTGTGATACTTGTGGGATCAGTCAAAAGAAACCGAAAATTTTTTGAAAATGGGCATAAAATACATTATGATTGTTGGTGACAATCATTCCCCCCTATTTTACATTGCTTTTTTGACAGACTCAAGCCTTAAATTCTCATTTTTCTGAAGGTTAATCGGCATGTTGAGTTTGCTTTTTTGGCATTTTCTAAAGATGAGTTCATTGACGGTGTGAGCTGGCTGGGGGATAATGAATTTTGATCTCTTTTGATCATCTGATCATCTGATCATCCTTATTGACCCTTATTGACGACTTGAAACAATATTATGACCACGCATGTACAAAGTGGCGCTGAATTTTTAAAGCGTGAGACAATCGGCCTTTACGAACCGCATGGACCGGAAGCCCTGGCGGTCACTTCCGAGAAGTCGGCGCGATCCAATCTGGAGCTTTGCTGGGCGATTGACGATTGGCCGAAGTGGAGACAGGCGGCCCATGACGTAAAGGCGTACACCGTTGCTCATTTGGATCAGCTGCTCGATCAATTCGCCAAAAATCTTGAGGCGAAAGGGGTTACCGTGCTTTGGGCGAAAGACGCCGAAGAAGCCAACCAACTCGTGCTCGACGTCGCCCGCGAAAATCAGGTGAAAACTGTTGTCAAGGCGAAGTCGATGATCAGTGAGGAGATGGATTTGAACCATTTTCTTGAAAAACAAGGAATTACGGCCATTGAAACCGATCTTGGGGAATACATCGTCCAGCTTGCCAAACAGCGTCCGACCCATATTGTGACCCCGGCATTGCACTTGGCGGCGGCTGAAATCGGTGAATTATTCAAAGAAAAGCTTGGTGAGGAGTTTACGGCGGTCCACGAAGACCTGACGATGATTGCCCGCAAGCATCTCAGGGAGAAATTCATCACCGCCGACATGGGAATTTCAGGGATCAACTTTGGAATTGCCGAAACCGGTTCCTTTTGCCTTGTCGAAAATGAAGGGAATATCGGACTTTCAACGACGGCACCGAAAATTCATGTCGCCCTGATGGGCATTGAAAAACTGGTCCCGAAACTTGAATATTTGCCTCTTTTTCTAAATATGCTTCCGAGAATGGGGACCGGCCAAAAACTGACCACTTATGTTCACCTTTTCAATGGTCCGACAGAAGGTCGGAAAATGTACGTCATTTTGATTGACAACGGTCGAAGCGAAATCGTCGAACAACCGGAGTTCCGAAAAATGCTCCACTGCATCCGTTGCGGGCTTTGTCTGAACAACTGTCCGATTTACCGACATGTCGGCGGTTGGGCTTATGGTTGGGTCTATCCCGGTCCGATGGGGACAGTGCTGACTTCCAATCTGGTCGGCATTGAAAAGGCCTATTCTTTACCGTTTGCGTCATCATTGTGTGGAGCTTGCAGTGAAATATGTCCGGTCAAGATTGATTTGGCCCACATGATCGTTCGACTTCGGAAAAAAGCGATCGACCGGGGGACCAAAGCCCGGACGATTCTGGACCGCATCACTTGGAAATTCTACGCTCTTGCCATGCAGGGAAATTTTCGCTTCAAATTTTTGATGTTTGCAGTTAAAATGGGAATACGTATTGCGAGATTTCTTCCCTGGCATCCGGATAAACTTGGACAGTGGACCCGGGGACGTGAACTTCCTGAAATTCCCAAGGAGCCCGCTTTCCGTGACTGGTGGCGGAAACATGAAGAATAAATTGATCTTTCTATTGACCTGTTGGCTGGTTTTCTGTTGTTTCCCGGTTGTGGTGCAGGCGGACGGAGTTTCCATTGACCGGAGTATTGATCGGATTGATGTCGGCATCAATGGAATCTACAAAACCGGATATTGGACCCCGATAACGGTTCATTTCGGCAATAGTGACGGTGATTCCCGAGTCGTTTCATTGGAACAAAACAAGAAGTCGGGGGTTTCCCTTGTTGATTTCGGAAAAGAAGCGGATTTCGAGAAGGAAAAACACCCGGATCATGTTCTGGTGGTGGAAACCCTTGATTCCGATGGTGCACTGACACGGTTTTCTCAGTCTTTTGCCAAAGAGGATCAGTCGGTGACGTTGTTATTCCGACCTGGGTTGAAAAACGGCACGGTAAAATTGGGGGTGGATGGCTTCAGGCCTCATGTTCTTACCCCGCAGGGACGTCCTGAACTGATGATCCCCTCGGAAAAACAAGCGTTTTCTTCGGGAACACGTTTTCCGCTTCCTGTCGATTCGGACCGACCGATTTACCTCGTGCTTGCGACCGAACAACTTGGATTGCAGGACGCCTTGAGTTTGATGGGAAACCGAGAATCAAGCCGTCCCTTGATCATGCCGATTCATTCGTTTGCGGATTTACCGAAAGACGCAGTTGCTTATGAATCCATTGACACGGTCGTCTTGAGTACGGAACCAAAAATTTACGAAGGAATCACCGCCGGGTCCCCTCAGATTTTAGCCCTGAAGAGATGGCTTCAACATGGCGGAAACGTTCTGTTTGCGGCAGGAAAAGACTCCGAGCCGCTTGTTTCCGGAGAAGATGCCCCTCTTGCGGCGTTTTTGCCGGGAACGTTCGAGCAAATGACAACATTGCGACTTTCCGCGCCTTATGAAATTTATGCGGCCCAGCTTCACGCCACGGGGAGTTCGGCGATGACGATGACCGGAAGTGAGGAGTTTCCGTTCCTTGAAGTTCCTTTTTTTAGAGACGTCCATGGAAAAGTTGAAGTGCAAGAGGGGGATTTGCCGCTTGTTGTGCGCCGTGCCGACGGACTCGGATTGTTGACTTATTTTGCTGGTGATCTTGGAGTCGCTCCTTTTTCCAAATGGAAAGACCGTGATATGCTCGTTGCCCGGCTTCTGGGGGCCAAAGACAAGGCATCCAGTCAACATCAACGAACACCCCAGGCCCTGATGCAGCTTGGCTACTCCGATTTTGCCGGTCAACTTCGCAGTGCGCTGGACCAGTTTTCCCAAGTGAGGGCGATTCCGTTTTCGGTGATTGTCGGACTTTCGGTTTTTTATGTTTTTTTCATCGGTATCGGCGACTGGTTTGTGGTTCATAAACTTCTCAAGCGACCCTCGCTCACGTGGCTGACGTTTCCATGTTGGATGATTTTCTTTTTCGTGATCGTGGCGGTGATGACCCGGACGTTTCAGCCGAACAGGATACTCATGAATCAAGCGGAAGTCATCGATATCGACACAAAATCAGGAATCATGCGCGGAACAAGCTGGATGACTCTGTATAGTCCCGACAGTGCCAGGTATGATTTGAAGTTTTATCCGGGAATCGGCAAGACATCTGAAACCATGGAATCCGTTTCTTCGCGATTGGCCTGGTTTGGCCTTTCCGGCAGCGCCATCGGTGGAATGAATCCGAAGACAGTGACGTTTACACAATGGGGAGAGCCGTACTACCTCGGAAATCCTCCTGACGTTATTCGTGAGTTTCCAATGCAGGTGACCTCGACGCGAAGTTTGGTTGCCAATTGGGAGTCCGTCATGACGTCTTCTCCCGTCGGCGAACTGGTTGAACAGGAGGACATTCCCGTGGGGCATATCATCAATACCCTGGATTGTGATCTGGAACAATGTTTTCTTGTTTACGGTCGTTGGATGATTGAATTGCCACCAATTTCCGCCGGCGCACTTGTTGAAGTGAGTACCACATGCAAACGAAGGGAGTTGCGAACGGTTGTGGCAGGGGGGCGAACGATTCTGGCTGATGATCGGATCGGAAGTCAGATGTTTGCCGGAAAATATAACACGGAATCAAGAGATATTCCCTATATTCTTCGCGGCATGATGTTTCATCGCGCCGCCGGAGGACAAATGGAGCTTGGATTGCAGAACGGCTACCAGCAAACCATTGATACGAGCCGGCTGTTGTTGACCGACAGCGCAATTTTTATTGGTGTTGTCAAACAGGACGAGTTTCGTTCGCTCGGTTCCCGGGTCATCGGTTTGCCTTTTGAGACGGATCGACGAACGACGGTCATTCGGGCCGTGTTTCCAGTAACACGTTGATGTTCCAGTAACATGTTGATGATTGAGACGGTATCGTGATAAAAACAGAAGAACTGACGAAACAATACGGCAAACTTTTTGCCGTGAAGGACCTTTCCCTGGATTTGCGTGAAGGGGACCTTTTCGGATTCATCGGTCCGAACGGGTCGGGAAAGACGACGACAATGAAGATGCTCGCGACTCTCTTGCAGCCGAGTTACGGCGAGGCGTATATTTGCGATCTTTCCGTGTACACGCATCCGAAAGAGATACGACGGGTGGTCGGGTTCATGCCCGACTTCTTCGGCGTTTACGACGACATGAAAGTGATCGAATATCTTGAGTTTTTTGCCGCGGCGTATCGCATTTTGGGGGATAAACGTCGCAAAGTTTGTGACGAAATGCTGGATTTGGTCGATCTTGGTTATAAACGCGAAGCTCTTGTCACGAGTTTGTCCCGGGGAATGACGCAACGACTCGGACTTGCCCGTGTTTTGCTTCACGACCCTCAGGTTTTGCTTCTGGATGAGCCGGCCAGCGGTCTCGACCCTCGCGCCCGCATCGAAATGAGAGAACTTCTGAAACGTCTTGGAGGACGGGGGAAGACAATCATGGTTTCCAGTCACATTTTGCCGGAACTGGCTGATATTTGCAACAAAGTGGGAATCATTGAACGGGGGGAGCTTCTCGTGAATGCCGATGTTGCCGACGTGATGCGCCGGGTACGCGACCAACCGGTGTTGCTGATCGGCATTGCCGGTGATGTTGAAAAAGCGGCAAAAATCCTTGAGGCCGAATCATGCGTCGAAAAAGTGGAGATCACTCCTCGCAAAACATTGGAAGTGACGATCATTCACGGCAAAGGGGTGGACGATTATTGTGAGTTGTCAAGCCGACTTGTTGAATCTGGATTGAAAATCATTTCATTCCGGGAAGATGAGGTCAATCTTGAAACGGCATTCATGAAACTGACCAAGGGAATCACGGCTTGAGCTTGAATTTCCGTGAATGAATTTGAATTCAGTAAAAAGGCCGTCCGTGGCCGGCGACTTTTCCTTGTCATGTTCCATCAGTGACTGATAACCTATCAAAACTTTACTTCCCCGTCAACCCTTTGTTGAAATATTCCCGGGTAAAAAGTGCCACGACGGGTAAATTTTTTAAGTTGTACGTTTCTTGTATTTGTATCATTTCCTCTTTCGGTGTAGTCCGTAATTTTCCAGCGAACGTTATGAAATGAGAACGGGGGGTTTCATCCGACTCAATACCAACCCCGCCCATGCCGCCGCCCGGTCCGATGACAAACGTGGAAGTCGTTTCCGGTATTGTCATTCCGTGGGCAAGTTTTTTCTCGTTGAATTTGATGACCCAAGGAACATCCTTTTCCCGTGTTTGCAGATCGGTGGTCGAGCCGGCTCTTGGTGTTGGTCCTGTCTTGCCGTTTGCGAAGAGGAATGCTCCCGGTGTCTTGCCGTCGGCGGCAAAACAGTCGGGATTATCGAAATTCCAATAAACATAAGTTGGTGACATCGTGATCACATCAACGATGGGGGACTCGGCATAGATGGTCAGTATTTTGACCGGATTCCCGTTGCGGAAACAACCGACACGGACCATTGCCGGGCCATTATTCAAAAGTTCGAGATCAAGTCTTGCGTTACGTCCGAAAGAGCTGTAGTCACAAAAACCGTGATAATCATTTTCACCCGGGTCGGTCATGTCGAGATTGTCAAAATCCTTGACCAGCCACTTGTAAATGTGTCCCCCTTCCGAACCGATCTGAATTTGAATCAGATTGTTCTCGACAATCATTTTTTCCTTGGAGGATTCCACGACGGAAACGGACCCCAATGGCGGTTTGATGTTTTTCACTCCGAAATAAACGTGAACTTTTGCCGTTTCCCCTTTTTTCAGTTTTGGAATCAAAAATGTCAAAGGATTGAGCGATTCGTCGTTGGGGGAATCGAGTTGTGCAGGAATTTGTATTGTTTGGTTTTGCGATGTGGTCAAAAACGCCTGGACCTGATGATTACGACCCTCTTCCGGCACATTCACAAGAAGTTCGACCGGCAACCAGGTCCGGTCAACGTCACCGGCATCGACCGTCACACCGATTCGATACGACGACTCTTTATTTGCCCAGGAAACGTCTTCCGCAAGAGTCGTCCGCATGATTTTGTTGGGGATCGCTCGTCGTGAAAACGACGTGAAATTCAAACCGATGTCCGGGAACAATTCTTCGGAAACGCCGTCCACATAATTGTTGCGGACCTCTCGAACTTTGGCTTCCAAATCAAGAAACCATTGATGCAGGTCTTCGTATTTTTTTGTCACACGATCCAGCCTGTAAGGCTTGCTTTCACTGTTCCATATCCGCACGAATTCGTCCTTCAGTGCTTCATGGGCATTGCGATTTTTTGCAATGAGTTTTTCAATTTCCGTCAGTTTTTGTTCAGCTTCCTGCTTTGAAACGGGTGTGTCCATTGATATTAGGGCCAATGTCTGATACATTCGGGCCGCTTCAAGGCCGTCAAGCATTCGCGTTGCGATCAGTTGCATTTTTCTTGCGCCGAGAAGAAACGAATCAATCAAATGGGCGTTAACGGTTGCCTGTTGTTGCGTTGTTTCCAGATACGCAATAGCCGGTTCAACAAGTTCCAGAATTCGTTTGGCATTTTTCTCGATGGCTTGCGGCGGACTTTTTGGCGTGAAATCGCGTTCCCAAAACCGACGATTATAAGCGTTCCCCAATTCCGGAGAGTCTTGCAGTTCGTTCAAAAGTTTGATGGCGCGACAGAATTCGTCTCCTTTCACCCCGAAGAGCACCGGTCCGACCCGTCTGTTGAAATCGGCGACATCGGTTTTCGACGCATTCCAGGAACACTCCGCTCCCCAGGCGATGGGGTACCAGTTGTAACCGTGAATCGCTTCACCGTCGTCTTCCCAGCCGGTGTTGAGCATCCCGATCGCGCCGTATTTGCATCCGTCACGCACAAAATTTTTGATGTTGACCGTTGACTGGGTGATCAGCGGCAGCATCACGCTCCAGTTCGACTGCCCGGGGCAAACGCAAAAGTCGTAACCGGAACTGCTGAACGGCTTGATGAATTCATCGTAATCGGGACGGGACGCATAATCCCAGCACATCATGACGACGTCTTTCGGAATCTGCTCCAACTCCACGGGATGATTCATGATGATGTCGCCCCACATCATCATTCGCTTGTCGTATTTTTTGAGAAGTTCGTAAACCCGGAGAATATGTTTGACATAAACGCCACCGACGCCGATTTCGTCGGCCATGTCTTTTGAAGGGCCGCTCTTTGCAAGGTCTGCCGTTTCGTCACAGCAGACATTAAACATCCCAAACGGTAAATTAGGGATAATTTCCGAGTAGAGGTCATCAAGGAACGGATAAACCTCTTCGACGGCCGGTGAAAGAATGTAGCCCGCTTCACCGAGATGAGCATATTCAGGGATGGCCAGCTGCTTGTAAAAATGTCCGAACGACTGTTGGTTGCCGAGAATGATCAGGTGGCGTTTCGCGGCGTATTCGATCCATTTTTTGAAGTCCTCTTGCATCAGTGACCCGTCTTTCGGACTGATTTTCGGATGTTTTTTGAATTCATATTGATCTTCCATGTAATAGGTGAACATGTTGTGTTTCAATTGCGAGCCCATGTCCGACTCAAACAAAAGCGTTTCCAGATGGGGACTTGGTCCGCGAGTTAAGTCGTCCTGAAAACAGCGGTATTTCATCGACGGCCAGTCCTGAATGGTCATGCACGGAATCTCGCCGGCTTCATTGACATTGGCCCGGATCAATTGGCAAAGCGTCTGCACGGCATAGAACAATCCGGTACTGTCGTTTCCAAGACAGACGATACCCTCGGGTGTCACGGAAACGGCATAAGCCTCGCCGGGATCGCTTTTTCCTTCCCCGGCCTGTTCCGGCAGTTTCGGATCAATAAGATTCGTGTCCGGTTTGGCAAGAACAACGCGGGAAACATCGGAACGGATGACAAGGATTTGCGGTTCCGGAAAACCGGCCCGTTTCAACTCCTCAATGATGATTGGCTGCAAAAGCGATTGCTCTTTTTCCGGAATCATCAGTTGCAGATTGTTTTTGAACGTAAAAGGCTTGGCCTGGTCCAGTTCCACCTGTTTGGGAAACGGCACCAATCGAAGTGATGAAGCGTCTTCCGCCTGCAATACTGCGAAACTTGCAAAACAGGCAAAACCGGTGAGAACGGTCAATAATCCTCCCCACAGAACCCGAAAGATGCAATTTTTGCGATCATGAACGATGTCAAACATGAGTGTCCTCCTCTTTTTTTGTAATGGAATGCAAAAAATGACAAAAAAACTTGTTGTGTATACTGCCAAATGCCAATAGATTGACATTTTTCTTTATGTTCTTTGTGTCCTTTGTGGTTAAAATATTTTACCACAAGGAACACAAAGGATGCACAAAGTTCACAATAATAAACGCTTTTTTATGGCGTTGTGAGGTATATTCAATGTTTATTCTTCTGAAATGTGAGCGGTTTCCGACGGCAGTTCCGATATATGCAAAGATTCGGAAGCTCCGTTTCGTTTGCCGATATTCACGACCAAATTATGGTTGCTGCACAGTTGATCTTTGGAGAGAATTGCCTGGGACGGATTCATCCAGCAGATGGATTCCGTACACTCGGAAACCAAAATGGCGTCGGGGTCATCCGGATTTTGATCGGCGACCATGATATATGAAGTTTCACCCTCTTGCAACGAGGGAATCATGCCGGGACATTGATAAAACGGAATGTCCGCGGCATGGAATTGCCGGTTGTATTCGCTGTCCCAGGGTTCGTCGAGCCGAATTCGGTCATACAACTCCTGCTGCCCGAGTTGTGGCAGGATCAACACCCGCCAACTCTGGAGCGGTTTGTCTTCGGAATCGACGGAAAACGCCGGGGGAAACATCCCATGTTGTTCACGATACAGCAGCATGGCCAAAACAATCGACCGAATGTTGTCGAGGCAATACGTTCGTTTTTCCACATTCCTAGCTACACCGAGGGCGGGCAGGAAAAGTTTCGTGACGATTATGGCGACCATTTCCGAACGTCCTTGTCGTGTTATAAGTTTGCCCAATGTTTGGAGGTCGAAAGAAAAAGGCTCCTCGGTTTCATCGTTTTCCAGCATTCGGTCGTAAGCCGCGTTGTACCGTTTCATAACCTCGTTCCAATCGACACCTTTGTGTCGGCGGATTTCCGAAAGATTTTTATCAGCATAACGACGATTTTTGGAAAAAGAGTAAATGGCGTCAAGTCCGAGAAAACGTTCCATTTCAAGGGTTTTCATCGCCGGAGTATGTGGCGGGAGTTCGGCGAGCTCCTTTTGCAATCGACGGATTTGTGCTTCGGTCGGAACAACGTCGGAAAGGTGGCACAGGGGAATCGTTTCAGACAACCCGTGAAGTGCCGATCCGATCAAATAGGGAACCATGAGCGGTAGTTGTTCGAGGTGCCGGCCCAAATGGGCACAGGTGATCCGGTCGTCGATCGCCCCGTCGAGATTTCCCATCGCAACCCGGTGGAGTGCCCGGGCACTGAGTGCTCTTCCATAGCCTCGTATCACTGACACGGGTTCCAGAATCATGGCAAGGAGATCCTCATCTTCACTCGTGCGGGTCAGGGGAATGCAGAATGATTTTTTCCGGACACATTCGGTGAGAAGATCAAGCACCGGCTCGGCTTCCTCAAGCCACGATTCCATCATTGGCAGATCGTCAAATGTCCAGGGGCGATTGAGTTTTTCCTGAAGCGACTTCAGTTTTAACTGGTTCGCCTGCGCATATTTTTTGAGAAAATCCGTCGGGTCCTGGAGCTGTGGTAACGTTTCCTCCGGCGGTGTCAGACCGAGTTTTTCATAAAACTGTTCAATGTGTTCATCAAGAAAATAGTTAGTTTCTCTGAAAAAAACCTCCGCCCCAAGGGCACGCACAAAGATGCGGAAGCCATTGTCGTCGGTCTTCATGTCCGGGGGATAATACTGCTGTTCAATCGCTGCAAAGTAATCAACTTCCTTGCCATTTGACTTGAGCGGTTCGATGATATACGTTGTTTCCGGCGAAATACGCAATGGCCCCGCAGGAAGATTCAGGAACCTCAGCATGACAATCAACAGAACCAGGCACAGTCCGAGAAAAACCAGGCACAGTCCAAGAAAAAACAGAAGATACCACCAAAGGGAGATTTTTTTCGAGGAAACGTTGTTAAAATCAAGTGTATTTGTCATTGTTCACTTCTATCTTCCGTGTATTCCGTGGCTAAAAAAACATTTTCATGGACGCTTTAAGTATATAAGAAAAAGGGGATTTTTTCAACAATCAGGTTGGTTTGACATTGCGACAGAGGGAGGCGGCAAATTCCAGGAGTTTGAGCATCTCCCCGAGTTCGGATTCCTCTTGCGGTTTGATTGTATAATCTCCGTAACGAACCTGATAATAGGCGTCGGCCACTTTCGGGGGGATGGATGCCACTTGATCCGGCGTCAGTAATGATGGCGTCAGTGATGATGCCATGTCGTTCCATTGACCGGTTTTTTGCAACATGAAACATTGACGGAACAAATAATTGGCCCCGCGTTTGGCAAATTCCCGTTGCGTTTCCGAAGACATGCGACCCAGCCCGACCTGGACAAGGAGTTTTTCAAAACGTTGATAAAATTCTATCGGGGAAATCTGTTTTCGGTCAACACGACGTGCAGGATCACGGAGTCGTTTCATCCACCGGAAATACCAATAGCGCAGAAAGAGATATAGGACGACAAAAAATGTGAGCAAATGAAGGACCACCAGAAACAAATCGTTTTGATGCCAGTTTCCTTGTCGAATATTTTGAAAAATCTCTTTGTATTTGTTGATAACGGTTTGTCCGATTTCTTTCCAATACTGCCAATCGAAAAACCGGTTTTTCAAATTGTTGAGGAATGACAAAATCGGACTGTAAATCATCTCTTGCTGTCGGCCGGGGTCGAAATTCAGGAAGTTGTCGCGCCAGAAACTCCCAAACCAGGCTTTCCACTGGTTCCAGGCATGCTGGTATCTCTGGACCAAAGAGCCTTCTTGTGCCGCGGGTGTGGGGTCGAGTCGGAGCCAGCCGCCGTACTCCCACCAGTCCGAATTTTCTACGTTTTTCAACTCTTCCGGGAGCATTTTCGGAGGAATGTAGACCTCAACCCAAGTGTGGGCGTCACATTCACGAACGGTGTACATTTCCTCTTTGTCCGGTGTAAGCATCTCTGTTTTATAGCCGACAACCAACCGTGCCGGAATGTTCACCGCGCGGAGCATCATGACGAGAGTGCCGGCGAAATATTCGCAGTGCCCTCTTGGATTTTTTCGGACAAAATCTTCCAGGGGATCAAGATTAGAATCACGGGTGACACCGCCCAAGACGTAATGGAAGTGTTCGTTGGTGAAAAGCTGATGTTCCAGGTTTTTTGCGCGGTGAACATGATTCTCTGCGGTGATTTCAGGAGGACGATTTTTGTCCCAATCTTTGGCCAGACGAACCAATGTCGGAAAAGCACCCGGATTACAGGCCAGTAACTCTTCCAAGGCGACCGGTTCCTGAACGGGAGTCAAGTCCACCTGATTTCCCTGACGGAAGACCGGGGTGATCAATTCCACCTGATATTTCCGGGACGAGTTATTATTTGGCCTTTGGTTGTATCGAATGGTTCGATCCTGGAATCGGATCACTCTTCTGGTCTGTTTTTCGACGGTAAAAAACGGCCAGGACGTGAAAAGAATCTGTGTTGATGAAGGAAAATAGTGGCATTCCATGTGAACGACGTCGAGGTTCGGTTCAAAACAAACACCTTGCGGGCCGAGCGGCTCATAGAGAACACCGGGAATGTATTTCGGATTGACTCCCGTGAGGTCGGATTCTTCAATTCTCCGTTCATCATTTTGTATCAAGTGGGAAGGAGCAAAAGGGTTGTACTTTGAAAAAAAGAGAGTCTCCCGACCATGATAATAATAGAAGTTTTTATTTTTCGATGCACCGGACCAACGTCCATGTCTGTAGTTGTTCAAGACGACACCGCGAAAATAGACGGTTTTTCCTTCGATGGCGGTGTAACGCGCAAGCTCAGACTGTTCCAATTCGGCCTGTCCCAACTCGGAAAACCTGACGGTAAACACCCCCTGGGTGTTTTGATTAACGGCGCCGAGTGAACCGAGTCGCACTTCATCGGAAAATCCCACGGATCGATTGATTCCACCGGTGCCGACCTGTTTCCAATAATCACGGTTGAACTCAATGTTCATGATGTTCAACTCTTCAAACCGTGGCGTGAAAAAGAAGACGAACAATCCGAAAAAGAGTGAAATGAGTGTTCCCAAGGCCAAACGGCGATAAAGTTCAGGGCGAACTCCGGCCAAACCGGAAACGCGAACGGTCGCATGAGAAAAAGCGGCCCGCTCCCCCAAATACGGCCAGCGGACATAAACAGGAGCGTCGTTGCGATTGAAAACGGCAAGAGACGGCTCTTCGGCGGCTTCCTGCCAGATTTCTCCGGGTTTTTTTGCGTGGAATGTTCTCCGGCTTTCCAAAAATTCCTGATTATGCTCCTGATTTTTTTCACGGTACTGAAGAACAAGGGACAGTGGACCTGTCAGGACCGTTGCCGTGATGATTTTGATCATTCGCCAGACGTCTTGTCGCAGGGTCAGCTCCGAGGTACGAATCCGAAACAGAGTGCGCACGAACACGTTTTTTTGGAAGAAGTTGCGATCTTGTTCCAGGTGCATCAGAACCACGGCGGAAAGTCCGGCAAAAACATAGATGACCATCAACACCGCGAAAATGAAATTCTGCTGAAACACCGTTGCAACGATCGCTTCCAGGAAAGAAATCAACATGATGTGCCAACGTGTTCGTGGGGTTTTTTCACGAAAAAAGACCACGATTTGAACGAAAACAAGAATACGCGCGATTCCGACCACAAGTTCTTCGCCGGTGTTTTGGTAAAGATAGCCGAGAGAAATGAGGACAATCAACAAAATGAGGGAATTGCTCAAAATCGGACCGATTTTAAAGATTTGGCGATAGTCCGTAATCCAGAGACTGGCGGCCGTTCCGAGCATCGTGGCCAAAGGAGGATACATTTCTTCCTGTCCGAGTCCAAGCATGAAAGAGGTCAAACATGCAATAAACGCGAGGTGAAAGGCGATGTAGTGTTTGAGTTGCATTGTTGTTTCGTGTTGTTTCGGCCTGTTTCATTACCTGTTCAGCTTCACTGTCCGTTCAGCGATTGCATGTCAATGACATATCGGAACGGGAACTTGCCGGCGGCAATATTTTGGAACGCTTCATCAAGTTTTTGGATCGGAATGAGCTCCACTTTGGGATAAATGTTGTTTTTTACGGAAAAATCCATCATTTCCTGGGTTTCACGGAGACCTCCGATGAGCGAACCGTAAATTTTTCGTCGTCCGCGCAGGGCATTGGTTTTCAGTATCGGGGCCTGGTCCTTCGGGGGCATTCCGAGGAGCACCATTATTCCGTCTTTTTTCAGCATCCGCAGATACATCTCGACATCATAATTTGTAGGAATCGTGCTGATGACCAAATGAAACGTGTTTTCCAATCCCCGGAGTTCATCCGCGTTTTTGACGTTGACATATTTGACGGCCCCCATTTCCGCGGCGGCCTGACGTTTTTCTTCCGTGATGTCGAAAACGGTCACCTCGGCTCCGAAAGCGACCGCGTATTGAACGGCCATGTGTCCCAAACCGCCAAATCCGGCGACGGCAACCTTGTCACCCTGCTTGACATGGTTGTATTGCAAGGGGGAATACGTCGTGATCCCGGCACACAAAAGCGGTGCCACTTTTTCCAGAGGTGCTTCCGGCGGGATTTTGGCGGCGAATCGTTCGGTCACCACGATGTTGTTGGAATACCCCCCCATTGTCGGGGAACCATCGACGTCGGTGCTGTTATACGTCCAGACCGCCCGGGGACAATATTGTTCATCGTCTTCGAGGCACGATTCGCACTTGCCGCAAGAGTTGACAAGACAACCAACCCCGGCATGATCGCCGACCTTGAAATTTCGGACATTTTTTCCGACCTCCTTAACAAGACCGACAATCTCATGACCGGGGACCATGGGAAATGTCCCCTTTCTCCAGTCTTCAGCCACCTGGTGCAGGTCGGTATGACAAATTCCGCAGTAAAGGATTTCAACCAGAATGTCGTCGTCACCAAGGGACCTGCGGTCGAATTCATAAGGAGTGAATTTCCATTCGGGTTTCAGCGCAGCATAACCCCGAGCATGAATGGCGGCACCCGGAACATGATTTTGCTGCGCCGTGACGGTTTCAGTCAATACGGTGACGAGCATCATTCCAAAAATGAGCAAGTTTATCAGTTTTATATTTTTCATGGTCGTTGTTGATTCTTGTTGTCATTGATTATAAAACATTTGATTGATTATGAAACGTTTGCCGTCATTTTTTCCAGTTTCCGGGTCAATCGGGCGACAATTCCAAGCGGAATGAGGCCGAAGACTCCGAAAGAACAGTTATATACTCAAGCCGGTTGGAAAATGTACTTTTTTGACAGAATGATTTTACCGGAACGGCGCGCCCTTAGTAGCATAAGGGTTTTCCCAAATGTTGCGCCCTTATCATCTTGTGTAATAAGGGTATAAGGGCGCAACAAGCGAGACGAATTTGTGCTACTAAGGGCGCATTGTCCGAGCAAAAAAACGTCCTGATAGGAAAGAGCATTATGTCTCCGTTTACAGTATACTGCCTATACCGGCTCCGGTATGGGAAGCAAAAAGTCAGTTCCGGAACGAATTTGGTATTTTTCTTTTCGAGAACCTGAGCCCCAAGACATAAACCTTGATGCTTTTTTCAGACCTGTCGACCCGGAAAAAAAGGTTCCTCAGGGCGTAAAAACACCGGCGGTATTGATGGACCTGACGGTAGTCATGGTAGGGGGTGAGTTCCAGATACTTGAAGTATAATCGCTTCAGATAGAGATTGCAACCTTGAACATAGTTCCAGGGTTTTCGCTCCCCCACGTAGTGAACGATGATCGAACGGTCGAGAATCGAGGGGTCGTCCAGTTTTTTTCGCTTTTGGATGGAGAGAAAGTTGAATTTTTGATCAATCACCTTGACCTTTTTTTTCAGCGTCAGATTGATGACGTCTTGGTCTTGATGCCGGATGACCCGGACGTGGATTTTGGTGTTCTCAAACAGTTTTTCGACCATGCCGTCTTCACGCATTTTTTTTGTGTTGAGCAAAAGAACGCCGGCGTTGATGTAGGTTTCGTTTTTGGCGAGTCCCAGCCATGTTTTGTGGTCGGACGGGTCGATACAAGTATCCCTGGCCCCCGCGGCGTAAGAATCGGAAATGTCAATGTCCCAAAGTTCCTTGAGATTTCCCTTGACGACCAGGTCGCAATCGAGATACAATACTTTTTCATACTCGGGAAAAAGCACGGGAATCATGTATCGATAGTAGGTTTGCCTGGAAATATGGTTGTTAGAGAGGACAAATCGGTCGAACAACGTGTCCTCCATTTTTGTCACCCGGATTTCAAAGTTTTTGTACTTGTTTTTCAGGGTCGCGATTTTGTCAATGGCCGTCTGGTCGATTTTGTCCGTTAATATGTGAAAAACGAAGGAAAGATGCCTGTTGTTTTCAAGAATGGATACGATTGTGACACATAAATGTTGGTAATACGTTGTCCCTGCCGCAAAAAAAATCGGGATGACATGAGGTGCGTTTACTTTGAGGTCATTTTGACAAAAAGATTTTTCCATTGGTCCTATACTCCCTGTTTTGAAAACATCAACTTTCCTGTGGGAGTTGTGTAAGTTACAACAATCCATGATTTGGGTCAATATCAGTTTTTAGGGTGTTTAGGCATTCTGACACGCAACAAGTTATGAAAACGGCTTCTGAATTTTATTGGAATCAATCCACTGTTTCGACCGGCTCCAAACAGCAAGTGGCGATTATGGGGGCCGGACTCATGGGGACCGCCATCGCCGTCGAATTCCTGAGGAAAGGGTATCCGGTGGTTCTTTTCGACCGGTCGGCGGAGGTGCTTCAGCTTGCGCCGGCACGAATTTCCGATGAACTTGAGATTCGCGGGATCACGGAAAAAGAGTATTACCTCAAAAGCATTGTCTGTACCTCTCATTTTTCCTGTCTTCATGAATCGCAAATTTATCTCGAAACGATTACGGAAAAAATTCGCATCAAACAGAGTCTGTACCAACAATTTGCACCGTTTTTCTCGAAAGAGAAACTGGTGTTGAGCAATACCTCGACGATTTCCATTGAAACGCTTGCCGCTTTTGTTCCGTTTCCGGACCGGTTTTGTGGTTTTCATTTTTTTCATCCGGTTCGTGAACGACCGCTCTTGGAAATTGTCCGTGGCCCCGAGACTTCCCCGGAAACGGTGGAACAGGCCGAAACACTTGCACGTGAGATTGGAAAAATCCCCATGGTGGTCAACGACGGCCCCGGTTTTCTGGTGAATCGACTTTTGAACCCTTATCTGGCGGGGGCTCTTGAGCTTCTCCTTGAAGGAGCCGAAATTCAACAGGTGGATGACGTGATGACCCAATACGGCATGGCGATGGGACCGTTCCAAATCATGGACGAGATTGGTTTGGACGTCACTTTACATGGCGGTTGGACCCTTTATAAGGCGTTTCCTGACCGAATGACCCCTTCCCCCATTTTATTGGAGATGGTTCATCGCGGCTTCCTTGGTCGCAAAACCGGCCAGGGGTTCATGCGATACACCATCACCGATTCCGGCGTCTTTCGGGAAAACAATCGGGAAGTCGGGGCTCTCGTCGTTGCGGAACGGAGGAAAGCCAAGTCTTCCAGTGCCCCGATTTCCGGTGAAACGATTGTCGAACGTCTTGTCCGGGGAATTCGTGAAGAAAGTCATCGAATTCTTGAGGACAAAGTCGTGAAATCCAGCGACGAAATTCATTTGGCAATGACTCTCGGTCTAGGGTTTCCAGATAACAAATCGCTTTTTGAATAACGCTCGAAAAACGATTAAAAAACGTTTGAAAAAATAATTTCCGTTATCCGCGTCCGACCTGCTGGTAGATGGCCTGGATGAGATCGGCGGTGTCTTTATACTTTTTCTTGATGGTGAGGGCTGAATCAATCAATCGCCGAGCATCCGATTCACTGTGACCGAGCGCCAGTAGAGCTTCGTAAGTTTCTGAGACAACGTCGGTTTGGGTTTCTGTAGCGGGAGCTTCCGCCCTTGCGGCAATCAACGCGAATTTGGGGACTTTGCGGCGGAGTTTGGCGACGATTCTCTCCGCCGTGGCAACACCGATTCCGGGGAGACTGGAAAGCCATTTTTCGTCTTTTTCCTCAATCGCGGCGGCAACTTCGCGAACAGGGCGAATCATGGCCCGAAGTGCTTTCTTGACACCCACACCATCCACGGAACAAAACAGTTCGAAAAATTCCCGTTCCGCTTCCGTCAAAAAACCGATCATGCGCGGCGTGAGTCGGCTTTGCATTTGATTACCTTCGATGTATTCAATTGTATGCAAAGTGACCTGTTTGAGCATCTCAGATTGTAGGTGACGACGCGTGAATTCCGGAATCAGTATTTCGTATTCGAATGCACCAATTTCCAAAATCGCAGCATCGGTGTGCAAAGCCAACAGTTTTCCGGTGATCTTAGTGATCATTTTTTATAAGAGGATAAGAGGAATTAATGAGGGAAGAATAGAAAAAAATAGACAATGAAAGGTGGAAGGTAAGAGGTGAAAGGCTTCCCTTTTCCTCTTCAATCTCTTCCCTGGTCACGTAATCATACTCCGAACAGGTAAGAGAAGCAATAACATATTGTATTTTCTTTGTCGGTATGGCATAATGGAGTTTCTTTCCTGAATTTTGTGAACCGTGGAAAAGGGCAGATATCAATGGAACAGATCAAAACGCAGGAACTTGCGGACATCGTCCCGAAGATTTTCTTTTCCGCCGGGGAACCGAGTGGGGATATTCATGCCGCGTCGCTGATTTCAGAAATTCGCCGTCTCAATCCTGCAGTGGAATGTGTCGGTTATGGCGGTCCGGAAATGCAACGGGCCGGGTGTACGCTTCTCTATGACATGACCCAAATGGCGATCATGTGGTTTGCAAGAATTGCGGCAAGATTCTTTCAGTTTCGCAATCTGGTCAAAACGGCGGAAAAATATTTTGTCCGAAACAATGTGAAAGTCGTTGTTTTGGTTGATTTTCCAGGATTCAACTGGTGGATTGCCGCGGCGGCAAAAAAACATAAGATTCCGGTTTATTATTACATGCCGCCGCAAATTTGGGCTTGGGCTCAGTGGCGTGTCAAGAAAATGCACAAATATGTCGACACGATTTTTACCTGTCTTCCTTTTGAAACCAATTGGTATGGTCAAAATGGTTGTCGTGTCATTGAAATTGGCCATCCGTTCATTGAAGAGGCCAAGCATCAGGTCTATGACCCTCAACTGGTTCAGGAATTACAACAGGATGATCGTCCGATTCTTGCCATTCTTCCCGGCTCCAGAGATCAGGAAATCACCAACAACCTTAGGGAGATTTTACGGGCGGTCAAGCTGATTGTTCAGCAATGTCCGGAGATCAAGCCGATGATTGGGGCCTTCAAGGATTCTCAAGTGGCAACGATTCAGCGATTTCTGAATCAGGCGAAACTGTCCGATGTTCCGATACTTGTCCGAAAAACTCAGGAACTGATTCGGACAGCCCATGTTTGCATCGCTGTTTCCGGTTCCGTGTCCATGGAGCTGATGGTCCATCGTGTGCCTACGGTGATCTACTACCGTTTGAATCCGGTTGCCCACTATGTTCAGCGTTGGTTCCGTCGGGTTCGCTATATCACGCTTGTCAATCTTCTCGGAACGGAAATCCTGACTCCTCGTGAAATCTATATTTATTCACGTCTGGCCCCTTATGATTATTCTCCCTGTGACAAAAACGAGATGGTCTTTCCGGAGTATCTGACTTCGAAAGACGATAGTCAATCGGTGGCGAGTGAGATTTGCTATTGGATGAAGCACCCTCAGGCCCGTGAAGACTGCCGAAACAAACTGGCCTTGATTCATGATGCGATGAAAACGAAGGCCAACCCATTTTCCATCGCGGCCGGCGAACTTTTACAAAGAATTCCTGTTGTTTCTCAGAAAAACTCTCTTTTTTCTCAGGAAGAGTCTCTTTTTCAGTCTCCCGTTTCCAATACCGAGCCTTATGGCAGCGTGCCGGATGACATTGTACCGGATCACCCGGTAGCGGCCGTGGAAGAAAGTATTGGGCAATCGGCAATCGTAGAAATCGTCCAGATGGTAGAAATTGTCAAGACAAACGTCGAGGCCGAATCATCCGGGCCGCATTTTGGGAGGTCGTGTCCCCCGGAGATTTCTCCGGACGCTACAAAAGAGGGAGCGATTCCATCTCAAAAGAACTTAAAAGTGGGTCACGTGACGAAGACGGCCAACAATCTTTCGCGACAAATGGATTCCGATTGAATCCCGATGAGACGTCAAAACGGAAAACCCCGAGACGTTTCTTTCCGATCTTTCCGGGAAACTGTCCCCGGTTGTCGAGACGGGAAATCAGGGTATAATTTTTCTGCTTTATCTTATAGATTTTAGGGCGCGATTCATCTCGGGCTTGTTTGTCTCTAAGATTTCAGTTTTTCAAAAAAGATAAAAAATATTTAGGAGATTTTGTACATGGCTATTAAAGTTGGAATCAATGGCTTTGGTCGTATTGGACGTCTGGTGTTCCGTTATATGGCTGAGACCCCTGACAAGTTTGATGTCGTTGCTATCAATGATCTTACAGACACAAAAACACTTGCCACGCTGCTCAAATACGACTCGACCCATCGTCGTTTCAAGGGGACCGTCACTTATGATGAAACCAGTCTGACGGTCAACGGGAAGAAAATCGCCGTCATCAAGGAAACCGACCCGGCCAAACTCCCTTGGGGTTCTCTCGGGGCTGAAATCATTCTCGAAAGCACAGGGCGTTTCACAACCGCCAAAACCGCCGACAAACCGGGTTATGACAGCCACCTCGACGCCGGTGCCCGCAAAGTCGTCATCAGTGCCCCGGCCAAAGGTGACAATGTGTTCACTTGTGTGCTCGGTGTCAATGATGACAAACTGACCAAAGATATGCACTGCGTCTCGAACGCCAGTTGCACGACCAACTGTCTTGCCCCGGTCGCCAAGGTGATTGTCGAGAAATTCGGCATTGTCAAAGGTCTCATGACCACGATTCACTCCTACACGAACGATCAGGTCGTTTTGGACATCCCCTACAAGAACATTTATCGTGGACGTGCTGCCGCGATCAACATGATCCCGACCACCACGGGTGCCGCCGAAGCTGTCGGTCTTGTGATTCCTGAAGTCAAGGGCAAACTCACCGGTTATGCGATTCGCGTTCCCACTCCGACCGGTTCGGTCGTCGATCTTGTCGTGGAAACAGCCAAGCCGGTCACCGTCGATGCTGTGAACGCGGCCATGAAAGAGGCTGCCGAAGGGAAACTCAAGGGGATTCTCGATTACAATGAAGACCCGCTCGTGCTCAGCGACATCATCGGTGACGGTCACAGCTCAATTTTCGTGCCGGAATGGACAAAAGTCGTTGGTGACAACATGGTCAAGGTTCTTTCCTGGTACGATAACGAATGGGGATACAGTTGCCGGAGTGTCGATTTGATCGAAAGACTTGCAAAAATGTAATTTTTCTGACAAAAAAGCAAATTATTTCAACATCTGCTGTAAAAATTCAAAAAAACCGGTCGAAAGATCGGTTTTTTTGTTTATTGATACAAAGAAATTCAACCCTTTTTTATCTTTTACCTCTTATCTTCCCCTTTTTCCAGGCAATAAAGCGTCCCGAAGACAGGAATGAACAATCGGCCGTTGGCTGCGGTTGCCGTGCCGAAAATCTGATCGGACATTCGCGTTTTACTCAATAATTTTGCTTCTTTGCCATGTTGAAAAATGTAAAATTCGCGGCGTCCGTTTCCAATGTAAACTTTGCCGTCGGCGACGAGCGGCGAACCCCAAACGGGACCATTGATTTTATAGGTCCAAAAGGGTTTGCCGGAATTGATGTCCAGACAATGGAGCGTCCCCCCATTATCGACAAGGTAGAGAAGACCATCCAAAATCGCGACCGTCGATCCGGAACTGGTCATTGCCGGATACGACCAGATCAGGCCACCGCGACGGGTTGTGTCGCCTGTCATCGTCGCATCCAGACATGTCAGCCAACCCTCGGGGATGTTGTGGTAAAGTTCCTGGGTGAACACGACGAACAATTTGTCCTGATAAAACACCGGATTCGCCACCACTTCATACGACCGGGTGTCGTGCCAGTGTTCCAGTGGGACAGCGTCCTGTGTTTGGGCCATCGGATGACCGTTGAACTGCCAGACTTTGTTGAGTGGGATGATTTTTCCTGTTGTGCGTGCCTCATTGGCCTGTTCGGGCGTCAAAGCGTCACTGGCGAACAGAATCCCGCTTCCGGTTCCCTGGAAAATCAGTTTTCGGCCATTGGCGACCCCCAATGCCGGTGAGGACCACTGCCCGTGGATGATATTGGGACCGAGTCCGAACGAATCCCTGGCAAGCACCTGACCTGTGGTTTTGTCGAGCACGACCAATGTCGGGGCCGAGGGATTCATGACCCGTGAATGTGTCCAGTCAACGCCGTTCCCCGTGCAGAGATACAGCAGGTCGCCGTCCATCAAAATCGCGCAACATGTGGCGTTGTGAGGCATTGCGCCGACGGTTTTGACCAAATCCGTCAACCAGAGAATATCGGCGTCATGGTCTCCCGGCTCAATTGGCGGTGTCCCGGGGTTGACGCAATGTTTTCCTTCATCGAAATACGGTCCCTGATTTCCGTTTTTCATCCCGGCAAGGTCAAGGCAGACGACCTCGCAGCGATTTGTCAACAGGTAAACCTTGCCGTTTTCCACGACAGGAGCGGAAACCATGCCGACGTTGTGCCAGTCGGAAAACTCGATTTCGTACATTTTCGGGACGTTCAATTCCCAGAGAAATTCGCCGGTCAATTCGTCGAGACAAACGAGCACGCCGCGGTCCCCCTGAAGTTCCTCGCGATCAGGTTGGCACGTTGTGGCGGTTCCTATCAGAACGCGACCTTCCGCCACGATCGGAACGCCATAAACCACGCGTCCCAGAGGAGCCGCCCAACGGACATTTTCGGCCTCGGAAAGGTCCGTCAGACCGGTTTGCGGGTGACGGTTGCCCGGCTGGAAGGACTCCGGAAGATTTTTTTCCTCGGAAATCATGTTCCGGGTGAATTTTTCTCCCCATTGCGGTTGGTCCTCCGCAAAAAGAGAAAGCCGGTTCTCCATGAAGAAAAGAAAAGAAACTGAAGCAAAAATCAACATAACAACAAACCGGCACAACAGGCAGCGTTCGAAGCATGGTTCATTTTTTCTCGCCATCATAATACCTCACCAAAAAAATACCTGGAAAAAATACTTTTGATTGATGTCAACCAAGATTATTGTAGTCGATACTCCTCAAGAAAAAAAGTCCCGGAAATTTGCTCTGGACATGGAAACCGGTTTTCGATAAACTTATACCCGTGTTATAAAAGTTAGGCGTTTTTTCAACTTTTTTTGATCACGAACACCGCAGTTTCCTGACCTTTGCTATGGTCGGGTGCTGCCGCCTCAACTCTTATGAGACGACGAACGTGTAAAAGTTTTTTTGTAAACAAAAACGACCAACTTACCATTTTATCAGACAGGAGGTCTGAATTCCCATGAAGGAAAAAATTATTCTTGTCGTTCTTGCCGCGATTGTCGGCGGTGTTGTCGGAGCCGGTGCTGTTTTGTACTTCCCGCAAAAAAGTCAGGTTGTCACCAGTCTCGACGAATTAAATGTCAAAAAACTCAAGATTTCCGATACTCTTTTTCTTTGGCCGGAAGGAAAAGACGACGCCGATCTTATCATGACCCAAGGGGGAATCCTTGCACGGACCCGGATCATCGCCACGCAGATTTGCGGGAATCTGCTCGTTGGAAACGCCGTGTTTACCACGCCGGACAATCCGCAACTTCAAGTCGATCAATGCCGGATTTTTACGGAAATGGGTTCCAATCCGAACACCGGCGGGGCTTTTGTCGTTCGAAGTCCCAATGGCGCGCATGTTCTTTCACAAGGTGTCTCCCCGAATGGGTTCAGTTACAATGTCGGATTTGACGAACGCGATGGACTTTGGGGATACTCGCTTGACAACAGCACCAAGGAACGTGCATTGATGGTCTTGCAGAGGGTGAACATCGGTCCGCCGCAATCTGTATCTGAAACTGAAACATCAGATGCCAACACCCCGGTGGCACCTGAAACTGCTGCTGCCTCGACGGTTTTGGGAACCCCTCAAAACGCCCCCCCAATGGTGGCTCAACCGGGCGTTGCCACTTCTTCAACTCATTGATTGATGCGTGATTTCATCTTTCTTTTGTTGTTTTTTGGGGTTCTTCTGACCGTTTCCTCCCCGGCGTTTTGCCGGGATGAGGACATCGGTGGTTTTGTGAAGAATCCCTATGAGAATGCTTGCGAAAATCCCTGTTGTCTATTTCGGGGAGCGTCGCCCTCATTGGGAACATCGTCTCTATCGTCCGCAGTTAGTTCCGACGGCGAATGGCGATGGCGAACAAGGCTGGCTCCTTATGCCAGTTGGGAAAATTACCAACAACAGGATCGTTTTCCCGGGTTCAGCGCAAGCACGTTTGGTTTCATGACCGACTTTGAACGACACGGAAAGCGAAACTTTTTTCTTGGGTTTGACGCCGGAGGGGATTGGATTTCGGTCCACGAAAAAGACCGTTTTCTTGATAAAAACATTGACGCTTTCAAAATGCTTCTGCGAGGCGGCATGGAACGTGATCAGTGGGCCTTTGATCTTGGCGTCGGTTATGGATGTCAGTCTCAGGATTTGATGCAAACGACGAATTCTGCAAAATGGTCTGGTGATCGTTACAGCGATCAATTCGGATTTCGTGGTGTTTTTCGGATCAAAGTCAGTTCCGGCCTGTTTCAGATGGAACCGTTTCTCGGTTTCGATTATCTGAATTTGAAAGAAAACGGTTATCGGATGGAACCGGTTTATGGAACGTCGGATATATTGACGTTTGCCAGAAACCGTCATGAGAGTCAAGGAGGGATGCTTGGTCTTCGTTATCAATGGCGTCAGACCGGAGAGTTTGTCACGTGGTATCCGGAACTCAGTGGAGCTTGGCATCATGAATTCGGCGACACGACGTTGTTTCGCAGTTCCTGGATCGACCCGTTTCCCACGGTCTACACGGTTTCCCGATATGAAAACGACAAGGATCGCCTGATTTTTGGAGCATTGATCCTCGGAAAAGTCGGAAAATACATGGACATTTTCTTTTGTTACAGCGCTTCAATCGCCGGAGGAGGAAATATTCACAGTATCATGACAGGAATGAACTGGTATTTCTGAGTTATTGCTTGTCCAGGTGATAACGCTTGATTTTCCGATCCAGGGTCGTTCGTTCGATCCCGAGAATTCTTGCGGCGTTGCTTTTGTTCCACTCACAATGCCGGAGAGTCGCTTCGATATGACGACTTTCCAGTTCATGAAGCGAAATCGGCTCAAAATGCTCAACCGAGTGATGAAGTGATTCGGTATTTCCCGTGGTTTTGAGCGTCGAGAGCGCGAGATCGGGTCCTTCGATCATGGAACCGGAGCCGAGCAGAACCGCGCGTTCAATGACATTTTTGAGTTCACGGACGTTTCCCGGCCAACGATATTCCAGGAGAATTTTCATCGCTTCCGGGGTGAACCCGTTGATCTTGCGGCCCGTTTCCCGGGAAAAACGGTCCAGGAAGTGATGGGCCAAAACCGGAATGTCGTCTTTCCGTCGGCGAAGCGGGGGAATGGTGATTTCCAGGACACGAAGCCGGAAAAAGAGATCGTGCCGAAAATGTCCTTCTTTCACTTCGCGTTCCAGGTCACGGTTGGTCGCAGCAACAACCCGGACGTCCACGGTGATCGGAATGTTGCCGCCGACCCGTTCGAAAGGATGCCCTTCGAGCACGCGCAAAAATTTTGCCTGCAAAGCCGGACTCATTTCGCCGATTTCATCGAGAAACAGCGTTCCTTTGTTGGCGGCCTCGAATTTTCCGATTTTACGTTCCGTGGCGCCGGTGAAAGCCCCTTTTTCATGGCCGAACAGTTCACTGGCCAGCAAATTTTCTGAAACCGCGGCACAGTTCAAGCAGATGAACGGGCATTCTTTGCGTGGACCGGCAAAATGTGCCGCCCGAGCAATCAGTTCTTTGCCGACACCGCTTTCTCCGCAAATCAGGAGCGTCGCTTTTCTTTCACTGGCCAGTTTGACTTGCTGAGCTACGTGCTGCATTGCGGGACTGACGCCGACAATCTCGGTTTCAATGTTCAGAAGTTCACGTAAAATCGTGTTTTCCTGACGTGCATCGCTCAGATTCGCCGCAAGCTCTTTTTCACGTGTCAGATGAGAAAGAGCTGTTCCCAAGGTGTCGGCGACGGCCAACGTGTATTCCAGATCGTCGGAGGTGAAAAGTCGATGACGGCTTCCGTTGTAGAGGTGAATCAGACCAAGAATATGGTTCTCGAACCGAATTGGTGCTGCAAGTGTGTGGTAGGGAATCAGTTCCGCGATTGCCGTTTCATGATTTTTTTGTTCATCCACCAAAATCGCTTCACGATTGACAATGACGGTTTTTGCCAACGATTTGGAAATGTGCATGTAGGAACAATTACCCGGAGAAATATGTGCAACGAGTCTCAATTGTGAGATACGAAACGTGGATTTTACCTCGTGAGGCAAGAGCCAAAGTCCGGCAGCATCGCCGTCGGTTGCGTTGAGAAGTCCTTCCAGAGCAAGTTTGGCAGCGTCGGCGAGATGTTCCACTTTTCCGAGTTGATAGGCGAGTTGACAGAGGTCCGCGGAGTCATAACCCGCCCGAGTCACGCGGGCTGTCATCGTCTTGTCCGAAAATAGTAAAAAAGAGGTCTCTTGTCGGCGGTCGACAATTTCGCCGGAATGAAGAAACGTGTCACTGGGAGCAATTCCGGTGAACTCGGAGACACCGAACATGCCGGTTCCTTCCAAGAAATCATGCAGGACGTCATGATTCGATTCCCGGATGTTTTTTTCGTCATGAAAAACCAGCCGTGAATGTCCGATTTGAATCAAATCACCATGATACAACAAGCATGGCTGATCAATGATTTGTCCCTGGACGATTGTTCCATTGCGGCTTTTTAAGTCGGTAATGTACCAGTTGCCATTCCGAAAGTCGATCGTGGCGTGCCTCCGACTGGCGCGGTCATCGGACAGAATCATCGTGCAGACCGGTGACCGACCGATGATTATCTCGGTTCCGGGGGTGAGTGAAACGGTCTTGGACTCATTTCCTTCTTCAAGAATCAGCAGATACGATTGGCGAGTCGACATGTTTTAGAGCCGTTTGGGAATTATTGTTTGTGTCATAAAAGTTTGCCCTCTTTTTCAAGTTTTTTGATTTCAAACACCGCAGCTTCCTTGCCTTTTACCGGTTCCGGTATAAAACTCGTGAGGAATATTGCGGTCCAGCGGCACGCTGGGCGATGCAACGGCATGTTGCCCGTCAGAGACATTTTTCAATCGTCTATGGTGTAATGTTTCACAACTTTCCAAATCGGCCAACTATGAACGCACATAACAAAGGACGTTTAAAAGTGCCTCCCGGCGAGTAAACGCACGGGCGTTTGATCCCGCAACGCAAGCGGTTGGAACGTCTGTTATCCTTGCTTTTTATCCTGTGATTCGGGCTTCATCAGGTTTTGGCGGTTCGTAGTCTTCAAGTTCGTGCATCCACATACGGATGTCGTTGCCATATTCACTGGCGAGATCGCCTTTGACCAATTGGCGGTGAAAGCTGGCAGCCCCTTCTTTCAGCAGTTCTGCGGCCTCGGCGCTCGGGAAACGTCGATTCGGGTCCGGCGCGATCAAACCGCGACAAAAGTTCATCAAAAGTTCACTGGAAACCACTTCCGGCGGCAAAAATCGAGGAAGCCGTTGGGCCATGAGACGTTTGGCTTCGAGGAGGTCCTTAAAACTGGAACGCCCGTCGAATGGGGGAACTCCGGAAAGCATTTCGATCAACATGTAGCCCAAACTTGCCAAATCCGAACGCGGCGTGATTTCTCCGCCCTCAATTGCCTCCGGGGAAGCATAAATCGGGGTGCACATTCGGTGAAAAGGCCCTTTTTCAATCTCGAAAGCTGCTCCAATATCGACGATTTTGACGCTTCCTGTTCGTTTGAGCATAACGTTGGCCGGCTTGATGTCGCCGTGAACGATTCCTTCACGATGGAGTGCCGCCAGGGCTGAAAGACAGTCACGGATGATGGCAATGGCAATCCCCGGCTTGAGTCGCGGGTGAGCCGGGCCTGCCGTCACAACGACATCGTTGATGTTATGCCAGCGTTTTGCACTGACGCGACGTTGGATATAACCGAGCATGTTGTTGCACAGAAGCTGGCTCAGGTCGAAACCATCGACCCATTCCATGATCATCATCCGGATGTTGTTGGCGTCGATCCAGTTGTGCACATCCAGGAGATTGTCATGTTGAATCCGGGAAACATGCGCCGAGACATTGGCGATGTGCTGCATGGCCGCGTTGTAGCTGCGGTCATTGTCGTAACATTCCGGTGCAAAAATTTTCACCGCGATCGGAATGGTGAATCCGTCGGTTCCATGTCGATGACTGAGGTAGACAACCCCTTGGCCTCCTGTTCCGAGCAATTTTTCGAACGTCACCGTTTCGGAACGCTCAAAATTTTGCTGCTTGATCAACGTGGCGTACTGGTCAAGCAATTCCTTGGAACAACGAGACGCGGCCTTACCATTCCATGTTCTTGTGACGCTCCCCTGAAAATAGGTCGTCGTTGCCATTCCGATCCTGCCTTGCTCCAAAAAACGAAAAAATCAATGCCCCGAAAATATATCCTTATTATAGTTAAAAAGACGGTAAAATATACAATACTTTTGTGCAGAAATGTTAATTTCTGTAAAACGCGCGTCCGTGAAAAATCGCGACAACAATTCCCTGCTCGTTGGAGATCGTGACGTCGTAGGCCCCCAAACTTTTCGAACGATATTTCTCCGTCGCTTTAGCGTACAGTTTCCCGGAATAGGTTGGTTTGAAAAATGAGATCGAAGATTCAATCCCGACAGCCGTAACGCCATGAGAATTGCTTGCCAGGGCAAACGCAAAATCGGCCAACGCAAAAAGGACGCCTCCCTGGACAATATCCACTCCGTTGAGGTGTTTTTCCTCAACCTCAAGCCAAACCTTGGCATAAGCCTTGCCCAAAGCCTCCAGTTTGACGCCCATCAATTGGGCAAAACGATCTTTTGTGAGTGTGGCTTGAATGGTCGGGAGATTCAAAATTTCTTCAGAAATATTGTCCATGGGTCTGAAACTCATTTTTTGAACAAAAATTCGCGGATCATCTGTCGGTCACTTTTGGAGAGACCAATATAATAGATTATGGGAAAATAGCAAACGGCGCTGAGGCCGCCGACCAAAAAGAGTCGTGGGTAATTCGGTCCGACGAGCCATTCCGTGATCATCCAGGGGAGGACAAGGGCCACACAAACCCGAAGCAGATACCATGATATTCGCAAATAGTAAATGAAAAGATTGATATTCAACAGCCGACACACAAATATCGGAAGCAGGATTCCCCGGGTGATGATGCAGGCGATCAATGTTCCGATGGCGACCCCCACCATGCCGAGCTGCGGGGCAAGGATCAGACTGATTTCAAGATTCAAAAGCCCTTCGAGAATATTACTCAGGGCAAAGTAACGATGGTTGGACGTCGCATAAAGAAAGCGGATATTCGGCTCCTGAACAGCCTGAATCGTTGCCGCGAAGACCAGTGCGATCAAAGGCGGCACGGCGTCAAGAAAAGCGGGGCCCATCCATCGGGTGATGAATGGTTCGCTCCAGAAAATGAGTCCAAACGTGATGAACCCGGAAAGGTACGCCCCGAATCGGTAACCGAAGAACATCGACGTCACCAGTTTTTCCCGTTCTCCGAGAGCGTCGAGAAGTGTCAGCCAGGTGACCATCCAACTTGAGGTGGACATCAGCAGACCCTTGTAATTATTGACCAGAGTCATGGCGATTGCATAATGTGCCACGGCGTTCAAGGAAATGACTCCGGCGATCACCTGATTGTCGATTCCATAAATGATAATGTCACCGATTTGAGCGATAAATCCGAAAACACTGTATCCGAAAAGTGATTTGACATGGCTTTTTCGGACATTGTTCCATGTGATTTGCAATGGGGGATACGCTTTTTTCGCAAGCAGGTAATACACGTAAACCTGGATGACCATGAGCACGATATTTCCGATTCCCAGCGCGATCAATCGACCGCCCTGGATGAGGATCAGGTAGGTTGTCAGAGCCCCTGCGACGCGGAACGTGATGTTGGCCACCCCCACCATATCGTGTCGCATGGAACCGGTCGTCACGCCGTAAAACGCGCGAAGGATGAAATCAAGGGCGAACGAGACTCCGAACATGATGATGACCAGGGAAAGAAGGTCGATGTCTTCCACGTTTGGAAACAAGCGATAGGCACCAAGTCCAATTCCCAAAGAGCAGCAAAATCCAATGACACCCAAGAGGAAAAACAGGGCAAATCCCGTGCTGGCGAAAATATTGCAATTTTCACGGTCGGCGGTGGAAAACGATTTCGTAAAAAATCGTGAAACCGCTTGATTGATTCCAAGGTCCAGAAGTGCATACCAACCGGTGAATGACGCCGCCAGCGTCCAGATGCCGTAATGTCGTTCCCCCAATGTGTGCATCATGATCGGGGCCATGAAAAAACTGAGGGTCACGCCGATCAAAAGATTGATGATCGAAAAAAACGAGCCGCTCAAAAGACGTCTGAGGTAGCCCTTGCTTTCATGTTGTTCCGGATTCATTGCGGTTTTTCCTGTTGCGTCGTGTTGTTTCTCTTCAAAAACCGCTTGATTTGGCGAATCCAGGAATGGGGGAAAATCATCCATGGAACGGTTGACCATGCTTCCCCGTAAAACGGCCAAGTCAAAAGTGAGCGGAGATACCAGTAAACTTTGTTTCGCCGGTTTGTTTCCGCATCACCGCGATATTTGTAACAGGAAGCCCGCATTCGGCGGAGATGATGCCATTTCACATATTTTCGACCATCCTGTTCCTTGAGAAATCTTGGGATGATGACATTCATGGCAAGTTCCCGGCGTTTTTCCGCGTAACGATCGGAACAGCTTCCATGTCCCTGGCGATAGCAGGCAAGCGGTTCGGCGGTCACGTGAAACAGGGCATGTTTTCCGGCACGCAGCCAAAACTCGTAATCTTCCGGGGCCGTTCCCAGGGTTTCGTCAAAAAGTCCTGCTTTTTCAAAAACCTCGCGACGAATCATTGCTGTGCTCATGTTGGCCAGCGAATATTCGAGAATTTTTGGAAAAGGATTGCCGTGGAAAGCCGGAACGGTGCCTTGCGAGGTGATTTTCCCGTTGGAATCGATCAGCATCATTCCGGTCCCGCAGATTCCGATTTCTGGGTATTTTTCAAAACAATCCAGTTGCCTGGCCAGTTTTTCCGGCACCCAGAGATCATCGGCGTCCAGAAAAGCGATCAAATTTCCGTGAGACACCTTGATTCCAACATTTCGTGCAGTAGCTGCCCCTCCGTTTTCTTTGTGGATGTACGAAATTCGTGCATCGTCAAGAAACGGTTTGATGATTGCCGCCGTTTCGTCTTGTGAGCCGTCATCCACAATGATCAGTTCCCAGTTGCTGAATGTCTGGTCGATCACGGACCGGATCGCCCCGGCAATGTAACGGGCGGCATTATATGCTGGCATCACAACACTTACCGACGGCTCTGAAATTTCCTGTCCGTTATTCATTCTGGGGCCACTGTCAAAAAATGGTCACTGTGAAAAAATATGAAAGATGACTTTGATTAGTACAATTATTCGGAAAATGTACGTTATAATGTGCCGATTGTCAAAGTCTTTTTGTTATCTTTTCAATCGTCTGTTGAAACAGAACTTCAGTGTCGGCGCAATGACGGGACATGTAAGCAGAAAATATGCCAGTTTATACCTCAGTGACGGAATAAAAGAAACACGAGGGCATCGACGGCGAATCATGCGAAGCGAGTCGCGGACAACACGATCGGATTTAAGCCAAAGAAAATTCGGGATTTCGGAAATATCATAATCTTTCATCGTGGGCGCCGCGTGAAAACCGGTCCGAACATAACCGGGGCAAAGGGACTGCACCCGGATTCCAAATTCCCGAACGTCGTCTTGAATCGATTTTGAAAAAGAATTGATAAATGCTTTTGTTGCACAATAATCGGCTGCTCCCGGCCCCGTCAGGAAGGCCGCCATGGAGGCGACATTGATCAGAAAGCCCTTTTTCCGTGGAACCATGGCCTCAAGAGCCGCTTGGGAGAGTCTGACGGTTGCTTCGCAATGAACCCGGATCATGCTTGACTCGGCTTCGATGTCGACATCCGGAAAACGTTTTCCGAGTCCGAATCCGGCGTTGTTGATCATGTATTCGAGATTTTCAAGAGCTTTGATTTTCGATGCCAACAATTTCATCTGTTCTGAATCCGCCAGGTCCACCGATTCCACGTCCACCGTGACGTTGTACTGGGAACGAAGCATTTCCGCCAGGTTTTGCAGTTTTTCAAGGTTCCGCGCAATCAAAAGCAGCGAAAAACCTTCGGATGCAAGTTGACGGGCATAAGATTCACCAATTCCGCTGGAGGCCCCGGTGATCACGGCGACAGGTTGGGAAGTTTTGTGATTCATAAGAGGGATTCCGTTCGGTGTTGCTGATATTTGTACTATTGGATGTTAAAATAACCGTTGTTGCCAGTCGCCATTCAGAGGACGGGCTTCAACACCACGATCAAGGAGCGTGTCGACAAAAGCGTCGGAACCATGGGTGCAGTAGACGGTTTTCGGGGCAACCTTTTCGACCATTTCAAGCAGCTCGTCATAATCGGCATGATCCGACAACGGCAACGCGTAATCGACCCCGTAACGATATTTGGCCGACGGATCAATCGCCCAGCCCGTGGTTGCAAACGTGACCGGTTCTGTGGACGTCTCAAACATGCCGACCCGTGTCGGAACAATCAGCACACGGTCCGGCTCGGATTTGTGGTGGGGAAGAACAGGAATAACATCGCCAAGGGAAACACCGAGCTGTTCGTAAATCCGACTGATTTCATAAATGCTCGGATGCTGCTGGACCTTGAAACCGGCTTGCGTGAGAATTTTTGTCAGTTCCTGGGCTTTGCCGAGAGTGTAGGCATAGATCACCGGTGTTCGCAGGTGATGAAATGTTTCTTCGACGAGTTGCAGCAATTGCCCGATCACATGTTTTCGGGGTGGGAGACGATAATCCGGTGTTCCGAATGTCGTTTCCATGATCAGGATGTCTGCCTTGGGAATGACGATTTCCTGTGCCGTTTCCGAAGGCCCGAGTTTGAAATCCCCCGTATAGAGAAGCGTTTGACCTTCATCTTCGACCAAAAGCATCGCGGAACCGAGACAATGTCCGGCAGGATACGTCGTCAGTTGCACGCCTCCCCAATCAAGAATCTCGAAATACGGCATTTCCCTGACCGGACGTTTGCCGAGTCGATGTTGATAAAACAACGCGGTTCCCGGCGTACAAAGCGCAAGTTCGTGACGGGCGGTATGATCGGCATGAGCATGAGAAATGAAGCCGCAAGCCTGACGCCTTGTCACGTCAACCGCCAAATTCGGTTTCGAGATAAACAGACCATTATTCCAATGGAAAATCAATGCGACGACTCCTCCCGCGACTGATCCGAGAGCCAGTCGAGATAAGCGTTATTGCCGTCAATGATCGGAAGCGTCACGATTTGCGGAATCTGATACGAATGAATTTCCAGAATGGCGTCACGAATGGCAGGAAAACGCTCATGCATTGTTTTGATCGTGCAGAGCCATTCCTGCGTGGTTTCGACGTTTCCTTCCCAGCGATAGGTACTGGTGATCGGGCCGGTCACCTGGGCACAGGCCGCCAGCCGCTTATCGACGACAGCGGCGGCAATCTTCTGCGCTTCTTCCTCACTGGCACAGGTGGTCTGAATTTGAATATAGGTTTCTTGCATGTTTTTTGTTCCACGACTTTTCCACGTCATAAAAAATTACTGGGGGACAACCCAAAGGGTTCGTCCGGACTCTTCGCCGGTGATGTTCAAAACGAGGAAACCGGTGTTTTGTTCCACAACCACTTCATTTCCTTTTGATCCCAAGGTCGATCCTTGGGCGAAAACCTTCATCGGTTGATCGGACGTGAACGGAATACGAACCGTTCCTGTTCCGTGTACCAAAATTTCAAAAATCGCTCCGCCGGGAATACGACGCTGCTCGGGAACCGGTGCAAACATCAACAGCCCAAGAGGATTTTCCGAAAAAACGGTCGTTTTTCCGTCAATGGTGACCTGTTTCATGCCCTGGCCGGCAAAACCGAGAAGATTTCCATCTTCCCCCAACCGGAACGCAAGAAACTGCACGCCGTCGAAGTCGACTTCATGACCGTTCACCATGAAATTCTTGAGGGTGAGATTGTCGGGAGGAAGCGGGTTTTTGGCTAAATATTCGGCATCCCGGTCATTGTTCCGCGCAAAACCGCCGTCCCAGTCTTCTTCAAGCCGTTTCAGGTGATTGGCAACGCTGATGGTTCCGTTGGGAAAACGGCAGACAATATGTTCGCCTGTCCGGGAAAGATATTCGGTGTTGTCGTTGATTCCCTCGAATTTTCCGCTTGGCGGATAGGCCCCGAGCGCGTTAAGCACGTCGAACCAGGTCCGGGTGTCATAACCAAGACTGCATGACTGGTTATCAAGGGGGCGGAATCCGAGGAATGTTGCCGAACCGCCGCCGGAAAGATTCCGTCGTGTTCCGACGACATGTTTGCCCACTTTGGCAACGATTTCGGTCTCTTTGGGGTCCGCCACCGGGTAAACATGGTCAACAAGGAAATGGGTCAAAATGATTTGCGGCTGCACCTGTTGCAGAGCACCTTCAAATTGCACCATCCGGCCCGGCTGCGGGATTCCTTCCGTCTGGATCGGTCGATAACCGACACCGAAAATTTCCGACCATTTTGCAAGGGCGTCGGTCCCTTCGGCGGTGAGGAGCGGGACCGGTCCCGACCAAACAACACGTCCCCCCTGTTCGACAAATTGCTGCATCATTTCGAGGAATTTTTCCGAAGGAAATGGTTCAAACGTCGCCACCAGTGTCGTGAAACGCCGACCGGCCATTTCAATGGCCCCGTCTTTGACCGTTCCGAGCTGGAGCAGTTTTTGCTGCGTGATATAGTTGCAATAAGCGTATTGATTCATCCAACTCCCAAACCGTTCTTCCACGGCAACAAGATCAATCGGATAGAGCATCAGCACGTCGACATCACGATGCACAAAATCCTGGACGTCGCTGGCGTAATGCTGGAGTGCCCCGAATGCCGCAGCGACAAGATGCCGGTAATGGGAAATTGCGTGAGGCATTCCCCAATGGGCACCGTAAGAAAACGGAATGTCATTGATGCTCCCCGTCGAACAGGCAAGCGCAAGTCCGTAATAATCCCGGTCAAGAAATCCTCCTTCGGCATGGTCGTTGCCGTTTCCGGTCAGGAAATCCCCCCAACGGAAGTAGTCGGAACACGCCGCCGCGGATTGCTGGACCGTGTTCGACCAGAGAAAATCAGAGGTGTATTCGTATTTTGCCTGATTATGCTGGACACCTTGCGCGGGCATCCAATAGTCGCAAGTGGGACTTTCCGCCCAAGTGGCATGTGCCCGGGATTCGAGCTTTTGCCCCATCCGCTGTTCGGCGTAATGTTTGGCATTCGTAAGGAAATCGGCGAGGCCGTCCTGGAGAAATTTGTAATAGCGACTGCGGAACAAAGCCGTTTCACGGATCGCAACCGGCGATGCCCCCCACGTGTGCATGATTCCAAGCGTCGCGCTCATGTCCAAGGCAAAATCCTCTTGGCCGTAGGTGAAATAGACGAGATATTTGGCAAAATCACGGTATTTTTCGCCGTACTGGTCCGCAAATTTCTCGATAAACGCAGGACTGACAAATCGCTGGGTAAACTGGCCGTGGTCATGGTGGTTGTGATAAGCCCAGTCGGCCATCAAATGCGGTTCATCGGAATACAAAGCGTTCAGTTTGACCCCGGCGTCTGCATATTTGTCGATTAGTTTTTTCAGATAATTGCTTGCCTTTTCAGAAAAAAAGTCCATTTCGGGGGTCCGGTACGACTGAACGACAAGCACGCGGTTCAAATTGGCACCATCAACGGAGCCGTCTCCGAAGACACGGATTCGCGTCGCCGGAAAACCACCCTGGTTGGAGTCGCCAAGAGTCTCGACCTGGACGTTTTCGGTGATTTCCACAATCGAGTTTTCCGGCACAACACGGTAAGGGGTTCCGCTTATCGGCGACTCTCGGAACGCAAAAACGCGGACTCCGGCATCTTCGATGTCAAAGGGTCCCTTGTTGTTGGCCCAACGATTGTGCCGCCACAGCTGGACGCTGAACGCCCCGGTCTTTGGATCACGCAAACCTTTGCGATACTGCATCCAGACACCGCTTTCTCCTGTTTCCGCGCGGTAGTTTTGACCGATTTCCAGCGGTGTCAGAAGGCTCAATTCGAGTCCAAGTCCATACTGTTGGGCAAATTCGCTGACTTTTGCAATTTTTTCAACATATTCATCCATGTCGGGCATGAGAATCCGCTGATGGTCCTGTCCGGGACGATATTGCTGGAAAAAATGATCAAACGAAACAATCAGTGTACGGGCTCCCATCTGTTTGGCCGCCTCACATTTGTCACGCAAACTGGAAATGTCCTTGTCAAACGTCAGACTCATGTCAATTTTCTGGTCCGGGTCGGAGGAAATCACCTCGAGATCGTGGTCACTGGTCAAGATAATGGCCAATTTGGGGAGTCCAAACGCCCATTGCGAAGGAAAAGAGACAAGATCACCCGTATACACAGATTCCGAAAGAGAGGCGTCCTCAGAAAACGAGGAAGGAAGCATCATCGATAACGAAAAAATAACGAGCAAAATGGTAATGATACGGATCATGAGTTTCACCTTGATGTTTTTTGATCAAATGAAAGAAGTCGATACGACACCGGCATTTCAATCATTCTTTATAACTTATTTCAGGGTGAAAAGCAACAGAACCACAAAAAAAACCCGGAAGAAGCAACCTCCCGGGCTTGGACAGAAATAATCACATGTCATGTGCATTGACGACTGATTTGCCTTACTGCATCGTCGAAAAAGTATGAAAGTAACGTACAAAGTTGGCCGGACACGTGTTGGGTCCAAAAATTGTGACAGTTTTTTAGGCCATTTAATTCAAATACTTTGTTTCGGGATACACGACAAACAAATCAGCGAAAACCAACGGCTTACTATCTCACCTGAACGTCAGCAATATAAGGAGAAACGACATTCACGTGGTGCAAACTCGCACTAGGTTTCACAAGATTCAATAAAACACCAAATTACGGCCCCGACTATGGTGTCCAACCACGTCGGATCTGGGAGATCGTGTCATTTCTGACGAAATAAACCAAGCTGCACAAACGTGCGGGGAACATCTGATGCCGTCTCAGATGTTCCTGGAACCAGGTTCCGATCGAACCCACCTCACCATTATCATTTGTTCCCCCTTTCTGATCAAAGCCTTTGTCCGATCAAGGTCTTGGACATTTGCCCTGCAGGTAGCCAAATCCAAGCCTAATTATTGAAGAAACACCAATGAGAAAAACGTTGAAAACCGACGAAAAATGTTTTTCCGACAAAACATCCCTCATCTTCTTATCAGTATACATTTTTCACCCGGGAAAATCAAGCGCAATTTGAAAGATTTCCAAAGAAAAAATGCTGGAAATCATGCTGTTTTCTTGCAAAAACATCATCTTCCTTACTCTTTATGTTTCCATCGGCATTCTTCGTAAAGATCATAAAGTGAAAAGAGAATTTCCCGGGTATTATGGCGGTGTTTTTTCATCAATTGGGAGATCACGTTTTCATTGACAAACGGAGTCGGAACTTCCAGGAGATAATCAACGATTTTGTCAAGCGTTTCACGAGATGTTTCCGTCTGATAGAGCACCGGGACCCTGAAAACCGGTCGATGTGTCGTGATGAGGAACAAAATTTCCCCTCCACGGCATCGGTATTGCAACAAAAGTCGTTGAAAAATCGAAAGTTGCTCATATCCGTCCACAATCAGGACCTTCTGTGGAGTTTTCGAGTGTCCAAATTCTGCAAGTTCGGCCCAAAACTGCTTCGGCAGTTTCTTCTGGCCGTCATGGAGCGATTGGTCGAGAAGTCGATACCCTTTTCTGAGAAGTACATCTTTTAAGGACGCAATCAGTGTCGATTTTCCGGAACCATGAGGGCCGACAATCTGGGCAAATCGATGCACTTCTTCTAACTGATCTATCAGATACAAGAGACAAATATTGGTCCACAAATGATCGGATTCGACAAGACTCCGAAAGAAATAATGCTCAAATTTCAACGCCTCGTGTTTCACCCGATTTTGATAATCGACAGGAAAATAATAGGGGATTTTTCCCGGCGTGGTGAATTTCGTCGAAAACGGATTCTGCTTAAGGATGCCTACCGTTTTTTTGTCGTAAATCTTTGTGTCATTTTGAGAAGGAGAAACGACAATATCTTCCGGATACAAATCCGTTTCAGCGAACAAATGAGAATGATGATGCAGGCTCATATCCAAACCACCTCTCCCTACACTTTAAGTGTTCGAACGTCGGGAATATTCCCCAGCAAAAACGGGAGTTCTTCGACCATTTCCCGGTTGCCGCTCAAAAACACGCGAATACGGACACACCAGTGAATTCGCAAACTGATTCCATGATAGCTGAGGGGACTTTGCGGAAGTGTCGTGCTGAAACGTCCGGGTTTTCTTGGGTCGATCCAGTCGCCGTGATCGGTCGAGAGCCGCCAAAATTCGTGGACTCCCATGTCTTCGCTTCCTTTTCCTTCGGTGTACCAAAGGATGGAAATCTCAATCGCCGTAATCGATTCCGCCCCGGTCGACTCCAAGCGGTAACTTCCCGCAAGTGTTTCTCCGGGATCATACTGTCTGCTGCCTCGACCATCAAGGGCAATAATAATGTTTGGCGTCATATCACTCAATACTTTTTCGGCAAAACAAGAAAATTATTCTGCACTATTCAAAAATTACATATTCACAATCGGCAAAAAAGGACAAATCCATGAAAAAACCGACCGCGAAATCCCTCATTGATGCAAAACGGTCATTCTGCCGGTCGGTTTTTCACTCCTATCGTTTTCCTGCTTGTCGTTTCCCTGCTGGTCATGGACCTGTGGCAGAAGCATTTGGACCTCGGCGTGGACGGAAACGGCATCGGAAGCCACCAAAGCGGCCGCCTTTGTTCCCCGAAACCAATTCAGCGGCGGTGAAACGAACCCGTCGGGAGCCTTTGTTGCAAAAAGCCCCTCATCTTTGGTCTGATCAAGCGCCGTGGACGTCCAAAGTCCCTGGACGCCCTCCGGCTTGAGAGGTCGAAATTCATACATTCCTCCGAGGGGACAGACCATTTCATTTCCAAGCAGTTTCTCGGCAACCTTTTTACACTCCGGCCCGCTCACGTGCAACTGGACGTGAAGCTGGTTCAGGAACAGGGTATTTCCCTTGCTGGTGCTCCGTGTTCGGGCAAAACCGAGGTTGTTCAGAATCGGCGCGATTTTCGAATTGGTTGGGTCCTGGATTTCGAGCCGGAATTGCGCCGGCATCTCCGCCGGAACAAAGGTCAGTTGCGGCGAAACACGTCCGAGAAGCGAACGATCCTGGGAATAAAGCGTGAAAGGTCCGAAATGGCGACGCCATCCTCCCACGACGTTTTGAGAATAGCCCGCGGCATCGTTCTGGGGTGGAAATCCGAGGTCCATCAACTGAAGGAGTGTTCCCGGAGACCCGGACAGTCCCATGTAACCGGAAACCAAGTCACGGGGGAACAATTCCCCCTGAAAAAGGGCCGCGGAAGTAATTTGCTCCAGAAGTTTTGGTCGTTCCCCCGACATAGGAGTCGGGATACTGTTCTGCATGCCGCCGAAAAAGAATTGATCCTGAAGGGCAAGTTCAAAAGAAGCAATATTTCCCTCGACAGGTGCTAATTTTTGGTACATTGGTTTCCCGATTCTCTGTCGAAGGGTTTTCCCATTCTTTGTCGAAAGCGGGGCCATCCGGACATCAATCGTGATCCGTTCCATTTTTCCTTCCGGCGATTCCTGGGGAACATGTTGCAGCGAAACAGCAAGCGGGTCAAGATTTCCCCAATCGGAAAAGAATTCCCGGCACATTTGCTGGTACAGTCGTGTTTCCTCAACTGTCACTTTTGTCACAAGGTTGTCGGCAATGGGAAGAAAAGTGCCGCGATGCCCCCGGACAGAGTCGGAAACGTCGGACCATGAGCGAAACACCGTTCGACTTCCGTCGGGAAGCGGCCCGAAGTTTCTCGGGATGAACCCCTGATGGCGGAGCATGGCGACCCATTGATCATTTAGGTTCGGCAAATTGCTCGGCAGATTGCTGCTTGTCAAACCTTCTCCTGTAGCGGCAAGACTTCCCAATTGGAGAAGCTCGATTCCGGCAGCAGCCAAATTGCGCCGGCGCGACTCAATCCAGTAGGGCGGACTGGTCAGATTGTAAAAATAGGGACGTGAAAAATAAAGAAAAATCGTGTTATCCTGTTGCGGCGGCATGATTTCGCGAATCCGGTGAAATTCGGCCAACTCTCCCAACGAGGGAACCTTCACCCGAATTCCTTCGGTTTTGGCATGTAATGCAATAAAATCGCGGACAAGTTGTTCCGAACGACTGATGAGATGATAATTCCCCATGACCACGTAAAACGAGCGGACATGGTTGTCCGGCGTTGTCAGAAAAGAAACGGTTTGGCCGTCCATTTTGAGGATTTTTTCTTCGATCGTTTTGTCGGCCTTCATGGCGTCTTTACGTTTTTGTTGAAAATCAAGGGCAAGCAACTGATTGTTTTTCGCCTTGAACAGAAGCCCGAAAGACCCGCCTTCATCGAAGTAAAGGTCGGTTCCGATCACGGCGATGTCGTCGATCACCGAACTGCCGAAAAGGTTGGAAAGGGTATCCCGTTTGACGACCAACTCCTTCTCAAAGCGGTCGTTGCTGCTGTTTTTGATGGTCTGCAAGGCGATCAGGTTTCGCATGTCTCCCCCCCAAAGCTCGACGGTGTCCTGAAACCAGAGGAAATTCGTGAATGAGCCAAACCGGATGTAAAAACAATGAGACGGGACATGAAACGCCAGGGATTCGATCCCCTCAATTTCTTGTTCTTCGACCGGCTGCACTTTTTTGTTGTCGGAAATTGCCGCAGAAAATTTTCGCGTGAGTGTACTCCACAAGGAAGAAGATTTCTGAGGTGATCCTTCCCCCTGCTCTTCCTCCCGCTTTTCCCCTTGTTCTTCTCCCTGTTCCTCCTCTTGTTCTTCCCCGGAAGTAGCGACCGGGACGACAGACGTGGGACCGGTTTGTTGTTTGATCAGGTCACCCAGTGAAACAGGAAGCGGCTGGTCCGCCGGGAACAAAAACTGCTTGGAATCAAAAAACAGACTCCGCTGTGCATCAAAAAGTTTGGTGTCCGGGTTAAGCTGGAACCCGGTTTCTTCGTAAACCAGTTTTTGCAAAAACGACGGTTCATTTTCCGGACGCTGCAACCCCAAACGATAGGACAGCATGTTCCGCAGATACTCACTGACAACCGGCGGCTGGTCGTTTGTTGCACGATTTGCGTTTTTATTGTATTTGTCCCACCATTCTCCAAGCAATTGGCGAAATCGCAACGGGGCATGTCTCGGAACAAGTGTCAATTGGGTTCCGTGAGCGGTCGTCGCACGAATCCGGAGCGGCTCCGGCTTGCCGTCGAAGAGGAAATAAATCGCGACACTTGGCGATATCTGCCCCAGGATATTGCCGACAAGCCTGCCGACCGGACGTTGGGTGTTTTGAAAGGTGTTGGTTACCGCCGGGGGAACCGTCCGTTGCTCCACGACCGGGTAAAGCACGCGGTTGTTTTGCTCGAAAATCATGATCCCGTCAAGTCCGAGCCCCTGAGCGGCTTCTTCTTGAGAAATGTTCAAAACAACACAACCAACACCGATCGGCATTCCAGTCACCGCTTCAGACTGAGCGAAAAGCGGCATCCGGAAAACAAGGATTCCCAAAATGACAAAAAAAACACGACAATTCATAAATCCGACTCCCTAAAAATATGATTTGAGGCAAGTATACAATATCTTATATATCTATAAATATTATCGTGAAACAAGCGTATCGGCAAGTCAACTTGACAAACATCTGAAAAATGATGTAATAAATACCGTGGTTGCCTCCTTTTGAGAACGAATTTCAACCGTTCAAGTACAAGTACGTGAAAAAATATCTTCGACCGGCATTGTTGATTTCAGGTTTTCTTCCACTTTGCTGGTTGATGATGCAGGTGATTCATGAGTCGGGACACGTTTTTGCCGCCTGGATGTGTCGCGTGAAGGTTCGGCAAGTCATTCTTCATCCGCTGACAATTTCGCAAACCGTGACGGATGAAACGGCTCATTCCGGATTCGTCACCTGGATGGGGCCGCTTTTCGGGATGCTTTTTCCGCTTGCACTTTGGGGAGTTTCCATTCTTGCGGGAGTTTCCCGGCGTTTTTTGCTTCGTTTTTTTGCCGGTTTTTGCCTCGTGGCCAACGGCTGCTACCTTGCTTTTGGACCTAATGAAGGTTTCACCGACACCGCAATGTTGCTTGCTTCCGGCACGCCCCGGTGGATGCTTGTTTTGACCGGAATTCTTGCCGCCGTGTCGGGGATTTTTCTCTGGCACAAGCAAGGAGCCGATTTTGGAATCGGTCCGAACCCCAGACCGGTGGAATACAAAACAATTTTCATTTGTTGGGGATTTCTGCTCGCAGTCATCGTGTTCGAGTTGGGAATTTGAGGTATAATCATGTCTATTGGTCGTCGCCGGAAAAGAGAGGTTGAGCGGCTGGATTGAAATGGAGAAAATTCACGTGGACTGGAAATTTGTTGATACACAAGCCGATTTGGATTTTTTTGGTCCATCTTTTTATTGGCATGATTCAGAATTACTTGAGTTCTGTGGAACCAGGCAAGAAGGTGATTATTTTCCTCACGATGTTTCACGTTCCGGTTATCTCCATTTGCATTTGCACGCATTGTATGAAGTTTATGCCGCGCCGGGTCGGTATTTACACTTGGTACTGATTTGCTGTGAACATTATAATAGCATTGTTCTGCAACATGGGCCTTGGCAAGGAAGAGTGGATACTTTGAAACGAGTTGAAATCTATGGCTGGAAAAATTCACTGGAAATGCGTTGTGCAAGAATGATTTACCGTTTTCTTTCGGAAGAAGAGGTTTTGCCGAACCAACCGTATTTGTGTCGTTTTCTTGCACCACCGGAATATTGAATCATTTCCATGTTCGACCTTCAAGCACCGTTTCAGCCGTCGGGGGATCAGCCGCAAGCGATAGAAAAACTTGTTGCGGGGATCAACACCGGGAAAAAATATCAAACCCTCATGGGCGTCACCGGTTCCGGCAAGACGTTCACCATGGCGAATGTCATCCAACAGGTGCAACGTCCGACGCTTGTCATGTCGCACAACAAGACGCTTGCCGCCCAGCTTTATTCCGAGTTCAAGGCCTTCTTCCCGAAAAACGCGATCTCCTATTTCGTCAGTTATTACGATTATTACCAACCGGAAGCGTACATCCCGCAGCGTGACATCTACATCGAGAAAGACGCTTCCATCAACGAGGAGATCGACCGTCTGCGACTGGCCGCGACCAGTGCCCTGGTGTCCCGGCGCGATGTCATTATCGTGGCGAGTGTTTCGTGCATTTACGGTCTCGGTTCGCCGAAAGATTACATGGAGATGATGCTCCACTTGCAGGTTGGCAAGGAACTCGAACGGGACCGGATGCTCGCGCGGCTCATCGAAATTCAGTATGACCGGAACGATATTGCCTTTGAACGGGGACAGTTTCGTGTTCGGGGGGATTGTGTCGAGATTTTTCCGTCTTATGAGGAGTTTGCCGTTCGGGTCGAGCTTTGGGGGGATGAGATTGAGCAGCTTTCGATCATCAACCCGCTCACCGGTGAGACGATTCAGCGACTCACCGAGTTTTACGTTTATCCTGCGAAGCATTTTGTGATGCCGGAAGAACGTGTCGCGGAAGCGATCAAACGGATTGAAGCGGAACTTCAGGAACGGATCAAATTTTTCCGCGACCGGGGGATGATTCTTGAAGCCCAGCGGATCAGTGCCCGAACCCGTTACGACATGGAGATGCTCCAGGAGATGGGGTATTGCCCGGGAATCGAAAATTACAGTGCCCCGCTTGCCGACCGCAAACCCGGCTCACCGCCCGACACGCTTTTCAGCTTTTTTCCGGATGATTTCCTGATGTTTGTCGATGAATCGCACGTGACGGCTCCGCAGATTCGCGCCATGTTTTCCGGCGATCAGGCCCGCAAGAAAAACCTTGTCGATCACGGGTTCCGGCTTCCGAGTGCTTTGGACAACCGTCCGCTCAAGTTCGACGAATGGGAGGCGAAGATCAACAAGGTCGTCTTCGTTTCTGCGACGCCGTCGTCTTATGAAATGGAACGTTGTGACAACAAAGCCGTCGAACAGGTGATTCGTCCGACAGGATTGCTTGACCCGATTGTCGAGGTGGCGCCGGCATCGAAACAGGTGCCGCATTTGCTGGAGGAAATCCGCGACCGGGTTAAAGCCAAGGAACGGGTTCTCGTCACAACGCTCACGAAAAAACTTGCTGAGGATTTGGCCGATTATTTCAGCAAACAAAACGTCCGGTGCAAATGGCTTCACAGTGAACTCGACGCCTTTGAGCGGGTGGAGCTTTTGCGGGATTTGCGCGAGGGCCATTTCGACGTTCTTGTCGGCGTGAACCTGCTTCGGGAGGGTCTTGATTTGCCGGAGGTCTCACTTGTGGCGATCATGGACGCCGACAAAGAGGGGTTCCTGCGAAGTGAAACCTCATTGATTCAGACCATCGGACGCAGTGCGCGGAACGTCAACGCCAAGGTGATCCTTTACGCCGACAAAGTGACCGAATCCATGCGAAAGGCGATCGAAGAAACGGAGCGCCGCCGCAAAATTCAAGAGGAATATAACAAGGAAAACGGAATCACGCCGGAGACGATCCGCAAAAACATCCGTCACGGCATCGAAGCGGAAGCCGCCGCTCATGCCGAAGCAAACGCCGCCGTCGGCGCGAAGGACGACGATATTTTCATCACCATGGAGTACATTAACGAACTCGAACGCGGAATGCTTGACGCCGCCGACAACCTCGAATTCGAAAAAGCGGCGGTTTTACGTGACCGGATCGAAGAAATGCGGAAACATCTCGGTAAAAAAACCGGAATGATCGATTTCGACAAGCTCACTCCGAAAGGCCGCAAGAAAAAAAAGCAACAACCAAACGCCGAAACCGCTCCTCAGCCCGGCAAAACACGACCCAGAAAAACACACGACCCCGCCAACCCCCGAAGCGGTCGCGACAATCGCGGACTGCCAAAACCGGAACGATGATCAACCGGGCAAATATTTTGGTCGTCACAAGCTGGACATGGAAAGCCCTGCAAGCGGCAGCAAGTTATTACTCCTCGTTTTCGGGTTGCGATTCGGTGGTTTTAGCGTCTGTCAAAGATTACTGGGTCGTCTTGGGAAATTACTTTCCCAAGACTCCCACAGACCCGAGCGTGCAGACATTACCGCACTCGGTTCCTCAAAACTCTGGTTG
>Ga0123353_10000474_pt1 | contig 49827 bp, 43 predicted proteins | sample TergutLab28metaG_3_FD_92763 | JGI IMG/M metagenome (GOLD analysis project Ga0123353, IMG submission 92763) | Labiotermes labralis P3 segment gut microbial communities from Petit-Saut dam, French Guiana - Lab288 P3 | ecosystem: Host-associated > Arthropoda: Insects > Digestive system > Gut ... | reverse complement strand
GTATACATATTTTATGCTTTCAGATGAAGTAATGACGGACGCAGGACGCAGATGGGAAAAAGATACCGTGCCGTCCACCCCCGCCAACTCTTTAGTACCCATCGGTACAGGTAATGATTTGAGCAAAACTAATATTATTTTTAAAGGCGAATCAGCTTTCTTCATTGACGGAGAAAGTATAAAAACACATAACATCACCACAAACCGAACCACCACTCTCATGGAGGGATATCCCGTCAGTCTCGTATCCGCAGGCGATTACGTTTTTTACCGCTCAGGCATATCTGACAACCGCACAGGAGCTTTTTACGACCCGCGTACCAACCGAGCATTTCCCGTACCCGCCGATTTAATCAGTTCTGCGCTTACTCAGGTATGGATTAGTGGCGTACGTCAGGTAGATGAGCCTATCGCTGTTCACGGCGACTTAGCTTTCTTTTTTATAAGAAGAAATAATGCCCCCCGTTTAGATACAAGCAGTTGGACCTACACCTCCTGGGGTACACGAATATATGATTATATAACCGACCCCGGTTTTAACATAACCTTAGATGTCTTTAATATTAAAACAGGAGAGGCGCAGCCGCACACGATAACGGACAACGACAGCTCAAGGCTGAGCTTCGCCGGTATCCGCAACAACAAACTTTATTTTTATAACGAAAATGACTATTATCAATTCAACATCAGAAGAAACCATTTTACCCGACTTGACCGTTCCGCCTATGCGGTGGTCGAGATTGACAATCCCCCCGGAAGCTTGTTTGGTGTTGAAATTGTCACAGTTAACGGCAGAACGTATATTCAGTCGGCAAGGTCCACCACGCGTGACGCCGAAACAAATAAAATAATATATACTGTCGGGAGGTACGATATAACAACCTGCGACTGCTGCCCGTCAACGCAGGACGCGCTGCAGATTCTTCGCTACGTCGCCGGAAGCTCATCGCTTGCCGATGAACTGCGCGTGAAATATGATTTAGATGATGCCGTCGGCACAGGCAACGCGCTTGACGTCCTGAAGCTTGTTGCGGGTGTGGCTTGACAGTAAAATTGAAAGGAGAAAATTTATGCAGCTCCGACGAATTTCAACGACGTTACTTTCAATTATAATAATCTTAATGTCAGGTTTGCAAGCCGCGGCGAGCACGCCCTGTTTACTGCGCGACTGGGGTGAAAGCCGCTGCGACTTCAGCGACCTTGACCCGGTATATGCGTCTGTCACCGGCACAGCGGAAACAATAGAGGAAGTCCGCCGTGCGATTATGCGATACAGTCCGAGCGGAAGGTTCCTGCTGCCGCTCGCACCTGTCGGAAACGAGGGGGTTTCGGGGTTTATAGGAAATTACTACGACCACAGCAGAATCCCGAATTGGGACCCGTTTATGCAAACCGCACGTCCTGCCTCGCATTATTATTATCATCGGTTTCATCAGGGGCGTCATTTAATAACGGGTGAAATACTACCGATTTCTTACCACCCGGTGAAATTTTATACGTCAGCCGCTACCGCAAGCATACCTGAGGAACTGCGGACGTTTCATTTTATTAAATATGTTTCACCCACATCGAACGCATCCTCAAATATATTAGGAGCGTATGGTTTAATGCATGAATACGGTGCGGTTCATCAAAATTTATTGCTGATGGCTGACTTAACCGATTACGTTTTGAAATTCATTGACCGTAACGGAGTGGAGGACGACTTGTTCATCGGCTCCCCGGAATTGGTGTGCGGGTACATATTCAATCAATACATCAGTGGAGGCTTTTTTTACGAAGTTACATTCTGGACGCTTGAGTATATGCTTTTCCTGAAAGAAAATCATTCCGATGAGTTTGATTTATTTATGAAAAACGATGCTTTCAGAAAGGTTTTCGCTTACTTTTACCTCAGCGGCGAGTATCTTATAAACACGGTCATACCCGAACAATTTCAATTAATCGTTGATGCGCTCGGTGATTATGGTATCACCGCAAGCTTTGAAGAGGAAAATAATATATTTTGGCTTAACAACGACTATACCCGCCGTCACAGAGGTACGGGCGGCCCGTATATCACTGGGTTGCGAATGCTCCGTGACGAAATCGAAACGCCGCGCCTTTCAGCTATACTGCAGGAAATGCTCGGCGGATATGAGGATATAATAAAGTGCTTCAACTGCGCCGACTGCGGATTTCACGGCGGAAGAAATTTCGGGAATATCACCGGTACCGCCGAGAATCCACCTACTACCCATAAATATACCACAGGCGACGCGTTGAATATTCTGCGCTACATTGCGGGAATTTCACCTCTTACAAACGAGCAGCGTACAAGATATGGTTTAGGTTATAATGTCGGCACAAGCGACGCGCTTGACATTCTGAAGCTTGTCGCGGGCGTAATTGCTTAAGGATAAAGATAAGGTTGAAAACGAATGGTACTGAATCGGGGAAAACGAAACTTTTTTATTCTTTGTTGGTGAAGAAAGGACATGGTGAAAGTTTGAAACAAATAAAACCGACTCGGGAGGAATGTTGTTTTCATTACATTTTTGTGAAGAAAGGACATGGTGAAAATATGAAAAAACTAATTATGCTTGTTGACGACGACCCGACTAATCTGTTGACAGGCAAAACCGCATTGCAGGGTCACTATGACGTAATGACCGTAGACAGCGGCGTTCGTGCGGTTACGCTGTTGAAAAAAATGGGAAACAAAAAGCTTCCGGATTTAATATTGCTTGACATTGAAATGCCGGAAATGGACGGGTACGGGGCAATCAAAAAAATCAAGGCAGATAAATCCACGGCAAAAATCCCGGTAATATTCCTTACCGCGCTGTCGGCGGCGGACAATGAGTTCGAGGGCTTGTCGCTCGGCGCGGCTGACTATATAACAAAGCCGTTCAACAAAAAAATCCTGCAAAAACGAATAGAAACGCATCTGCTGCTTGCCGAGCATACCAATAACCTTGAGCGGTTGGTAAAAATTAAAACTGATAAAATCGTACAGCTGCAGGACGCTATTTTAAGCACGGTTGCTGAGATGGTGGAGTTCCGTGACGACAACACCGGCGGCCACATAGACAGGACGCAGAATTATTTGAAGCTGTTAGTCGAGAAAATGGCCGAGCGGAATCTGTACAAGGATGCGGTCGCAGTCTGGGATTTGGACCTGCTTATTCAGTCCGCACAGCTGCATGACGTGGGGAAAATATGCATACCCGACGGGATTCTGAATAAGCCCGCTAAGCTAACCGATGAGGAGTTTGCCGTAATGAAAAATCATGCGGTTCGGGGCAAGGAAGCTATTATGAGAATCATTACGAAAGTAGATGAAAGCGAGTTTTTGCATCAGGCGGCACTGATGGCGTACACCCACCATGAACGCTGGGACGGGAAAGGGTATCCGCAGGGGCTCAAGGGCGAGGAAATCCCGCTGCACGGGCGGCTGATGGCGATTGCGGACGTTTATGACGCGCTCATTTCCGAGCGTCCGTATAAAAAGGCGTTTACGCATGAGGAGGCGGTAAGAACTATCTCCGGGGGCAAGGGAACGCAGTTTGACCCGCTGCTTGCAGAACTGTTTGAAGACATTGAGGAAGATTTCCGTAAAATAGCGCAGGGAGCTGATTGATGGAATATATTGAGCTGATTATCTGGGTTTTGCTCGGGGCGGTTATATCGCTGTTGTGGTACTTGTTTGCACACTTGAAAAAGTCCAAAAGGCAAAAGAAAAAGTATAATGAAATGCTCATACGCAACGAGCAGCTTGTAGCTGAAACCTATTCGCTTGCAAGCCGCGCCGAAGCTGCCACCAAGGCGAAGTCCGACTTTTTGGCGAGTATGAGCCACGAAATCCGCACTCCGATGAACGCGGTAATCGGAATGTCGGAGCTTATTCTGCGCGAGGATTTACCGCAGGAGGTTTACGAAAACGTCTGCACGATTAAACAGGCGGGCAATAACCTTTTGACGCTTATAAACGACATTTTGGACCTGTCGAAAATAGAGTCGGGCAAACTTGAAATCCATCCGCATGAATACAGGCTGGACGAGCTGTTCAGCAACGTCTGTGCGCTTATTAACATTAAGATGAAAGAAACGCTTACGTTTTCCGCTTTAATTGATGAAAACCTGCCTGCATGGCTATACGGCGATGAAACGAGAATCCGGCAAGTCCTGATTAATATTCTTAACAATGCAGTAAAGTACACGCCGGAGGGTTTTGTTAACTTTAGTATCGCCGGCAGTCCGCCTGCGGCGGCTGATAATGCTCGGGCGTTTGTTAAGCTTATCATAACCGTCACCGATTCGGGAATCGGCATAAAACCCGCGGATTTAAAAACGCTGTTTGAAGAATTCACGCAGTTCGATTCCGGGAAAAACCGCAATATCCAGGGTACGGGTCTGGGATTGTCGATTACAAGAAAGCTGTGCCTTTTAATGGGCGGCGACATAGAGGTTACGAGCGACTACGGCAGCGGAAGCACGTTCACTGTGACGCTGACGCAGGAAATCCGTGACCATACGCCGATAAAAGATGCGCCCGGTTTACAGAAGCTCTATGCCGGCAGAAGCGAAACGGGTTATTTCACCGCGCCTGAAGCAAGCGTACTAATCGTTGATGACATACCCACTAACTTAAAAGTCATGGAAGGGCTGCTTGCGCCGTATAAAATGCAGGTGAAAACCTGCACTTCGGCGGCGCAGGCGATTGAGTTATGCGCCGCAAATATATACGACATTGTGTTCCTGGACCACCTCATGCCGGATATGGACGGGATTGAGGCGATTAGGATTATCCGCAGGCTTGACGAATATTACGCAGAATCGCCGATAATCGCACTGACCGCAAACGCACTAACCGGAATGAGGGAGATGTATATTGAAAACAGCTTCAGCGACTTTTTGGCGAAGCCTGTGGAAATGCCGAAGCTGAGTGCTCTGCTTGCCGAATGGATTCCGCGGCATAAGCAGACCGAGGCTGATGTAACCGCTCCTGCTACGGTTGATAAATTAGCTATACTTGAAGTGTTTTTGAATGATTCAAGGAAAAAGCTGACTGAAATTCCGCAGTGCCTTGAAAAAGGCGACATGAAGCTGTTTATAACCTACGTTCACGCTCTTAAAAGTGCGGCTGCGAATGTGGGTGAAACAGCCTTGTCAGAGCTTGCAGGTTCGTTTGAAGCGGCGGCGAAAAGAGGAAATGATGGCTATGTCAAAGAGAATATTAACAGGTTTATTTCCGAGCTGCAAGGTGTCATTGATAAAATCACGGTTCAAGCCGGCGAACGCAGCAGCGCTGCAGACGTTCCCGCGGAAACGCTGCTGCGGCTAAAGGCTGCGCTTGAGGAGTTTGATATAGGTACGATTGATGAAATTATGGCAGAAGTCGGCGCAGTGCGCGGGAGCGGCGTCATGACGGAGATTGCACGTTGTGTGTTGAGCGCGGATTATGACGGGGCGGCGGAGTTGATTGAGGGGATTATATAGTTGATTAACTTGAAAACCGCATCGAACTTAAAAAGCATTTCATGCTTTTTAAGTTAAACGACTATATTAAATCTACACTAAAGAAAACGCAATCGTTACCCCCGCGAATACAAGGGCGACTGTGGAAGAAAGTGTAATTAATATATTAAAAGACGGGCCCGCCGTATCTTTAAACGGGTCACCTACAGTATCGCCAATCACGGAGGACTTATGGTTTTCGCTGCCTTTCCCCCCGAAATTCCCGCTTTCGATATGCTTTTTGGCGTTATCCCAGGCGCCGCCGGAATTCATCATAAATACCGCCATGGCAAAACCTGTCACTATAACACCCGCAAGCAGCCCGACTACTCCCGCCGCGCCTAAAAACACGCCCACCACAACCGGAGAAGCGATTGCAAGTATAGACGGGGCAATCATCTGCTTCTGCGCGCTGCGCGTACATAAGTCCACACAGGCCGCGTAATCCGCCTCAGCCGTGCCCTCCATCAGCCCCTCGATTTCCCTGAACTGACGGCGGACTTCCACCACAACGCTCTTTGCGGCTCTGTGAACGGCGGAAATGCAAAGGGCTGCAAAGACGAATGCAAGCGCCGACCCGAGGAAAAGACCAATCAGGACAGGCGGGTTGGTGAGCGTGAGGTCTAACAGTGCATTTCCTGCCTCGTCCACCTTTCCCGCTTCTATGTAGCCGTCTTTCACAACGTTGACATAGGCAACTAAAAGTGCCAGCGACGTAAACGCGGTTGAACAAATCGCGAAGCCTTTGCCGGTGGCGGCGGTGGTGTTTCCGAGCGCGTCGAGCGCGTCTGTGCGCTCGCGGACTTCTTTCGGCAGCTTTGCCATTTCCGCAATTCCCCCGGCATTATCGACAACAGGCCCGAAAGCGTCGGTCGCGAGAATAATGGCGTTTGTCGCGAGCATGGCGACGGCGGCAAGCCCTATTCCGTAAAGCCCCGCATTAAAGTCCGAGTGCCCGCCGGAAACAAAAAAGCTGATGATTGCAGACACCGATATAGCCACAATAGGGCCGGCAGTTGACTTCATGCCGAGGGCGAGCCCGCCAATCATCATCGTTGCGGTCCCGGTTTCGCTGGATTCCGCAAGCTCGCGCGTGGGTCTGCTGGCGTCCGATGTGTAATACTCAGTAAAATGGCTGACGATAAATCCGGTGATAATCCCGAGGATTACCGCAACGAAAATCCCCTCCGCGTTGTGCGCCATTGAGGATTCCGACGCTTTTGCGATATAAAGCGTCACCGGCAGCGTAGCGATTGCCGCAAGGATTCCCGCGACAAAGATGCCTTTGTGCAGGGAGCGCAGCAGAGTCTTCTGGTCAATTTGCTCCTTTGTACGGACGAAGAACGTTCCGATGAGGGAGGCGATAACACCGACTGTTGAAATTAAAATAGGCAGCAGCAGCCCGGAAGAGCCGTAACCCGCGCCAATCCCGATAGCAATAGTGGCGACAATGGCGTTAGAGTTAGATTCATAAAGGTCGGCGCCCATGCCTGCAACGTCGCCCACGTTATCGCCTACGTTGTCGGCGATTACAGCCGGATTCCTCGGGTCGTCCTCGGGAATACCGGCTTCAATTTTACCCACGAGGTCAGCGCCGACGTCCGCGGCTTTTGTGAAAATACCGCCCCCGACACGCGCAAACATCGCCATGGTTGCAATGCCCATACCGAACGTAACCATCGTCATCGCAATAACTTCGATGCTCTCGTTAAAAACATATTTAAGAAGCAGATACCATGTAGTAATATCGAGCAGACCCAGCCCGTTAACCGTAAAGCCCATCACGGTACCAGATGAAAAGGCGATGCGAAGCGCCCTGTTGAGGCTGCGGGTCGCGGCGTTCGCGGTGCGGGCGTTGGCGTATGTGGCGACTTTCATGCCGATAAACCCGGATAGACCGGTAAAAAATCCGCCGGTTACAAACGCGAAAGGCACATATCTGTTGACAAACCCGAAAAGCGATAACGCCAGTAACGCAATGAACATTACGGAAAAAAAGATTGCAACGACTTCATACTGCCGCTTTAGGTAGGCGTTCGCGCCGGAGCGTATGGCTGTCGCTATTTTAACCATAACCTCGTTGCCCTCGGAGTATTTGAGGATTCTGCGTGCCTGGATAAAAGCGAATCCGAGCGCTAAACCCGCGCCCACATAACCGAGCCAGAATAGATTTTCAACCATTTTTCACCATGCCCTTTCTGTACCGATGAGGAATGAAAAGCTTCGATTTTCCCGATTCAACACCATTTATTTTAGATTTTATAAGCTTCTTCAGTTAATGTTTCTGCACTGCTGTCCATTAAAAATATAATATAAAATAAAAATATATATTATGCCGGTTACAGCATGAGCGGAGATGCGATTACCATATTCCTGCCCGCTTCTTTCGCCGCGTAGAGGGCTTTGTCCGCTCTGGACAGAAACTCATTCTGCGTGCTGTAGCGCGGCGGGATTTCACAGTTGACCCCGATGCTCACCGTAACCGATAAGCTTTTCGCGTCGCCGCTCGCGCACGGAACTCTAAGTTTCTCGATATTAGCGCGGACATGCTCCCCGATGATGAGCGCGCCCTCCATATCGGTGTTCGGCAGCAGAATCACAAACTCCTCTCCGCCCCATCTCGCCACATAGTCGGCGGGACGCTTGAAAGTGTCTTTAAATTCTTTCGCCACATACTGCAATACGATGTCGCCCTGCGCGTGCCCGTAGGTATCGTTGAAAACCTTGAACTTGTCTATGTCTATCATCATAATGCTAATCGGCGTTTTTTCGCGTTTTGCGCGGCCCCACTCGCTCTGCAGCTGCTTGTCGAAGCCGCGTCGGTTAGGCAGGTCGGTCAGCGCGTCAACCATGCCGATGCGCTCGAGCGCACGTATGTATTCAACCACCTGAAGCTGCGTCTTCACCCGCGCCTTTACAATGGCGTTGCGGAACGGCTTGGTGATATAGTCCGCGGCGCCGAGCAGCAGACCTTTTTCCTCGTCTTTATAGCTGTCGAGCCCCGTTATGAATATAACGGGAATCCGCCGCGTAATGTCGACGCCCTTGAGCGTTGTGATTACCTCAAAGCCCGACATATCCGGCATTATAATATCCAGCAGAATGAGGTCGGGCACGATTTCCTTAGCCATCTTAATGCCGTGAAGCCCGTCTTTTGAAACAAGCACTTCATACATCGGGCTCAGAATATCGTTAAGAACATCAATATTATGCTTCTCGTCGTCAATCACGAGGATTTTATAATTGCCGGTGTTCATAACATTTCCCTCTCGCCGTATATTCTTCTCAGCTTGTTAAGCGTTTTAAACGCCTGCATAAAGTCATAGTCCTCTATAAGCTCAATAATCGTTTCCGCCCCGGCGACGCCTCTGAGCTGGTCGGCGAGCTCGACCGCCTTTGAGCTGCCGGACTTGAGCAGCGGTTCCAGCTTGTTCAGAATCTCCGCCGCCTGCTCTGCGCCGATAGCGACGGCAGCTTCCTCCTGCTTCTTTGCCCTGCCTTTATTCTGCTCCTTGATTTCGACAAGCTCCTCAACCACAAAAGCAAGCTCTGTTTTAAGCGCGTCCACCATACGCTCGATTTTCCTTGTATAGTCCACCATTTGAAGATGAGTTTTAATCCGCGCCAAAGCAATCGCACTGCGGAACGGCTTGGTGATATAGTCGACCGCGCCGAGCTCAAGACCCTTTTCCTCGTACTTGTAATCGTCGAGGCTCGTCACAAAGATGACGGGAATATGCCTGGTGGAATCGGTGGCTTTCAATGTCGCGATTGCGTTAAAGCCCGATACCTCCGGCATAACCACGTCGAGCAGAATCAAGTCCGGCTGAAGCTCCTTCGCCATTTTTACCGCGGTTATTCCGTCCTTTGCAATCATAACGTCGTACAGGGGGCTGAGAATGTCGTTTAGTACGTCGATGTTGTGCTTTTCGTCGTCCACCACAAGTATTTTGTAGTTTTTGCTGTTCATGTTATTCATAACGCGCCTCCTTTAAGAAAATGTTTCCCGTAGTTTAGTCAGAGTTTTAAGAGCCTGGATAAAATCGTAGTCCTCGATTTGCTTGATTAATGCTTCGATACCCTCGATATCCGGCAGCTCGTCTACGAGCTTGAGGGCTTTTGAGTTACCGGATTTAAGCAGCGGCTCCAGTTTGTCGAATACGCCCGCCGCCTGCCCTGCGTCGATGATTCCTGCGCTTTCAGTATTCTTTATGCCTGTGTCGTCGTCTTTATGGCTTGTAAGCGGGATAAGCTCGTCGATTACATAAGCGAGCTCGGCTCTCAGAGTGTCAAGCTGCTCCTGCGTGCAGTCCGCGTCGTCGCCCTCGAATCCCGCCCGCGCCGCCAGCCCCCGCTCCACGGCGAAAGCCGCGTCCCTGAGCTGCTGTTTCTCTATCATAGCCGCGAGCCCTTTGAGCGTATGCGTGAGCCTGTGCGCGGTTTTAAAGTCCCCTGTGTTAATCGCCGCCTCTATGTCGGAAAAGGTGTTTATATGGTCGTTCACGAAGTCGCGCAGCAGCTTCTTGCGCCGCTTGGTTTCGGCTTCCCTGACTGCGTCTGTTTCCTCCGCTTCCTTGCGGACGGGGTCTAAGTATCTAAGCAGACACGCCCACAGCTCGCTCGTCGTAAACGGCTTGGCGATGAAGTCGGGCATGCCGTGCTCTATGTAGGCTTCCTTGTGGTTAACCATTATGTTCGCGGTCAGCGCGACGACGGGGGTCGTGCAGCCGAGCTTTGCGAGCTCGCGCGCCGCCTCCAGCCCGTCCATGACCGGCATGTGAATATCCATGAAGATTAGGCTGAAAGGCTTCTCGTTATTTTTAATGCGCTCGGCGACATATCCGACGCCCTCTCTGCCGTTTACGGCTAAGACGACGCTGATTCCCACACGTTCAAGCTGCTCGACAATTACCTGCTGGTTGATTGCGTTGTCCTCGCAGACCAAGATTTCCCCGCTGAACACCGGCTTCTCGTTTTCGTTCATGAAGCTGTCGCTGACCGGCATTTCCGAACGTATGTTTATGGTTTTAAATTCGATTGTAAAGCTGAACTTGCTGCCGATGCCGACGGAGGTTTCAAGCTCAAGCGTACCGCCCATTATTTCGATGATGTTTTTGGTAATTGAAAGCCCCAGACCCGTCCCGCCGAAGCGCCGCGTCATTGAGGAATCCGCCTGTACAAACGGCGCAAAGATTTTTTCCGCCTGCTCCGCAGACATTCCTATGCCGCTGTCCTTTACGGTAAACTGTACGGTCACGCTTTCTTCATCGGCGCTCTCAATCGCCGCCATCAGCTTCACCATGCCGCTGTTGGTGAATTTTACGGCGTTCGACAGCAGGTTGAGCAATACCTGCCGCAGGCGCGTGGGGTCACCGAGCAGCTTCTTGCCGACGCTCGGCTCGGCATAACAATAAAGCGCGATTCCTTTTTCCTCCGCCTGAGGTGCGATTATCGTCTGGCAGACCCTGAAAACCTCGTGCAGGCTGAACGGTATGCTTTCCATATCAAGCTTGCCCGCCTCGATTTTGGAGATGTCCAGTATATCGTTGATAATATGTAATAAGCCTTCCGCGCTGATTTTGATTTTATTAAGGTATTCGTCTTTCTGAAGCAGCGTGACGTTTTCGTCGAGCGCGAGCTCGGAGAAGCCGATAATGCCGTTCATTGGGGTTCGGATTTCGTGGCTCATGTTGGCTAAAAATGCGGATTTTGAGCGGCTCGCTTCTTCCGCGGCGGAAAGCGCCTCGTTTATTTTCGAGCGTGTATTCTCAAGCTTTCGGCGCAGGCGGTGGTTTTTAAGCAGCAGAATTAACCCCACGGCAATCCCGATTGTCAGAACCGCTATAAGTATTAAAAGAAACAATATATATCTCATAATAAACACCTGCCCCTGCTGTAAAGTATATCATAAAAATTTTGCAGGCGCAAGAGTTTATAGTAAAAGATTTCTTGACAAGCAGAGTGAAATATAGTATAATTATGAAAATTAAAAGGAGGCTGTACAATGAAACGTATATTATCTGCAATTTTAATGCTTGGGCTGATGCTCTCTTTATTTGCCGCCTGTTCGGGCGGTAATGGCGACAGCAAGGAAACACTGGTCATGGCTACAAACGCCGCTTTCCCGCCATTTGAGTTTGTCAACGAGGAAAGCGAATTCGATGGCTTCGACGTGCATCTGGCGAGGGCGATTGCCGACATTCTCGGCAGGGAGCTCGTAGTTTCCGACATGGAGTTCACTGCGGCGCTTGCGGCCGTGACGACAGGGCAGGCTGATGTGGCTGTTGCTGCGATTACCATTAGGGAAGACCGCCTTGAAACCATGGATTTCTCCACGCCTTACTTCCAGACCACAATCGTCGCCATCGTGCCTGACGCGAGCGACATTACGGCTGTCGGGCAGCTGGAGGACAAGAGAATTGCCGTGCAGTTCGGCACGACGAGCTACCTCTTCTGCGCGGATTATCTGCCGGACGCTGAAGTCATCGCTTTAAACAGGGCGCCCGACACTGTGCTTGAACTCAATAACGGCAACGTTGACGCCATCGTGGTTGACAGAGCTGTTGCAGACCAGTTCATCAGCGACAACCCAGGGCTCAGAATCCTTTCCGAACCGCTCGGCTCGGAAAACTACGGGATTGCAATGCAAAAGGGCAGCGACCTGCTCGAGCCTATTAACGACGCGCTTAAGCAGTTGAAAGACAACGGTGAATACGACCGCATTTACAATATGTTCTTCGCAGGTGCTGAATGATTCCGCTGATTTTAAGCTCAATCAGAGAAGTCCCTCCTCTCGGCTGGGAGGAAGGGCTTCTTTGGGATATATGGAATAATCTGCTGCGCGGCGACCGACCTTTCATGCTGCTGCGGGGGCTGGGCATTTCGGCGCGGATTGCGGTTTTCGGAGCAATGATTGGCTGGGTCATAGGCTTCAGCGTTGCGCTCATAAGGATTTCAAAGTCGAAAATTCTTGCCCTCCTGCGTGCGATTACCACGGTCTACATATCAGTTATACGCGGGGTTCCGCTTTTAGTGCAGCTTATGATTTGGTGGTTTGTCATTGTCGGCTCGGCTGACGCCGACAGGCTTTTCGTCTGTATAATATGCTTCGGTGTAAGCTCGGGGGCGTATGTTTCCGAGGTGTTCAGAGCGGGTATTTTGTCGGTTGACAAAGGGCAGACGGAAGCCGGACGCTCGGTAGGGCTCAGCGCGTTTAAGACCATGACCCTGATTGTTTTCCCGCAGGCCGTTAAAAATGCACTGCCCGCACTCGTAAACGATTTTACCATTCTTTTTAAAGACACCTCAGTTGTAGGTTTTATCGGGATGGTCGATATGCTTCGGGCGGCGAACCATATTACGGCGTTTACGTTTAATTCCTTTATACCGCTGATAACTGTCGCAATCGTTTACTGGAGCGTTGTGACGCCTCTGATTGCGCTTATGAGCAGGCTTGAAAGGAGGCTTCGCAAGAGTGATTCGCGTTGAGAATTTAAGCAAGTCGTTCGGCGACCTCAGTGTTCTTAATAACATAACGGAGGAAATCAAGGAGGGCGAAAGGGTCGTAATCATCGGGCCGTCGGGCGGCGGGAAGTCCACTTTCCTGCGCTGCCTTAACCTGCTTGAAAAGCCCACGTCGGGCAGAATCTGGGTTGAGGACGAGGAGATAACATCGAAAAAGTGCAACATCAATGCAGTCCGCTGCAAGATGGGTATGGTGTTTCAGCATTTCAACCTGTTCCCGCATAAAACCGCCCTCGGAAATCTGACGCTCGCCCCCCGCCACACGGGGCGCATGGAGAAGAGGAAAGCCGAGGAGTTCGGCATGGAGCTGCTGGAGCGGGTGGGCTTAAAGGATAAAGCCTACAGCTATCCGGCTCAGCTGTCGGGCGGGCAGAAGCAGCGGGTTGCGATTGCGCGCTCTCTCGCGATGAAGCCGCATATCATGCTGTTTGATGAGCCGACAAGCGCTCTCGACCCGGAAATGGTGGGCGAGGTTTTAGATGTAATGCGCGGTCTTGCCGACGAGGGCATGACGATGGTCGTCGTCACGCACGAGATGAGCTTTGCCCGCGACGTGGGCAGCCGGATTCTGTTCATGTGCGACGGCATTATCGCCGAGCAGGGCGTTCCCGGAAAGTTTTTCACCAACCCCGAAAACCCGCGGACCCAGCAGTTTTTAAATAGCATAATTCAAACATAATAAGGAATGATAATGAAACTTAACCCCTCCCGCGTTGCGCTGCTTTTCGTTTTTCTCGCGTCGGCGATTTGGGGAGGCTCGTTCGTGACCCAGAAAATCGCCGGAATGTACATGGGTTCTTTTACATACAACGGCGTCCGCTTTGCGCTGGGCGCTCTTTCCTTGCTGCCGGTCATAAAATTGCTTGAGAAGCCTGACCGCGCAAAAACAAAACGTACTCTGCTTGCGGGGGCTGCCGGCGGCGCGGTTGTATTTTTCGCGTCGAACCTGCAGCAGTTCGGCATAGTGCTCAGCAAGTCGCCAAGCTCGGCGGGCGAAGCCGGGTTTATTACAGGAATGTATATTATATTCGTGCCGATTCTGGGGCTTTTCCTAAAAAGAAAAACTTCTCCGCTCGTTTGGCTCAGCGCGGTTTTGGCGTTCGGCGGTCTGGCTTTAATAAGCACGGGCGCGGCGACGGCTTTTCGGGTCAGCGATTTGCTTTTGGTGCTGTGCGCGGTGTTCTGGGCAGCGCATATACTGTTAATCGGCAGATTCGTGGACGAAATTAATCCGATTAGGTTTGCTGCGGTTCAATTTGTCGTGTGTTCTGTGCTGAGTTTAATCAGCGCGTTTATATTTGAAGACATAAGCCTGCAGGGCCTGCACGACGGACTGGGCGCGCTGCTGTTCGGGGGCATTGTCGCGTCGGGGGCGGCTTATACATTACAGGTTTTGGGGCAGCGCAGGGTGGAGCCGTCGAAGGCTGCGATTATCTTTTCGCTGGAAGCGCTTTTTGCCGCGCTCAGCGAGGCGGTGTTCCTGGGTGAAATCATGACGCCGCGCAAATATGTCGGCGGCGCGATTATCTTTACGGGGATTCTTCTGTCACAGCGGCGGGCAAATAAGACAAGCAATGCGGGCGAAGATTTAAGCGAATACCGTGGCTTGAACAGCTATAAGAAATTAACTCACTTTCATAAACTGCACGACGCAGAATCCTGTGACAGCCCGCCCGGGAAAGACGAAAAAGCTATGCTCCACAATGAATAGGAAATTATATAATTCTTGCAATTACATGTATTTTATGTTATGATAAAAATAATGCAGGCGTAAACGCTTGCTGCCCACTTTGCAGGCGTGTTTGGGCAAAGCCGAAACAACATTTTTATTTCAACAATAATTCGGCACGGCCGCGACGAGTCTTAGCAGGGCAAAGGTTCTGCGTTTATGTTTAGCTGCAAAGACGAAGAAATCTTAAATCACAGAATTAATAACCACGGAGAGAACCGCATGAATATTAGGAAAAAAATCTCGATTCCCATGATAGTACTGGCGATTGGCGGATGTTTAATCGTGCTCATATCCTCTATCCTGCTTTACTCGAAAGAGCTGAACAACGCGATGAGGGATAAAATCTACACGGCTTTCAACGTAGTAGAGCGCAGCATAGAGGATATGAGGGAGCAGGTGCTTCTTGCTGTTCGCGGTATGTCCGGCAACAGGGAATTCATCGAAGCCCTTATTAACAGGGACCGCGATGTTATGGCGGAGCTCACGTATAATCTGAAAGACATGATTAATCTCGATTACTGTACATTTGTGGGTGCGGATGGAAATGTCGTGTTCAGGTCAAACGAGCCCGAAACGTACGGAGATTCTTTAATGCATCTGCCGCAGATTGAGGCGGCGTTCAGCGGCGAAATCCGCGACTTTATTTTCCATGGTCCCGTTGTATACTTCGGCTTATCCGCTGCCGCGCCCGTTTATGACGAAGACGGAAAAATCGTGGGCGTTATATCCGCGGGACGCAGGTTAGATACGCAGGAGTTTTCATACAGCTTAAAGCAGCTTACCGGCTGTGAAATCACAGTCTTCTTCGGGGACGAGTGTGTTTCCACAACGCTTGAGGACGAGAGCGGCGAGTATGCCATTGGCACAAAGGCGCCGCAAAACATAACGGATACGGTACTTTTGCAGGGAGAGAGGTTTCTCGGCAAGGTTAATCTTTTCGGCGACGAGATGCTCGGCAAGTATACGCCGCTGTACGGCGCGGAGGAAGCTATAATAGGCATGCTGTTCGTCGGATACTATTCGGCGCCCGATACAAATAAAATCTTCACCTTTATGCTCAACGGCATGGCGATAACGTTAATTGTGCTGCTTGCATGCTTTGTCATAGCGAGGGCCGTATCCGGCATTTTTGAATGTCAGGTGGAGGGCATGATGAGCGAAATCCGCGAATCGCGCGATGCTGCGGAAACCGCAAACAACGCAAAATCGACATTCCTTGCAAACATGAGCCATGAAATCCGAACGCCGATGAACGCGATTCTCGGAATCACCGATATTTTAATGCAAAGCGAAACTGTACCGGCCGAGTTCGAGGAGGGGCTCAGTAAAATTTACACCTCGTGCAACATGCTGCTCGGGATTATAAACGACATTCTGGACTTCTCGAAAATAGAGGCGGGAAAGATGGAAATCACGACCGCCGAGTATCACATCGCAAGCCTTATCAGCGACGCCGTTCAGCTTAACATGATGCGCACGGAAAGCAAGCCGATAGAATTCGAGCTGCATGCAAGCGAGAATCTGCCCGCGAATCTTATAGGCGACGAGCTGCGCATTAAACAGATTCTGAACAACCTGCTCAGCAATGCGTTTAAATACACCGACGCAGGAAGAATTGCGCTTACGGTAGGCTTTGAGCTTTGTGAAGACGAAAGATTCGTAATGCTTATGATAGATGTGCGCGATACCGGCTGCGGCATGACCAAGGAGCAGACGGATAAGCTGTTTGACGAGTATTCCCGCTTTACAAAAGCGAACAGCACGGTTGAGGGTACGGGGCTGGGGCTCGCGATTACACACCGCCTGCTTGACCTTATGGGCGGGGAAATCAACGTGGTCAGCGAACCGGGCGAGGGCTCGCTGTTCTTCGTGAAGCTGCCGCAGAAAAAGGCGAGCAACCGCGTGCTCGGCAGTGAAACAGCGTCAAATCTGCGGCATTTCCGCTTCAGCCATCACATACATAATAAATATGACAGGATGATTCGCAATCCCATGCCTTACGGCAGTGTGCTTGTCGTTGACGACGTTGAGAATAATTTATACGTTGCGGTGGGGCTTTTGAAGCCTTATAAGCTGAGGATTGAAACCGCCATAAGCGGGCGGGAAGCCGTCGATAAAATTATAAACGGCGGCGCCCGGTACGACGTTGTTTTCATGGACCATATGATGCCGGAAATGAACGGCATAGAAGCTACGGCGCGTCTGCGCGCCTCGGGGTATGCGGGTCTGATTATCGCACTTACGGCAAACGCGGTCGCCGGGGCGGCGGAGATGTTCCTTAACAACGGCTTCAACGACTTTATTTCAAAACCCATAGATTTGCGGCAGCTTGATATAATTCTGAATAAATATGTACGCGACAGGCAGAAGCCGGAGGTAATAGAGGCGGCGCGCCTCGGAACGCTTGCGGCGTCCGCCGGGCAGTATAACGGCATGCATACAAGCGCAGGCATCAGCGTTGAAATTGAAGGGTTAAACATAATAAAGGGACTGGCACGCTATAACGACGACGTCAAGGTATACCTGCAGGTTCTGCGTTCGTTTTCGGCGAGCGTGCTTCCTATGATTGAGGCTTTGGAGGCCGCCGGAATCGACGAAAACAATCTTGCCGACTATAAAATAAAAGCGCACGGCATAAAAGGCGCAAGCTATAACGTTTACGCTGAAAAAGTCGGAAAAAAAGCCGAGGAGCTTGAAAAAGCGGCGACAGCAGGAAATATAAAATACATTAAAAACAACAATGAAAAATTTATCAGAGCGGCGCGGAAACTAATCGCCAGCATAGAAGTCATGCTGACCGCCGAGGCGGTAAACCCGAAGCAAAAGAAAGACAAACCCGAGGAGGGAGTGCTTTCGCAGCTGCTTGCGGCGTGCGCGGGCTACGATGTGGACGGCGTGGAAGCGGCGGTGGGGGAAATAGAAAAGTACGAGTATGAATCACAAGGCGACAATGAGTTCTGCTTGTGGCTGCGGGCAAGCGCGGACCTGATGAAGTTCAAGCAAATCGCAGAAAAGTTAGAGGAAAGAGGCGTTAAATAATTTTTAAATAAGTAAAACCGAATCGGGGAAAACGTTGTTTCTGTTTTGGTTTTGTGAGGAAAGGGCTTAATGAAAACAAGTTTGAAAATAAATAAAACTGAATCGGGGAAAACGTTGTTTCTATTTTGGTTTTGTGAAGAAAGGACTTAATGAAAACAAGTTTGAAAATAAATAAAACCGAATCGGGGAAAACGTTGTTCTTATTTTGGTTTTGTGAAGAAAGGACTTAATGAAAACAAGTTTGAAAATAAATAAAACTGAATCGGGGAAAACGTTGTTTCTATTTTGGTTTTGTGAAGAAAGGACTTAATGAAAACAGATATGAAGAAAAACAGCATATTGATTGTAGACGATGTTGCGCTTAACCTCACGGTGCTCGCTAATATATTAAAGCCCGAGTATACTGTTTATCCGGTTGACAACGGGGCGACCGCCCTCGAAATCGCCGAAAAATTCGCTCCGGATTTAATTCTGCTCGATATAATTATGCCCGGCATGAGTGGGTTTGATGTTTTTGCGAAGTTCAGGGAACTGGAAAAAACGAAAGAAACCCCGATTATCTTTATCACGGGACTCGACAACTCCGCAAACGAAGAGCAGGGGCTCGCGCTGGGCGCGGCGGATTATATAAGCAAGCCGTTTAACGACGAGGTCGTAAAGCTGCGGGTAAGGCATCAGATAAGGCTCGTGAATTTGCAGCGAGAGCTCAAAGCCGCGGTGGAAGCGGCACAGACCGCCAACCGGGCGAAAACCTCCTTTCTCGCCAACATGAGCCATGAAATACGAACGCCCATAAACGTAATCGTGGGGCTGACCGAACTGCTTTTGGAGGAGGATGAAACAGACGTAAAGAAGCACCTCGGGCAAATCAGCACGGCAGCAAACACCTTAGCCGGGCTCATCAATGACGTTCTGGATATTTCTAAAATTGAATCGGGTGAGTTCAAGCTTTCGCCGGTTGAATACGATGTAGCCGGTATGCTCGGCGGAGTCACTTCGCTCAATCATGTCCGCATAAAAGATAAGCCGATAGAATTTAAGCTGGAAATCACGGGAAACCTATACCGTAAACTAAACGGCGATGATTTGCGCGTAAAGCAAATCATCAGCAACCTGCTCAGCAACGCTTTTAAATACACGCGGGAGGGCAGTGTTACACTTGCGGTAAGCTGCACTCGCGAGGGAGAAAACGTTATTCTTTCGGTCACTGTCAGCGATACGGGAATCGGCATACGCAAAGAGGATATCGGGAAGCTGTTCCAGGATTATAAGCAGGTGGACACAAAGACCAACCGCAACATCGAGGGCACGGGGCTCGGACTTGCGATTACCAAAAGTTTCGCGGAGCTCATGAACGGCGAAATTGTTGTCGAAAGCGAATACGGCAAAGGAACCACTTTCCGTGTCACTCTGCGTCAGGGATTCGCCGGCGACGAGCTGATTACCGGAGAAACCGTGAATGCGCTTTGCGAGCTCCGTTATGACGAGGTGAAAGAAAAAACCGCCCGGGAGCAAAAGCTCGAGCGGGCTGATTTAAGTTATGCAAAGGTGCTGGTGGTGGACGATTATCAACTGAACTTAGACATAGCCAAGTGGATGCTCGGCAAATATAAAATGAGGGTGGACTGCGTGACAAGCGGCGAGGACGCTGTTTTTCTGATTAAAAACGGCAAGCCGATTTACGACGCCGTGTTCATGGACCACCTTATGCCCGGCATGAGCGGGATTGAGGCAGTGGAGCAAATCCGTGCAATTGATACCGATTACGCCCGCAATGTGCCAATAATCGCGCTAACGGCAAACGCCGTCGCCGGAAACGAGGAGTTGTTTTTGGAGAGCGGATTCCAGGCGTTTTTATCGAAACCGATAAATATGCCGAAATTAAACGACGCTATAAACAAGTGGATTAAAAGCCCGTGACAGTTTCGGCAATCAGCACGGCAAACATAAGAAGCACAAGCGGGTTCTCCGCTATAATCCGCACCCGTTCCGCCGCCGGAATGTGCGGATTATAATTTTCGGTATTAAACCGCTTTTTCGCCAAAAAGTAAATTAATATAACAGCGCCCGCCAAAACCATTCCTCCCCAGGACAAGGTGAGAAGAGTCTGGTCTGTCTGCGGATGATTGGATATCCAGTCAAATAATATTACGTAAACATTGTTAATAATATGCAGTATTATTACAGGTTTCACCGAGTTCATCTTAACTGCGACGACGCCGTAAATAATGCCGCCCGTGAATGTATAAAGAAACTGCGTTACATTGCCGTGGAAGAAAGCGAACAGCAGGGCGGTAATAACCACCGCCTGAAAATCGCCGTACCGCCGCAGCGGACGCAGGAGCAGGTGTCTGTAAATAAGCTCCTCAAGCACGGGACCTACCAGCCCGACCATGAAAAGCATGATTATAACCTGCCCGCCGCTTTGCGGCATGACGTCGGCAAAAACATCCGGCAGCTCACCCGTTCCGAAAACAGGCTGTAAAATCCAGGCTAAGATTTGCGAGATGTAGCTCGCGATTACGCTGAGAGCATAACTTGCAAGAAACACAGGCAGAACCCAGCCTGTGTTAAATTCATAGGGTATGCCCGCCTTTTCAAACCCGAGCTTTTTTCTGAAAGCGAGCCCAAAAATTATAAGCGAGGGCATAAAAATGACAAAATGGTTTATGAACCAAATAAGAAAGTAAAAAACATTCTCAGCCGCCCCGCTCATCGGCGTGTATTCGGTTCCGGCAGCTTCCTCAAGCGGCACTGTCGGCAGGGAGGCGATGTATAGCCCGATGCCTTTGTTGATTAAAAGAACGAACAGCCACTGTGCGGCGGCGACGGCAATCACAGTGAAAGAAAGCAGGTATAGCAGCTTTTTAAAGCTGCTGATTTCCTGTCGTTTTAAATCATTGTTATTATCCGTAATAATTATGTCATTCTCGCCCAATTCCAACTCCTCCTGCAAACCGGTCAGCAATCCCGGCATAGGAATTCCGTCAACTTTCGGCTGACGGAATCGTGACGCGGGCATCGCGCCTGCCGGTGGTGGGACTTGAACCCACACGTGGAAACCCACAACAGATTTTGAGTCTGCCTCGTCTGCCATTCCGACACACCGGCGCTTATGATAAAGCCGCCTAACCATTATACCATAAAGCATTTATGAATGTCAATGTTTTATTATTGCGTAATTTAAGGAGTGACATATTATTAAAAACACAGAAAATAAATTAGTGTAATTATCATGATAATCAAGATTGATTTTCATGTATATATTTCCATTAAGTCCTTTCTTCACAAATGAATAATGAAAACAACGTTTTCCCCGATTCAGTTGTGTTTATTTTCAAACTTATACTTTATCTTGTCTTTATATGTTTTTAATTATCCCAGCCAACCCCCGCACCAACTATTGTTCCGTCGCTTTTTAGCCCGACCGTGTCAGCGTGTCCTGCGCTGATTGCAACAATATCCGTCCAATGCGATACATCACACTGCCCGTTTACGTTATTGCCTGCAGCTGCAACCGTGCCATCGCTTTTCAATCCTACTGTATGGTCAAACCCTGTACCTATTTGCACGATGTTACGCCAATCTTGTACATTTAACTGTCCGTGATTATTCTCTCCCGTCGCGAGAACCGTCCCGTTACTTCTGAGCCCGACTGTATGGCATTGATTCGCAGAGAGCGCAATTATGTCTGTCCATGATGAAACATTCAGCTGGCCGAAAGAATTATTTCCCGTAGATACAATTGTTCCGTCGTTTTTAATCCCGAGCGTGAATGTACTGCCGGCAGCCACCGCGACAATGTCAGTCCAGTCGCCGACATTAGCCTGCCCGGAGTCGGGCATATTCAAGGCAGCCCTCGTTGTTATGACCGTGCCGTCTGCCCGAAGCCCGACGGTATTCATGTACGTGACCGATATTGCGATTATATCCCGCCAGTGTGATACATTTGTTTCTTCGGAGTCCCATCTTGAAGAACTCATCGCAACAACAGTGCCGTCAGCCCGCAACCCGACTACGTGGGATTGCCCCACGGCTATGTCGATAATCCCTGTCCAATCACTAACACTACTATCCTCAAACAGACCGGGCGTTCCTGTTCTGGTGATTGTTCCGTCAGTTTCAAGAATCATCAAATCCTCTTTTTCGAACTGAACAACTTTCATTTCGGTTTGGAAATCATCGGGAATATTAAAGTATTCGGACGGCGGCATAACTTCATGAACGGGGGCTTTTGCCGTAATGTCTATGTTGTTTAAAATCTGCACAGGACGGGTTTGAGCTTCCCAAACCTCAATACCAATAGCCCCGAATGAGTTGCTTCCCCATGCCCAATATGTATCGTCTGTTTTTAATGCAATGGTGTGATTATTTCCCGCTGAAACTGCAACTACGTCCGAAAGAATCTGCATAGGCGAAGCCCGGTTTTCGTCCGTGCCGTCACCGAGTTGATAATCGGTGTTTACACCCCAACCCCATAAAGTCCCGTCAGTCTTAACAGCCAGCGAAAACGCATTTCCTCCGGAAACTGCCGCGGCATCGTCCATTATTTGACCGTGCGCGGACTCGGAAAGCTCCCATAAGCTGCCGTCTGATTTTATATACAGGCAATGAATATACCCTGAATTAACAGCGATTACATCATTAATAATTGCGGTGGGCGGAATGTCGTTTTCATCAAAATTATGCTTTTCTTTTTCTTCTTCTTCAGAATCATCAAAATTTATGTCCCAAATCCCCCAAATCCAAAGAGTGCCATCTGATTTTAAAGCCGCCGCATGGTTTGTTCCGAGGGATATATCAATTACACCGCTTGTAACCATAAAAGGTTCTTGCGAACTTGGCAGACTGGGGATTCCTCTATCCATACCCCACGCCCATAAACTGCCGTCAGTCTTGAGTGCCATCGCAAATCCGCGCCCTGCCACAGCAACCTTAACATCTTCCATAATCATAACAGGTATGTATTCCCGGTCGCGGGTACTGCCGCCGCCGAGTTCATTTTGTGTGTTCAGTCCCCAACCCCAAAGCGTGTTGTCTGTTTTAATTGCAAGCGTAAATTGCGTTCCGCAGGAAACAGAAAGAACATCTTCCATTATCTTTTGAGGCTCAAATATAACGAAGTCATAAGGGTCGAATCCTGATTCACCCGAATGATTCCATCCCCACCCCCAAAGGCTGTTGTCTTCCAATACAGCGGCACTGTGCATATGACCTGCAGAGAAACGGGATTGTTTATCAGCAGGTGAATAAATATTTTCGGTAGTTTCCAATTTAATCACAGCAACAACTTCTGTTGTTTCATAATCTTTTATCCGCTCGTCTTCCGATAATACGGCTTGCTCAGAGCAGGCGGTAGAATAAAATATAAATGAAAAAATAATAAAAAGAATAATAATTTTCTTCATAATAAACTCCTGTAATAATTCTTAATACCATATATTATACAGCAAATCCATGTAGAAGTCAATAAAAATCATACCCACTCAAAAGAGCAGGCATGATTTCATTACATTAATTATTCTAATAAATTCTTTATTGCCCCGTCCTCCGGGGAGGGCAGCCTGCTCTCTGCAATTCGCGCTGCCGCACTGAGCAACAGACCGTATATAGGCGCAATCAAGGTAGTCGCTAAAGCTGCTCCCACAGCGGAAGGATTATCCGCCATTGATTGAAAAACAAGAATCAACGTAGCCAAAGCAACAATCCCACCGGCGTATAACGCGCCGCTTTTAATATGCCGCATAAACTTTAATAAAGTAAGTTTGCTTCCGCAGCATAAAAACGCGTATGCGACCGTTAAAATTATCACCGTCGTAAAACTTGCAGCGTCAAAATACCAAATAATTTCCGCGCCGCTTATCGCACCTATTAAAAAAATCCCGAAAATAAACAATACAAGCCCGATTAAAGCGTTGATTAAACCTTTGTGTGAGCGGTTGGCTTCGGTGATTCGCCGTCCGAGAGTTTCGGGGTCGCCCATGCGTTTTATAGTTTCGAGCGCGGCGGCTTCCGGTTCCAAGCCGTCTGCAATCAAATCACCGTAACGCTCTCTCATGTGGTCGGCGAGCTCCCCTCTTGCCGTTTGACGAAGCTCCCGCCCTCGAATTACCGCGCAAGTTTTGTCAAGATAGTCAGTCATATATTTTTGCATAACTAATTCCCTCCTAAAATTCTGCTCACCATGCCGGAAAAATCAGCCCACTCCTGCCGTTTGCTTTCGAAGAGTGCCGTACCTTTTGGCGTGATGTGATAGTATTTGCGCTTTCTTCCACCGCTTTCCTCCCAATAGGACGAAATGTGTTCGTCAGTTTCGAGCTTGTGTAAAACAGGGTAAAGTGCGCCTTCATTGAGCAGAAAAACGCTTTCTGAGCGTTTTTCAAGCTCTTTAATAATTTGATAACCGTAGTGGTCGTTCTCCGACAACAGCTTCAGCACCATTATTGAAACAGTACCTTTCAGCAATTGCCCATCATAAGCCATAATATCACCTGCCTAAGAATCTTATGTATTGATTATACATCAAAATCTTAGGTATGTCAAGTCTTTTTGAAAATATTTTTTACTTTTTACCCTCCGCCATAAAACAATTCACGTCAATTCCGCTCTTTTTCATATAATCCGTTCCCCAGTCGCACATGGCATATAAAATCGGTTTTATGCTTTGCCCCAAGTCCGACAAGCTGTACTCAACCTTTGGCGGTACGACCGGATAAACCGTGCGAATCACCAAGTTATCTTTTTCAAGCTCACGAAGCTGCTGCGTGAGCATTTTTTGCGTTGCTTGCGGAATAAGCCGCTGCAGTTCGCCGAATCGCTTAACCGGTGAATCTTCTTCGATTAAGTGCCACAAGATAATCGCCTTATACTTCCCGCCAATCATGTCAATAGTAGCCACAACAGGGCAGTTTGTAGCGTTGCAATCCATGTTAATCTCCTAATAGTTACTTTTAGGGTACTATACCACATTAAAGTGCGTACTTGTTTTTATGAAATTATGTGGTATCATAATATCATAAGATGTAGAAAAAGTCAAGGAGGAAGTTCTGAAAGTTTGAAAATAAAACAATTGAATCGGGAAAACATTGTTTTCATGATTCGTTTGTGAAAAAAGGACTTAATGTAAATATGAATAAAAATGAAAAGGGTTCAATCAAAAAATATAATAAACTCGCAGGGGATTATGATTTATCTTTTGACGGCAGATTTACTGTAAAATTTAAAAGAAAAATACTTGATTTCTGCAATGTATCAGACGGCGATGCGGTGCTTGATGTGGGCTGTGGAAACGGAAGCCTTATAAACGCAATTAGTAAAAAAGCCAAGATAAAGGCCTACGGCATCGACATATCCCCGAATATGATAGCCGAATGCCGTAAACGCTGCAAAAATATTGATTTTCAAGTTTCGGGAGGCGAGGTTCTGCCTTTTGATGATAATAATTTCAATGTACTTATAATCTGCTGTGTTCTTCACCACTTGAATAATCCGCAGAAATTCTTCATGGAAGCACACAGAGTATTAAAACAAGGCGGTATTCTGATAGTAGGTGAGCCGTACTTCCCGCTTGTAATAAGAAAATTTATTGATTGGATTATTATTCCGATACATAACGCAGGGGATAACAAGATGTTCAGCCATAAAAGCTTGAAACGGCTGTTTGCGGACAACGGCTTTGAAATTGCTGAAATCTATAAAAAAGGCACAGTACAAATCATCAAGGGGAGGAAACTGTAATGGAAAACTTACTTAAAGAAACAGAGTTACTTAACTATAACGACCCGCAGATTCAAAAACTCATATCCGGCAGGGGCTGGCGGGATTTGAGCGAAAAGGAAAGCGTACTTGCCATATATAATTATGTCAGAGATGAGATTCCTTTCGGTTATAACGTGAGTGATAATATTAAAGCTACGGACGTGCTTAACGACAATTACGGTCAATGCAACACGAAAGGTATTTTATTTATGGCTTTGCTTCGGGCGGTTAATATTCCGTGCCGTATACATGGTTTCTATATAGATAAAATCATGCAAAAAGGCGCAATGAAAAGTTTCTATTATGCCCTTGCGCCGAGAGATATTTTACATTCGTGGGTTGAGGTATTTTATAACGGTAAATGGCTTAATTTAGAGGGGTTTATTTTAGATGTTGAATATCTAAGCAAATTGCAAGAAAAATTCAACGACTGCAACGGCTCTTTCTGCGGTTACGGTGTGGCAATATCGGATTTCAAGAACCCGCCCATTGACTGGAACGAGAACGATACATACATTCAAAAGGACGGAATAACGAAGGACTTAGGTATCTGCGGCACGCCCGATGAGCTATTCATCAAGTACAAACAAAAAGGCGGTCGGTTCAAGCAGTTCATGTTCAGAAATGTCATAAGGCATTTGATGAACAGGAATATAGATAGAATACGGAAAGGAGGAGCGTAGCATGAAAAAGAACATAAAACTCAGCATGGTTGAGGACGGAAGCTGCAACAATCCGCACTGCAAATGCCCTGACTGCAAATGCGGCGATAACTGCAAGTGCGCCCCCGGCGAGCCCTGCCCCTGCGGCTGCGATTGCCATAAGTGATTATGATTACCCCTCATCAATAAAGATGAGGGGTAAGTCATTAATTAAATTGCAATTATGTTATAATAACCTCACCCGTTACCGAAAATAAATTTTCGGCCCCTCATAAACTCGCGATGGATATGATGAAGAACGGGGAGTGCGGCAAGCTGCCCGGCATCAGGTCTTATAATAAAACATCGGCTCGGTGGGGTGACCTGGGGTTGTAAAGGAACATGGAATCTTTCCACAATCATATGATGGATTTTATAGCTGAGCTTGCAGGAATGCCTGATATTGAAACAGCTGTTAATTCAATAAGACTAAAAGAAATGATTATACAATCATTAAATAATTAGTTTTTCTTAGAGCCTGTTTAGTATCCGGCTCGTAGCAGTCTCGCGCTGTCTTATCTGCCGTTTCGGTACACCGGAATGTAAGGAAATTAAAACATATATTATTTTTCCTTTCAATAATATATATCTTTAGCGTTCCGCCCGCACAAAAGAACCGCAGTTTACCGGGCAAAATTTGGTTATATTGCTGATTTTTCTGTTTTCTTTGCCGCGCCTATAAATAATACCTTGTATTATATAAATCTTTATGTTATTATGAATAGTATATCGAACAGGCACACTACATCTTGTGAAAGGAATTTTATAGACATGGCAGACGATGTAAAGACCACCATAACCGTTATACCGGCGGCAGCCGTAAAGCCCGCTGAGGAAAAGCCCGCAGCTAAAGCAGCACCGGCGGGAAAAAAGCCCGCAGTTAAAAAGGCGGCAGCTAAAAAACCTGCTGTTAAAAAGCCTGCAGTTAAAGCTGCCCCCAAAGCAGCCGCTGCAAAGCCGGCAGCCCCTAAAGCTGCAGCTAAGAAAGCAACAGCAAAGGCGGCGGTAAAAAAAGCATCTGATAAAAAGCCGGTTGTTAAAAATGCTCCCGTAAAAGCAGCTCCCGCAAAGGGCGGAAGAAGAAAAGCGGCTCCCACGCTTGATGCCGTAACGACGGCAGTGTGGAAGAAAATCGGGAAATCAAATGTTAAAAACTTCGACGCTCCCATAGGAATCCAGGTAATCATACGCGACCTCGGAACTTTCTACATCGCTGTTAAAGACGATGGCGGAAAGAAGCTCGAAGTAATGCAGGACAATTATAACGACCGCGCAGGCACTTTTGAAACTTCCTACGAAGAAATCATGAAAATCGCCGCAGGCAAATACGACTTCCTCGGCGCAATCGCGAAAGGTTCCGTATACTATTACGGCGACCTCAAAAAAGGCGTTGCCTTTGCAGGTTTGTTTAAGTAAGAACATATTTTACGGGGTCGGGCGTGCGCAAGCCCGGCCCTATGTTTTTGGGAGCGAGAAAACGGCGCTTTCATTCTGTTATTTGTCAAGAAAGGGCATAATGAGAAAATGTCAAACGATTTTGCAAAGCGTGTGTTTGAACTTGTGCGGAAAATCCCGCGCGGCAAAGTTTCTACCTACGGCGAAATTGCGCTCGCGGCAGGCAGACCACGCGCCGCGCGTATTGTCGGGTACACGCTGCACCGCAATGACGACTCTGAGCTTACGCCGTGTCACCGCGTGGTATTTAAGGGCGGCTCGCTCGCTTCGGGTTATGTTTTCGGTGGCGCAGATGTTCAGCGTGAAATGCTGGAGAAAGAGGGCGTGGTTTTTACCGCGGACGGCAAGGTCGATATGAAAATTTGTAATTATTTGCATTTTACCTCTTGACAACGCCGGAATTATATTATATAATAATAAGGCTGCACTATAACCGCAAGGTTTTTATGAGCTGCAGATAACTTCATAAATCTCATTATCGGAGGAGGCGAAAATTATGAAAAGGACTTATCAGCCTAAGAAGCGTCAGAGGCAGAGAGAGCACGGCTTCAGAAAAAGAATGGCTACCAGGAGCGGCAGGAAAATTCTCTCGGAACGCCGCGCAAGAGGCAGACAAACGCTCTCATACTAATGAGCGATAATTTCCCGCCGGAAAGCGGCGGCATTGGCAGCCGCGGCTCGCGGTCGCCGTTTAGAAAAAATTTTGCAAGCGTGAGGAAGAACAGGGAATTTAACTATCTGTTCAAAAAAGGGCAAAACTTAGTCACCTACGCCTTTGTCTGTTATTATAAGCCGAACAAACGGCGGACCGGACGCCTCGGCGTCATGGCGTCGAAAAAAATCGGCAACGCGGTGAAAAGAAACCGCGCAAGGCGGATAATCAAGGAAGCTTTCCGCCTTGCAAATCCTCTTTTTCTTGAGAAGACAGACAAGCGCTACGATTTTATCTTCGTGGCGAGAGGCAAGACACCCGAACTTGATTCAAAACAGATTTACGGGCTTTTAATAAAACAGCTATTACCGAAACTATGAAACATCTATTTATAGCTATTATAAAGTTGTACAGAATCACTCTGTCAAAAATAATACCGTCTTCCTGCCGCTTTACGCCAAGCTGCTCTGTTTACGCAATCACTGCGTTGGAGCGTTTCGGCGTTGTCAAAGGCGGCTTTTTGTCGTTTAAACGCATTGTCCGCTGTAATCCGTTTTCTGAGGGCGGCGATGACCCTGTTCCTGACGAAATAATTGACAATTGACAATGTACAATTGATAATTATTTAGAATTTTAAAAAGTAGGTGAATCTCATATTTGACTTAATATACTCATTCATCGGCACGCCGCTGGGCTGGGTCATGCGGCTTATATACATCGTAGTGAACGACTTCGGCTGGGCTGTAATTCTGTTTACGCTGCTTGTTAAAGCGGCGAGCTTCCCGCTGTCGCTCAAGCAGCAGAAAAACATGGCTGTATCGCAGCTCTTTACGCCGCGCGTACAGGAAATACAACGCAAATACCGCGGCAACCAGCAGAAGATGAGCGAAGAAATGCAGAAGCTGCAAAAAGAGGGCTACAACCCGATGGGCGGCTGCGGGCCGATGATTCTTACGATGATTATTCTTTTCGGCGTTCTTGACGTGGTATACAAGCCGATGACGCATATGGAGCGCTTCGATAAGGTTATAATAGCCGAAACTGTGGAGCTCAGCAAGCAGGTCGACTTCACCTCCGTTATTCTGTCGAGCGAGGCAGACCGCGAGCTGTTTGTACAGTTCGGCAGAAGCAGCGAAAATGCAAACGTCTTTTTCGCCAAGAGCGATGATAACCCGCAGGCTGAGTATCAGGCGGTTGAAAGAGAAAACGAGCTCACAATAACCAACGCGCAAAGACAGCAAATCGGCGAAATAGTTTTTGACAATTTCGATTTGCTTACCGGGCGCAACTCCCGCCTTTCCGATAACGTCATACGCTCGCTCACGACCACCAACAGGAGTTATGTGGGCTTACGGCAGGAGCTGATTGCCGTATCGCAGTATTCGCGCTCGCCCGAGGCTTTTGCGCCTCTGCCGAAAGAAGACTTAGACAAGCTCAGCAAACTTGCCGATAATTTAGTGTTCTTAGGCTTCATTAATCTTGCATTGGTTCCGCAGCTGTCGGTGTTTAACGGCTTGTGGATTATCGCGTTTCTGTGCTTCGGCTTTTCGGTTGTGCAGGTGTTTGTTCAGCGGAAGATACAAAAGGAAACAATGCCGAATATGCCGAATGCGGGCATGATGAAAGGCATGATGTTCATAGGGCCGGTGTTCGCGATTATAATCGTGTTTCAGTTCCCGGCGGGCGCAGGGCTTTACTGGGCGATTTCCAACCTGTTCATGATTGCGCAGAGCATAATTATATTCAAGTTCTGGCCTCCCGAGCAGATGCGGCAGGAAGCCAGAGACAGGGTTCAGGCCTCGCTCAGCGCAGTTGAAGCGACAGCCACGGTTATCGATGTTGACGAAGAGGGAAACGAAACCGTTACCGAAACAAAAATTTCCGAGATGAGCAAGCGCGAGCAGGAGGAATTCTTCAAGAAGAAGCTTGAGGCGGCGCGCAAGGCAGACGCAGAGAAATACGGAGAAACCCCCGCCACGGACATAGAGAACAGTAACAAGGAAGAAATTTAAAAACCAATTCTGCCGTCAGGGGAGATGAATTTTTGAGGCATGCAGATGCCGGGAAGGATTAATAAAAATATGAAAATGCAGTTTAAAGGTAAATCTCTTGAGGAGGCAAAAGCACAGGCTTATGAGTTTTTTGCCGGTCACGGCGTGGACGAGCTCGACGTTGACTTCAGCGTAATCGAGCAGCCCAAGAAAGGGATTTTCGGCGGCATTAAAGGCGATTATATCATCAGCGCGGAGGCCGATGTACCGGAGTCTGCTCAAGCTACGTCAACGACGGCGGCAGCTTCAGCCGGAGCCTCGGCTCAAGCACAAAGCGGCGACTACTCCCGCATTATCGCTTACATTGAAAAAATCCTCACAGGGCTCGGTGCGGAGGGCTTTCATATTAATGTAATCGAAAAAGAGGACAGCGCGATTTTAGATATAGTCGGCGACAAGCTCGGCATCGTAATCGGGCGCAGAGGCGAAACTCTCGACAGCCTGCAGTATCTTGCAATCCTGTCCAACAACCGCAAAGATAAAGAGGACGACGACGCAGGAAAGTACAAGCGCATTTCCGTCGACTGCAACGGCTACCGCGAAAAACGCCGCGAAACCCTCGAAACTCTCGCCGCACGCACGTCAAGCAAGGTTCTAAAGCAGGGCAGACGCGTGACGCTCGAGCCCATGAACCCATATGAAAGACGCATAATTCACAGCAAGGTAGCGGAAATCGGCGGTGTGTTCTCAAGCTCCATAGGCGAGGAGCCCTTCCGCAAGGTTGTGATTTCGGCAAACGTTCCAAAACCCAGAGGTGACAGGGACAGCCGCGACAGCCGTGACAACAGGGACAGTCGTAATAACCGTGATAACAGGCGCGACAACCGCAGCCGCGACAACAGGGAAAACCGTGACAGACCGGTAGGGCCCGGACGCTCGTATAAGCAGTCGAGCGGATTTTCAACCTCGTTCGAGCGCGAATACAAAAGGGATACCGTAGAAATCTCGCAGGATACCGTGGACTTTGAAAAAAACGCATCTGTAGGTAAAATTGAATTGTAAGGAGGAATTACAATGAAAAAGCTTTTAACTTTTTTAATCGCAGCAGTATTTGTTTTCTCGCTCGCAATGCCCGCCGGAGCGTCCCTGCCTAACGTTGACCTCGGAAGGGAGATAAAAATCGGCGATGATTCTGCCGGCAATATTATAAAAAAAGCCGGAATAACGCTGACGCGGTCACAGTTTGAGCTTATTGAAGAAGAATTAAGCGACCGCATGAACACTATAGAAATAGCTCAAAACACCTTAGCGCGTTTTATAATAATGGACGTTAAGTTTGATGATGAGGTGGGCGATTTCATAAAGTATGAAAATGAAATGCGCAGCACTGCAAACCGCGCCCCTCTTCAGGAATACGAGAGATTTATTGCAGATTTTAACAACTGGCTGCAGCCCAGGCAAGCGAAAATTGATGAGGGCATAGTGAAGATGTTTAGGTTTGACATTGAGGATTTGTTTGTCGAAAACGACGACGGACGCGGCTTCATCGAGAATATGCACGGCGGGAGTTTGAATCTTTTAATCGAAATCCCTGCCGAAATGCGCGGAAATTATGAATATTTTGTAATCGGCGAAACATACAGCTATAACCAGGAAAGAAATATATTTATAACGGCGAATAACGGCAACGCGCTGCCTGTCACAAACAACTATATTACCGCGACTTTAAGAGGCTTGGGTAAATTTGTGCTGGCGGCAGTCCCGAAAGATACACCCCCTCCTAACCCCCTGCCGCCTCATCCGCCGCCTCCCGAACCCGAGCCCGAGCCCCAACCCGAAGCGCCGCTCACCACGACCGACGCGCTCAATATTCTCAGGCATGTCGCGGGAGTATCGCAGCTGACAAACGAGCAGCGCGCAAGATATAATCTAAGCAGCAGCATAACCACAGCCGACGCACTTGCAATCCTGCGTCAAGTGGCAGGTATGTGATAGGTTTGAAAATAAATAAAATTGAATTGGGGAAAACGTTGTTTTTATTACTCTTTTGTGAAGACAGGGCTTAACGAAAATAATTATGAAAATGATTTTAACGTTCTTAATTACCGCGGCATTGGCATCAGCGCTATTATTTACGCTTGTTTCGAGCGCTGATGATTCGGCTATTACACGCAATACTATCACAAATATTGACGGCTGGGACGTTGAATACTGGCGCGACGGCGGTTCGGGAACCATGGTTTGGAGCGGAAACGGGGCGTTCTCCTGCACATGGGATGTCAGCCCGAATAATAATATTCTTTTCCGCGCGGGCAGAAAGTTCGGGCAACCGGCAACCGTAAATAAACCGCACACGCAAATCGGCGAAATATCGCTCACGTTTGACGCAGTACACAGCACGGATGTTAACTCGCTGCTTTGTGTTTACGGCTGGACTGCTCGCGACACTGTGGAGTATTACATCTTTGAAAGCTGGGGCACTTACCAGAAAGGCAGACAGAGCCCGCAGGCACATTTAATCGGAACATACACCATAGAGGGCGAGGGAACATACGAGTTTTTCGTGTCACACGAGCGGGTTAATCAGCCCTCCATATTCAGCAACATGGACACTTTCCCGCAATATTACAGCGTCCGCACCGAAAGGCGGGGAAGCGGAACCATTTCGGTTTCCGAGCATTTCCGGCAGTGGGAGGCGCTCGGCTACAGCATGGACGGCGCTTTATACGAGGTTTCGCTTTGTGTTGAGGCGTGGGGCAGCGCTGGAAGCGCGGCGGTGAACAGCTTTACGCTTTCTGTGGGCGGCAAGGCGCCCGAACCCGGTCTTATAGGCGAACACCTCACAACCTCGGACGCGACGAGCATACTCAGGCATATCGCGGGAGTATCGCAGCTGACAAGCGAGCAGCGGGCAAGATATAATTTAAGCGGCAATATCACCACCGCCGATGCGTTAAGCATACTGCGAAAGGTCGCGGGGCTTGTATAAATAAAACCCCGGTTGCTTTAACAACCGGGGTTTTATTTATTTTACTTCTTCGTAAGTCTTTTCAAAAACGCTTTTATTGATGATATAAACATCGTTTAAATCATCACATCTGACTGCCAGATAGTCGCCGGGCTCACCGTGCATATAGCCGCCCGGGTTCCACTCGGTGAAAACTTTGGTGCTGCGGGTGAGCGGCAGGGCGAAAATCGGAGCACCGCCAATAGAAACGCAGTATTTCAAGAGCGGTTTGAGTTCTTTTGTCATGCCCGTGAGTTCGTTCTTAACAATCGGTTCATACTCGCAGTCAATGCTCGTGGTTTCGCTGCAGACGCGGTAAAACTTATCAAACTTTTCCGCTTTTATAGGATAAACCTCTCCCTCCATGCCCGCCATTAGATAAATATCCGAGGAGGAGGAGATGTTGGTATCGCCCTCGAGCGTGCGGATTAGGAGCGGCGTCCCCTCCCGAAAAACGTCGGAAGAAACCGCAAATCCGCGCGGAATCAGCTTCTTTGCATATTTTTTCATAACAGACGTATCAATATTATGTTCGGCTGCATGGATTTTATCATAGCTGTTAAAATACTCGGCGGTTTTGATTTTCATGTATTCATCGATACTCATGCCGAGCTCGTCTGTTTCCTCTTTTTGAATCCAGCCGCCCGCCTTTTCCCTGTGCCCGCCGCCGGAGCCGACGTCCTTTGTGATGTATTCAACAAATTCCGAAGCCATCACCTCCCGCGAACAGCTGCGTACAGACAGCCGCGCGCCGCCTTCGCGCAGGTTGTAAACAACACAAAGCTCGACAGTGTCCACCTGAAGGGCAATATCGCTGATGAAGCCGAGGATGTTCGGGTCGCAGAATTCGGACTTAAAGAGGGCGTAGCGGTTGGTAAAACAGTTGAAATTCCGAAGCAGCGCGACGCCCGCAATTTCGAGCTCGTCAATGGTAAGGTTGCAGAGTCGGAGCCGCCTTACAATTCCCCGGTCACAGTAAACCTCGAGCTCGTCCCGCATATCCTTGTCGAGCGGGTGGCTGATTTCGGAGAAATCGTTCGTATCGGTCAGCAGCCCGTAGTACAGTGAAGCGGGTATATCCTTATCCGCAGAAAAGTCGAAGTATTCCTCCCGCAGCAGGTCCCAGACAAGCGTAGCGCAGCTTCCGAGGTGCGGCTGGATTACCCCCAAATCAAACTCATCTTTCTCGATTACCTGTAAATGATGGTCAATCACCGCGATTGCTTTCGCCGCGATTTTCGTGACGTTTCCCTGCCCGTACTGACAATCCACGCAAATAAGCAGGTCGGGCTCGGGGAACTCGTCCGCATGTTTTACGTATTCGATGGGGATATTAAGCCACTCGGTCATAAGCTGAATGTTGCGCTTGCTTATTTTCGAGAAACCGGAGTAGATTATACGCGGGTTTTTGCCCTGCCGTTTCAAATAGTGATAAACCCCGAACCCTGAGCTGATTGTGTCCGCGTCGGGGTGGTCGTGGCATTGAATTACTATATCGCTATAGACGAGCAGGTCGGATAATTTAAAATTGTACATAGTTTTACCGTTTTATTTTTAATTATAGCATAATTTGGTTGACTTTTCAACCAGTATTTGTTATAATAATTTTATGTCTATAATCAGTTAACTTGAAAAATGCTTTAGCATTTTTCAAGACGCGGCATTTGCCGCGCAGCCGCTATGCGGCTTGACTCGATTGCATAGTCGGTAGCGCCCCGTCGGCACAGGGCAGGCAAAGCTTGCTTTTTGAAAAACGCAAAGCGTTTTTCAAGCTAATTGGCTATATAAAAATATGGAAATATAAAACTCAAGGAGGCTTTATTCTATGGCAAAAAGAAAAGTAACGATGATGAACGGGAACACCGCCGCGGCGCACGTTTCGTACGCATTCACGGAAGTAGCGGGGATTTACCCGATTACCCCTTCATCAGACATGGCAGAAATTACCGACAAATGGTCTGCCGAGGGGAAGAAGAATCTATTCGGCGACACGGTCCGCGTCGTTGAAATGCAGTCCGAAGCAGGCGCGGCGGCGGTGGTACACGGCTCGCTGCAGGCAGGCGCACTTACAACAACCTACACGGCTTCACAGGGGCTTCTCCTTATGATTCCGACAATGTACAAGGTCGCGGGCGAGCTGCTCCCGAGCGTGATTCACGTTTCGGCGCGCGCAGTCGCCGCTCACGCTCTCTCGATTTTCGGCGACCACAGCGATATTAACGCCTGCCGCGCCACCGGATACGCTATGCTGGCGTCCACCAACCCGCAGGAAGTTATGGACCTGGGCGCTGTTGCGCATCTTTCAAGCCTTAAAGGCAGAGTGCCTTTTGTGCATTTCTTCGACGGCTTCAGAACCTCGCACGAAATCCAGAAAATCGAAGAATGGTCTGACGAGGATTTATCTGAACTCGCCGACTGGGACGCAGTAAACGCTTTCCGCAGCCGTGCGCTCAGCCCCGAAAAGCCCGTGCTCCGCGGAACAGCACAAAACCCCGACATCTTCTTCCAGGCGAAAGAAGCAAGCAATTCTTATTACGATAAAATGCCTGAAATAGTGCAAGGCGTTATGGATAAGGTTAACGCTAAAATCGGCACAGACTATAAGCTTTTCAATTACTATGGTGCGCCCGACGCAGAGCAGGTAATCGTTGCTATGGGCTCCTCCTGCGATACAATTGAGGAAACAATCGACTTCGTTAATGCGAGCGGCAGAAAATACGGACTGGTTAAAGTCAGGCTGTACCTGCCTTTTGCGGTTGATGCGTTTGTAGACGCCATTCCGGCTACCTGTAAAAAAATCACCGTTCTCGACAGAACCAAAGAACCCGGCTCAGTCGGTGAACCGCTCTACCTCAGCGTCGTGGCGGCACTCCGCCAAACAGGCAGGTTCGCAGATGTTCCCGTCTTCTCGGGACGCTACGGGCTCGGCTCCAAAGACTTCAACCCCGCTTGTGTTATTGCTGTTCTCAAAAATACCGAGAAAATGCGCTTCACCGTGGGAATTGAAGACGACGTTACGAATCTTTCATTACCGCTTACAGACAACCCGAACACGATTCCCGAGGGCACGCAGAGCTGCAAGTTCTGGGGGCTCGGCGCGGACGGCACTGTCGGCGCGAACACCAACAGCACGACAATTATCGGCGAGCATACCGACATGAACGTGCAGGCGTACTTCTCCTACGACTCCAAAAAATCCGGCGGCATAACCGTTTCGCACCTGCGCTTCGGTAAGGCGCCCATTAAGTCCACCTACTTTATCACAAAAGCGAACTTCGTCGCCTGCCACAACCCGTCCTATATGAATAAGTACGACATGGTTAAGGACATTCTCCCGGGCGGTAAGTTTTTGCTTAACTGCCAGTGGAGCGCGGATGAGCTGGACAAGCACTTCCCGAATAAAGTAAAGTCGCACATCGCCAATAACAACATCGACCTTTATATAATCAACGGCATTAAAATCGCAGCTGAAGTAGGGCTCGGCAACCGCGTAAGCACCGTTCTGCAAGCCGCATTCTTTGCAATCGCTGACATTATCCCCATTAACGAAGCTCTTGAATATATGAAGAAAGAGATTCACGGGCAGTTCAGCTCTAAGGGTGACAAGGTCGTTGAAATGAACTACGCAGCGGTTGACCGCGGTGCGAAGGAATTCCAAAAGGTTGAAATCCCCGCTTCCTGGGCGACAGCCGGTGACGACTTCGAGCTTCCCAAGGCAGACCCCACGGGCAAGCGCAAGGAAATCGTAGACTTCATCAACAATATTCTCATTCCCGTCAACGGCCAGCGCGGCGCAAGTCTACCTGTTTCGACGTTCGCCAAAGACGCAGACGGTACGTTCCCTCAGGGGTCTGCCGCTTACGAAAAGCGCGGCGTTGCGGTTGAAGTTCCCGAATGGATTTGTGACAATTGTATCCAGTGTAACCAGTGCGCGTATGTCTGCCCGCATGCTATACTCCGTCCGTATATTCTCACCGACGCCGAGGCTGCGGCGGCTCCCGCGGGGCTCACCTGCAAGGACGCGACAGGACTTCCCGGCTTCAAGTACACGATGGGCAACTCCGTGCTCGACTGCTACGGCTGCGGCGTCTGCGTAAACATCTGTCCCGCCGGCGCAAAGGATAAAGCAAAGAACGCGCTTATTATGAAGCCGCTCGAAACCCAGCTTGAGCAGCAGAATCTATTCGCATACCTGTACGAGCTCCCCGAAAAGTCCGAAACTCTTGAAAAATTCAAGGAAACCACCGTCAAGGGCTCACAGTTTAAGCAGCCGCTCCTCGAGTTCTCGGGCGCGTGCTCCGGCTGCGGCGAAACGCCGTACGCAAAGCTTGCAACCCAGCTCTTCGGCGACAGAATGTATATCGGCAACGCGACCGGCTGTTCCTCCATCTGGGGCGGCTCGGCGCCCGCAACGCCGTACACCGTCAACAAAGAGGGCAAAGGCCCCTCTTGGGCGAACTCCTTGTTTGAAGACACCGCCGAGTTCAGCTACGGTATGTTCCTCGGTCAGCAGGCGATTCGCGGCAGACTTGCAAGAAAAGCAACTGCGCTAATCGAAAAGAACTGCCCCTGCAAAGCAGAATTACAGCAATGGCTCGATACTTTCGACGACGGCACAGCAAACTCAAAAGCTACAAAGTCGTTAGTTGCTGCTCTTGAAAAGTGCAGCTGCGGTATGCCTGAGAAAGATGAAATCCTCGCCGACAAGAACTACCTCGCCAAGAAGTCCGTTTGGGCGTTCGGCGGCGACGGCTGGGCTTACGATATCGGCTACGGCGGTCTTGACCACGTGCTTGCTGCCGGCGAAGACGTAAACCTGCTTGTATTCGACACTGAGCTGTATTCCAACACCGGCGGTCAGGCTTCAAAAGCGACGCCTGTCGGAGCGATTGCGAAGTTTGCGGCGAGCGGCATGGAAACCAAGAAGAAGGACCTCGCAGCGATTGCAATGCAGTACGACTATGTCTATGTCGCGCAGGTTTCGATGGGCGCGGACATGAACCAGTGCATCAAGGCGTTCGTGGAAGCGGAAGCTCACAAAGGCCCGTCGATTATTATCTGCTACGCGCCCTGCATCAGCCACGGAATCAAGGGCGGTCTTGCAAACATGATTGAAATCGAGAAGAAAGCGGTCGAGTCCGGTTACTGGCACCTGTTCAGATACAATCCCGGTCTTATCGCAGAGGGCAAATCGCCTTACACTCTTGACAGCAAGGCGCCGACCTCAAGCTACAAGGACTTCCTCATGAACGAAGTCCGCTACAACTCGCTCATGCGTTCAAACCCCGAAAGAGCTAATAAGCTGTTCGATAAGGCGGCGGCGGATTCTAAGAAGAAGTATGATAATCTGGTCGGGCTGGTTGAATTTTATAAGGTTTAAGTTAAGTCGAAAAGGACGCCGAAAGGCGTCCTTTTTAATTTGTTGCTTGACAATAATAAAAAATTATGTTAAAATAAAAGCGACAAAGGCTGTACCGGATAAGCGGTTAGCTGAAAGTATAGTCGAAAAAGACCGTTACTTTAGCGAGTGGGCGGTCTTTTTTCTATATCATGGATTATCCGAAACATTAAGTATAGTGCAAGTAACGTCATCACCATTTCCATAGCGCATCACCCCTTTCCTTTGAGATGGGGTTCAGCTAAGCCGCCTATTTTCCGCAGCTGTGCGTGGTACAACCTTTGCCATTTATATTCTAACATAAATGTATAAAATTGTCAAATTATAAGAACGTCATAAGGAGTTTTTAATTTACTCAAAAAGTAATTTATAATTTACTATTAAATAGAAAAGAAATTAATAGCGTGTTTCAATTTACTTTGGATAATAGTATAATTTATATATTATAGTTAAAAATTAAGGAGGGCAACATGGTTTTAAGTGAAGCATTGGGAACACTCATCTTAGAAAGACAGGAAATGGCATATAAGCGAGCTAAAAAGAACCCGTTTTATAATGAAATTCGTAAAAATCAACTTGATAATATGGAAAAAGTAGAAAAAATATTAAAAAGATTGAAAAAAGATGAACGCCTTACTGTTAGGCGGTATTATGAACGGGAGGTTGAAATATCTTCAATAGAAGTCGATGAGATTTACATTCAAGGCTTTCGTGATGCTTTCGGGCTTTTAATGTTATTGGGAGTAAGCGTGTAGGAGTGGCAAAAGAATGTTATCGTTTCCTAATAAAAAGAACGCCTTTAGGCGTTCTTTTTGCTATGTATGAGCGAATTAAGCTCTGACTACACCGTCTACACATTTAGGTGTTCCGAATATCGCGCACAAACCTTTATTACATTCGGGGGTGTATCCCTTTTTGCATTTACCGGGAACGGGAGCTCCCTCAACGCAGCGCTCCGTTCCCCAGATGGAGCATTTGCCGGCGCCACATTCCGGCGTCCAGGACCTTGCGCATTTGTACTGCACAACGCCGTCTACACATTTCGGGGTTCCGAACAGCGCGCACTTGCCTTTATTACACTCGGGGGTATACCCTTTTTTGCATTTGCCGGGGACGGGAATACCCTCAACGCAGCGCTCCGTTCCCCAAATGGAGCACTTGCTGCTGTTACATTCCGGAGTCCAAGCTCTGGGACACTTAACTGTCATTTTGGTCAATGTTTCAACTGCCATGATGTCTACCTCCGTTTGATGTTAATCAGAATTCATCAAGAAACAAGAAATGTGTCTTAATGTATCTATATAATACCATAAATGTCTAAATATGTCAATGTTTTTATCCGAAAATTTTTGTCCACCACTCATAAACTTTAAAACGCACCTCAACTCTCCCGCCTGTTTCAATAACCCCGCTCACCTCGGGCGAGAAATAAACCTCAGACCCCGCCGCCGCAGGCAGGCAAAGAGGCGGGAAGACCACGCACCACCAGTTGCTGCCCTCGCCTGCGCCGATTGTAATACGCAGCGCGGCGTAATTACCCGCCGGCATCGTGATGTTCTCGTAGACGCGGGTGGTGAAATACATGTTTACGAGTTCGGCATTCACGGCATAATCATAACCCTGCTCCCTTATAAACGCTTCGGCGTTTTTTTGGATTTCGGGCAGGTGAATCTCCGCAAGCCGCATGGCTTCGCTGAGCGTTTCCGCTCCGGCAAAACGGTTTTCCGTATCCGCGATTATGAAGCCGCGGAGCTGTTCCTTGAGTGCCTGGTCTTGCTCGCTGTCGGAATGAGGCAGGATGTGCAGGCGCAGAACCTCGCTCTGTGCCTGTCCACTTCTTTCGGCGAAAGCCGAAAACGAGGCTGTAAGTAATGTAAGACATGTGCCGATGAGCATTGATATGGTTAGAATGTCGCGCTTTCTTATAAATGTCATGATGTGTATTCCCTTTCAGAAAAATGTGTATAATAATTATTGATTGGTTTTATGCGGTTTAAACAACTTGACATGGCTTTATTTTTAGGGTACAATTAGAATAAACGCAAAATCTTGATTTTCTGTAAAATTTTTTAGCAAATATTGAAACTTTTTCATTAAAATCCCGTACTACTTAAATAGAACGGGCGGAGCACAAGAGAATGGGGTGAACGCCGCTTGGACAATCGCGACTTAAACGAATATTTCAACACGGTATATGCGGACACCCTGCCTGCAGTGACCCGGTATGTAATCAGCAAATGCGGAAATATCCTCGACAGCGAGGACATTCTTCAGAATATATACGCGCGGTTCTTCTCGCGCATAAAGAAAAAAGGTTTTAACGATATTGAAAGCGCAGAGGCTTTCCTTATAAATATAGCAAAGTTTGAGTGCAAGAACTACTTCGGGATTTTGAAAAAGAAAAGCAAAACCTCGTCTTTCTCGGACTATACCGAGGAGCAGATGGTTGAAATAGAAGCCGAAATGTCCCGCAGCGACAAGAATCTTGAGGACGTTTTGTGCAACGAGCTGCTGGCAAGGCAGATTTTCGACGACATCACAGGCAGCGACCCCGAAATCGGTAAAATTTTCTATATGCATTTCGCGCTGGACATGAAGCTGGACGAAATCGCAGCCGAGCTTGAGATAAACCTCTCGTCGGTCAAGAACAAACTCTACAGAACGATTGAACGCCAGAAGAAGAAATTTAACATATAATTTATAACTGCTGTTTAAAAGTTTAACTGTTTTATGCTTTCATAATTCTCCGTGCTTTGAGCGCACGCAGTATCTGAAAGACATGCACTGCCGTTTAAAAGTTTGACTGTTTTATGCTTTCATAATTCTCTGTGCTTTGAGCGCACGCAGTATCTGAAAGATACGCACTGCCGTTTAAAAGTTTGACTAAAAATGTACTTTCATGGATTCCTCATATTATCCCGGCAACATCATCTTAAAAAGGAGGGCGCACTTTGATGAACAAGCATGATTTTTACAAAGAAATTATGTCGCAGTATACTTTCGACGAAAGCAAAATACGCAGAAACGCCAAACGCGCGTCCTCCGCGTCATTTTTCCTGTCGGCGGCAAAGTCGAAATGGCTGCCGCTTACGTCTGCCGCCGCGGTTTTCGCCGTCGCAGCAGTTGTACTGTTCGGCTCAGTCTTGAATAATAACGGCATTATCCCGCCTCCGCTCCCGCCCAACTACAGCGGCACGAGCGCGGTAAGCGATATAGACCGCTTTAAAGCTATAATAGAAAAAGAGGGAATCCTTGAAACGGAAGGCTTCACCAACGAACAAATCGAAATGTATATCTCTTTTGCGGAACCGATGACCTTTGAGGAATTGGATTCGGTTTTAAGCTCGCTCGCTTCAGACGACAGCGGAGTTCAGGTGGTTGCGCTCTGGAACGGTGAATTTGTAAATATTGAAGAACAGGAAATTCAAGCGGCGACCATGTTCTTTAACGGCGCAAGGGTTCTCGCAAGTGACGGACTGTATTCCGAGCTTCGCAGTATTACCGCATTTACAGCTGTTGAGTTTGGCGGCGGCTTGGTTAACGATGAGAACTACAGCCCCATAACAACAATACCGAACACTCCCGAGGAATTTACACAAGCACCGCCGGAATCAACTGATGACCCTGACGCCCCGGCAGACCCCGTTCATTCCGATGACCCCGTCGACCCGCATGAAGAACACACGCCCGACGGCGACGTGAATCTTCCCGAAAACAGCGACGACCCTGTGGAAATTCCGATTGTTATACCATGCGACGACGGACTCATTGAACTGGATTTAAGTAATGCGACAAGCATGAACTTCATAAACGGCAACAGATTTGTGCTCACGACAGGAAGCCAGGTTCTGCTATACGAAATCGTAACAGACGCAAACAACGCTCACGCGCTTACGGCGATATCAGGATTCGTTACTGTAAACCCGCAGGTAATTTATATTGACGCGGTAACAGGCACACTGCTCATCACAGGCGGTGACGCATTTGGACGTGTAACCAACCTCTTCATCGCGGAAAGCGAAAGCGGAGAGCTGAGACAGATTGACACCACGGTTTTAGTGCAGAACGGTGAAGAAATACGCACCGCGCTCGTAAGAAACGGCGAGATTGTAATACGCACGAGAAACGATAGTGTGAGCGCGATTTATACCGCGGGCAGAAACGGCGGATTTGTACTCAATAAAGTAGAAGAAACCGAAGACATCCTTGTGATTCTCGGCTTCACGAACGGCGGCTTCAAGTATGCGCGCATTTCCGAGGGCGTGACGAGAACCTTCGTATACAGCACAATCGGCTTCTACAGCGAGGAAATAGACTTGGGCTTCGGCACTCTTGAGGGTGAGCTGCGGTTCATGCGTAGCAACGACGGCAGCAACTTCGCGGTGATAACCGACAACGGCACATATGTCTGGAACGCTGCTATTGGCGCACTTACAAGCAACGCGATTGATTCATTAAGCGTGAGGTTCCACCGCCATTCGGCAAATGTTATAAACGATGATAACGGCAACTGGTACATTCTGCAGGGCACAGAGCTCATTCCCGCTACCGAGGACGAAGCGAACGCCCTCGCAAGAAAACCCGTCTTCTCGGGCGTCTACAGGCTCGCTGAAATTACGCCGATCGCGGTAAGTATTGAAGTTATCTCTTAGCATAAAACGAACTTTTAAATATTAATTCATAAAAATAACCCGCCGGGAAATATCCCTGCGGGTTTTTCAACCGGCGAGCCGCCGGCAGTAATATCGGTTCTCTTTAATTAGTCCTGCGGTTCATCATGCGTCAGCCAAACCTCTGCAACCCGCGCCCCCGCGCTAATCAGTAAGCCGCTCATCAGCGAAATAAAGGCGACGGCTATTCTACCACCTGTGCGCTCAAGGTCTTCACCCATTATTTGAAGCATGGAGATAAAAACTATCACAAAACTAATCCCGCCCGCATATAACGCGCCTGTTTTCATGCCTTTTACAACCTTAAGTAAACTGAACCCGCCTTTACAGAACATGAGCCCATAAGCCGCTGCCAATCCAAACACAATTAAAAAGCTAAACATATCTGTAAACCATATAAGTTCACCGAAGCTAAGTGCCGAGAAAATAAAAAAGCCGACAAACAAAACCAAACCGATAACAAGCCACTTATAAAACGCAGATTTTTTCACAGTTAAGCCCTCCCTTTAATGTCAATCAGTATAAGTAAATTTAAGCATACTTACCCTTAAAAGTCAAGCCTTTTTGAAAATATTTTTTCAACTTTCGCATATGAAAGCATATCCCATAGCATAGCCGTTTCTAACACTTTCAACTAAGTTTTCAACTTAAAATATAATTCGCACTAATAACTATCGTTAAAAAGGCGGGTTTTCCACAGTTTTAATGTTGAAAACCTGTTGAAAACTCCGATTGTAATAATTCTACGCGCAGTAAAATGTCGAATATCCGCATAGTATAAATCATTACTAATATACCATTGGTTTAATGTTTGTGCAATGGGCTTTTCAGTTGAAATTTTAAAAAGGGTCAAAAAAATAATAAGCTGCTTTCCGGCGGGCGCCGGAATAATAGTTTGTATGTATAATTAAAATAGTTCGCAGCTATAATTAAATAGAAACATACGCGCTTATATTCTGCGTAATAATGCGCTTTTAAACATTTTCAACGGTTATTTCAACAAAAATATTTGTCGAAATCTCTGAAACGGGGGCTTTTCAACACTTTCAACATAATAAGCCGTTGAAAACCGGCATAAACCTCATGAGGTTTTCCAATAATACAGTAAGTCAAATATGATGGAAGTTTGAAAATAAACAATTGAATCGGGAAAACGAAACATTCCATTCTCCGTTTATATCGAAAGGACATGATAAAAATATGCTTAAAGGCGTGAACAAGTTAATCATAGAAGTAAGCAATCCTGAAAGCGATTTGTTCGAGCGTGCAATCTTTTTTGTCAAGCCGGAAAAAAGCGATACAGTGACAAGGGATTTAAACAAAAACGTGCAGGCTATTGTCGGCAAAACCGAAGCCGCCTCCAAGGCGGGCAAGCTGCGCATTAAGCCCGCAAGAAAATACACGCTGCTGAAGTTTGCGGGTGCGGCGGGCTTTGGCGCGGCGGCGGCGGGAATAATCATGAGGCTTATGGGATAATGGGAGGATAAAGGTCAATGTATTCATCAAGCGTAAGCCCCGAGTTCACAATCTGCTCGGCAAGGGCAGTCCCCACATACCTAAAGTGCCACGGTTCATAGATGAAGCCCGTTACGTCCTCCTTGCCTTTCGGATAGCGCAGGATAAACCCGTACTTCCATGAATTCTCGGCAAGCCAGCGAAACTCCGGCGTCCGCTCGAACTCCTCGGTAACGTCGTCGTTATGCAAAAACCAATCCGTGCTCAGTATGTCAATCGCAAGCCCGGCGTTATGCTCGCTTGCGCCCGGTTGCGCAATCTGGGACGATGTGAGCAGGGCAGCCTCCTCTTCGCCCATGTCGTGCTCGGCAATCAGGCGCGCAACGTAGTTGTTAAAATTTTCAAGCTGCCGCTGGTGCGAGCGGTAGGCGGACACGACGCGCAGAGCTATACTGTCGCTTTCAGCCGCGGAGAGCATCTCTATGGCGAAAGGCGCAGCGCGCTTGTCAAGGTAGAACTCGCGTGTACTCGTAAAATCAATCACCTCCAGCTCCGGCTCGTAGTATGCGGGCAAGGGGTTTTCGTTGTTTATAAGGATAAAGGCCCAGTAAGAATACATGGATTCTTCCCGCGATGCAGGTTCAGCGGGCTCCGGTATATCGGGTGCATGCGTAAAAATCACTGTAAGCGAAACCGCAGCGGCGACGACAAAACAGGCAATCGTATTAATCAAAATCAACCGCTTCTGGCTCATATTTTCATTAAATCCTTTCTTTATAAAATAGTAATGAAAACAATGCTCGTCCCCATTCATGAGAGTTTTGCTTAATCTTGCAGTCCTTGCAGAGGAATAATCCCCCTCTTCTTATTATCGTCAATAATAACTAATTATTAAGAAAAAACAAACTTATTTTTCATCTTTACAAAGGCAGCGGTTCTATGTTATAATAAAAATGTCAATGCAAGCGTTTACGCTTGCCGCCCGCTCTGCGGGTGGGTTTCGGCAAAGCCGAAACAGCATTTTTATTTCAACAATAATTCGGCGCGTTCACGCCGCCGGCGGCTTTACCGCCGCAATCGCCTGCGGCGATTGAAATTATGTTATAATAAAAATGTCAATGCAAGCGTTTACGCTTGCCGCCCGCTCTGCGGGTGGGTTTCGGCAAAGCCGAAACAGCATTTTTATTTCAACAATAATTCGGCGCGTTCGCGCCGCCGGCGGTTTTACCGCCGCAATCGCCTGCGGCGATTGAAATTATGTTATAATAAAATCAAGCACCCAAACGTCTTGCGGGAAAACGTTATTTTCATATTAATCTTGTGAAGAAAGGATTTACCTTAAAATCATGATACATAAACGTGTTATAAACGCGATGCTGGCGATGCAGCGTTTTTCATGGGAGCAGGGCTTTGCGGCGCAGGCGCTCCTCGAATCGGGCGAAACCGAGCTCTTTGTGGCGATGGCGCACGATGCTGTAGTAAGGCAGCGCTGCGACGGGCGGCTCGGAATGTTAAACGAAACCGCCATAACCGACCCCGGTGCAAACGGGGAGGCGGTCTGGCGCGCTTATGAAGTTACCGAGAACGAGCTGTATAAAAGCGCCGCTGATAAAATGCTCGAGTATCTGATGGTTTACGCACCCCATACGGAAGACGGCGTGATTTATCACAATGAAATAAGTTTTCATGAAGGCTTCACGCCCAATCAAATCTGGTCGGATTCCTGCTATATGGGGCCGCCGTTCTTAGCTGTAATGGGCGAGCTGAACGAGGCAACCAAGCAGATTTTCGGGATTATGAATTATCTGCGCGACGATGAGTCGGGCTGCATGTTTCATATATTTGACGCGGGAACGCAGAAGTTTGTACGGCGCAAGCTCTGGGCCACCGGAAACGGCTGGACGCTGCTCGGGATTGCAAAAGTTTTGCATGAAGCAAAGAGCTGCGGCGACATAACCGCTTATGAAACGCTCATGCAGACAGGGCAGGAAATCCTTGATTGTATGCTCAAATACCAGCGCGACGACGGACTTTTCCACGATATTTTAGACGAGCCGGATACTTTTACAGACGGCACTTCCGCGATGATGGCAGCGGCATTTATTTACCGCGGCCTTAAAGAGGGCTGGCTTGCCGGCAGGAATTATAAGCAGTACGCCGACAAGGCGCGCAAGACCGTGACTAAAAATATAGACGAGTTCGGGATTTTGCACGGGGTTTGCGGTGCGCCGCTGTTTGACAGGCAAGGGACATCGGCGGAAGCGCAGGCGGCATGGCTGATAATGGAGGCATGGGCGAAGAAGTAAAATAAATAAAACCGGAGTTTTTGCTCCGGTTTTATTTTATTAAGAACTATTCTTATTTCTTTTTACGGCTGAATACAACTGCGCCTGCAGCTATAAGAGCGATTGCGGAAGCAACTGCTACATCGCCAACGCCTGTTTTCGCGCCGCCGTCTGCGTCACGGAGCATATCGCTTGTGATAGGTGACGAAATCGGAACTGCTGTAGTTGTGCCGCCGAGGGTAACAACGCCTGCGGGAGTTACGGTAGCAACAAGGTTACCGCTTGCATCAAGGAATTCGTATCTGTCGACTCCGTAAGAACCGACTGTCCAAAGGTTAATGCCTACATAGCCGCCGACAGAATCCATTGTTCCGCCGAGGTCAACTCTGAGGGAAGCCTGACCTTCGTCAAGGAATATGTCTTTGCCCTGCTCGGTAAAGAGTGCGCCTTCGTTAGCTACGCTTCTTTGAACGTTGCTATGCTCCATACCGATGAATACGTTTCCGTCAATTGCGCCGTTAGCGTCAGCAACTACGCTTGTGAAGTAGTAAACTATTGATGCAACGCCGTCAACCTGCTTATCTTCGTCAAGACGGAGTTCTACCTGGCTTGCGCCTGCTGTAATTGCTAAGCCGCCGACTAAAGCGAGGGCTATTAAGGTTGCGAGAATTTTCCTGAGTTTCATTTGTTTCTTTCCTCCAAAAAGTGATTTGATTTACGGTTTTCCGAAAATACATTTACATAAGGATAGTATACTAAATTTTCATGTTATTAACTAACCAAATATTGCTCCGCTATTCCCACAAATTGCTAATAACGCAAAAACATCTGTGTTTATGCGATTTTCGGCAATAATAGAAGAAATTTTGCAAAGTTTGGCAGGATAAAAACAATAAATAATGTAAAAAGGAGTTCTTGGTTATTAATTGTTGCTCCAGGCGTCGAGCGCTGTGTTCGCCGTATTGACGCGCGTATCCCAGATTTGGCTTGCTGACTCTAAGAGCTGAGCGCCGGTGTGCTCCATGTTCCATACATCGTAAGTGAACAGTCCGACGTCTTCGCCGCCCATAACATAGCCGTCAAGTCTGAGCGTGGTATAATCACCGGAGCGAATCATAGCAACAGTTTCATCAACAGCGCGGGAATCGCGGTATCTTTCATAAAGCTCGTATTTCCAAGCCATTCCGTCGTCCTCATAGCCGGGAGGTTCGTTAGTCCAGAGGTCGTAAGCGAATATAATATCTTCAGCTTCCGCAAGGCTGAACACCGAGGGAATCGTTTTTACATTTTCATAATAAATGCTTGTAAGCTTATCCATTTGAGGGCCGCGGGGATAAAGAACCATACCCCAGTCAAAAGGCACGGTGGCAAAGTCGTCCTTGCCGAACTCCTCATAAACAAGGAACGCCGCCCTGCCTTCTCTGAAGCCGTCCCTCCACCAGTCATAAGCCACTCCCTCGGGCTGAGGCTGCGTCAGTTCCCTTGTAGCGAAGTCGCGCACATGGTCGAAAGCCTGTAAAGCTGCAAGGGAGCCGCTTGCGGCATTGTAGAATCTGCCGTTGTCGTCTCTCCCGATGAACCTTGCGCCGTTACTCGCCATTGCGGACAGCATAGTGCGGTTTGAAAAAAGGCAGAAGCCGAAGTAGTCAATGATACCGTCGCCATCGACGTCGCGGGTTACAGCCTCGGCTATTTCAAGCATTGCGTCCCAGGTCCACTCGTTAGCCAGCTGAAGGTCGTAGGGGAGCTCTGGGTCGATGCCCGCTTCTCTGAGAACGTCTTTGTTGAAGAATATAACGCCGGCGTTAAACTGGTTATAATTATGAACAAATCCATAAGTTCCGCCGTCAAAGCTCATCGCTTCGCGGATGTGGCTGTTCCATTTAGGAACGGTGAGGTCGATGCCTGTGATTTGGCTTACGTCAAAGAACATGTTATTTCTGACAAGTGAAACCACGCGCCCGGGGTCTACGTTGTTTATGGCGGCAATCGGATTGTTTGCAAGGGTGGTAGCCGCGATTATGTCGGCGTGGTCGCCGTGACCGCCGATTTCAACCTCTCTCATTGTAAAGTTGTGCCTCGTCATAATGTAATCGCGGTATTCGAGTCTTGCTCTGTTGTACTCGGTTGTGGGCTCGACAACGTCGGGCACCCAAAAGCAGCCTATTTCTATAACCATGCCGCCGAGGTCGCGGACACTTCCGTCAGGCATTACGCCTGTTACGGGCATATGGCTCCACGGGTCGCTGCTGTCGCCGCCGTTGCTGTCGCTGCCGCTGCCGTTATTACCGTTTCCGTTGGTTTCACTGCCGACGGGAGGCGGGGTTACAGGGTCTTCACCGTTACAGCCCACGACAAGTGAGAACGATAATGCGAGAACGATGAACAAGCTTAAGATTCTTCTGAGTTTCATATTTTCCTCCTAATTTATAGATTTTTTATTATTTGAATAAGTCCGCGCTTATTCTTATGATACGTTTTAGTACCGCGTAAAGGCAAAGCTTACATCTTTATACCCGACTGGCTGATGCTTTCAACGAAGCCTCTCTGCGCTACGAGATAAAGCAAAATCATGGGAGCGATGAACATAAGCATGCCTGTTGCGAGAAGCTGCTCCTGCAGCGCCATTGTGGGGAATGCATGCCGCCCGAACTGATTCTG
>Ga0123353_10000473_pt1 | contig 49831 bp, 45 predicted proteins | sample TergutLab28metaG_3_FD_92763 | JGI IMG/M metagenome (GOLD analysis project Ga0123353, IMG submission 92763) | Labiotermes labralis P3 segment gut microbial communities from Petit-Saut dam, French Guiana - Lab288 P3 | ecosystem: Host-associated > Arthropoda: Insects > Digestive system > Gut ... | reverse complement strand
TTTTTCCGTCCTGCCGCGCAAAAAATGCTCGCAATAAACAAATTATTCCTGCGCTTTTTTACTTGCGGGACGAAAAAAATCCTCGTTTATCCGCTCGCGGCTAGTTTCCGAGGAGGTCTAATATTTTTGCACGCCGACTTTGCCTTTTTTGCAAATACCCCTTGCGTTAATTCATAAAATTTGTTAATATAATCTCGTTCGCTTTCCCTAACCACGTCTAGCATCTACTGTCTAAAATCTAAATTCGGAGGTTTTCTTATGTACCATTTTCCAATCGGCGTAATCGTTGACAGCTTCCGCGCGGACGACATGGCGTCCGCCGTCAAAAAGGCCGCCGACGTCGGCGCGCAGGGCATTCAGGTCTACGCGACCAGCGGCGACATGTCGCCCGAGGAGCTTGTCGGCGCGAAGCGGGCGGAGTTCCGCGAGCTTGTCAAAGGCAACGGGCTTGTGATTGCCGCGCTGTGCGGCGACCTGGGCGGCGGCGGCTTTACCCGCCCCGAAAATAATCCCGGGAAGATCGAATACTCGAAGCGCATCCTCGACCTGGCCAAGGAGCTTGGGACCGACGTCGTGACCACGCATATCGGCGTCGTGCCCGCCGACAAAAACGCAGACCGTTACAAGATTTTGCAGGAGGCCTGCTTCGAGCTTTCGAGCTACGCTGACAAAATCGGCGCGCATTTCGCCGTTGAGACCGGCCCGGAGACTTCCGCCGTCTTAAAGGAATTTCTTGACTCGCTGGGTTCGACAGGCGTGGCCGTTAACCTCGACCCCGCAAACCTCGTCATGGTCACGGGCGACGACCCGGCCCAGGCCGTGTACAACCTCCGCGACTACATCGTCCACACCCACGCAAAGGACGGCAAGCAGCTGTTTTACAAGGATCCCGAGATCGTTTACGGCATGGTGAAAAGCCATATCGTCACGGGGCCGTCGTTTTTGGAGGTGCCGCTGGGCGAAGGTTCGGTCAACTGGGACGAGTATCTGAAGGCACTGGATGATACTGGGTTCAAGGGCTTTTTGACGATTGAACGCGAGGTCGGGGAGGAGCCCGAAGAGGATATACGCAAGGCGGTTACGTTTTTGAAAGAGAAGCTGGCGTAACAACATGAAAGGGCAGACCACCCTATTCGCCCACAAAAAACGCACCGCATAATTTACACCTATGGAGGAAAAAATACCATGAAAACCTGTGTAAGCTCATACAGCTTTTCCCAATACATGAGCAAAACCGGAAAAATCCAGCTCGATTTGCTCCGGCTCGCGAAAGACATGGGCTTTGACGGCATCGAATTTACTGACCTGCGCGCGCCCGATCACATGAGCGAGTCCGATTACGCGTCGCTGATACGCGAGGAAAGCGAGAAGCTGTCGTTTCCCGTTGTCAACTATACGGTCGGCGCGGACTTTCTGAACGCGGAAAGCGCCGAAGCCGAGGCGCAGCGCCTGTGCCAAAAGGCCGACATAGCGAAGATCCTCGGCGCCTTTGGCATGAGGCACGACGCGACCGGCGGCTGGCGCGGCGCCGAAAAGACGTACAAAACCTTTGCCGACGCGCTCCCTCTGCTCGCCGACGGATGCCGCAGAGTGACCGATTACGCCAAAACGCTCGGCGTCGTCACGATGGTCGAGAACCACGGCTATTTCTGTCAGGACAGCGTCCGCGTCGAGCAGCTCGTCTCGGCGGTGGGGCATGAGAACTTCGGCCTTTTAGTGGACATCGGCAACTTCCTCTGCGCCGACGATCCGTCCGTCACGGCCGTGGGGCGCGTCGCCAATTTCGCGCGGCACGTCCACGTCAAGGACTTTCACGTGAAAAGCGGCTGCGAGCCGGATCCCGGGCAGGGCTGGTTCCGCACGAGGGCCGGAAACTACCTGCGCGGCGCCATCGTCGGGCACGGGAACGTGCCCGTGACGCAGTGCCTTTCGGCATTCAGGGCGGCGGGCTACCAGGGCTTCGCCAGCATCGAATTCGAGGGCATGGAGGACAACCTGCCCGCGCTGGAAATTGGGCTGGAGAACCTTAAAAGATATATTGAGGTATGTTGAATGTTTCATATCGGTTGCCATTTGTCTATATCCGGCGGCTTCCGCGCTATGGCGGAGCAGGCCGTTTCCATCGGCGCGAACACCATGCAGTTTTTCACGCGCAACCCGCGCGGCGGTAACGCCAAGGCTCTTGACACGGGCGATCTGGCGGCTTTTCAGGAGTTCGCGGCGGAGAACGGCATCGGCGTGATCCTCGCTCACGCGTCGTACACGCTGAACCTGTGCTCCGCCGACGCGAAGATCTGCGCCTTTGCCCGTGACACGCTGGCCGACGACATCTCCCGCATGGAGCGCATACCGGGGCAGCTTTACAATTTTCACCCGGGAAGCCACGGCGGGCAGGGAACCGAAAACGGAATAGACTTCATCGCCGGCGCGCTCAACAGCGTGCTGAAAGCGGAGCAGACGACGACAGTCCTGCTGGAAACCATGGCGGGCAAAGGCTCGGAGGTGGGCGGCAGCTTTTCGGAGCTTCGCGCGATCATCGACCGAGTGGAGCTGTCCGATAAGCTCGGCGTGTGCCTGGATACCTGCCACGTGTATGACGCGGGCTATGATATTGTTGGTGGTCTCGATGGTGTGCTGGAGGAATTTGACGCGGTGATCGGCCTGTCAAAGCTCAGGGCGATCCATTTAAACGACAGTAAAAATCCGTTCGCGAGCCACAAAGACCGCCACGAAAAAATCGGGCTCGGGAGCATTGGCATGGCGGCGTTTGAGCGGATCATCAACCACCCCGCGCTGCGGGAGCTGCCGTTTTTGCTTGAGACGCCGAATGAGATACCGGGGTATGCGGAGGAAATCGCGGCACTAACACTACTCCGCAGTAAGAAACATGACGAAAAATTCTGCGCAAAAGTCCATATATTATAGATTTTTGCTTGATTTTTCTATGTTTCTAACTGCGGAGTAGTGTGAAAGGGATCAGGCGTTAGGATGTTTATAGTCAAATAGAAAGGGGACGGAATAATAAACCGTCCCCTGCGAATTTTAATTTTTTTCCGCTTGTTTCTAGACGGGCTTATAGTAAACCGCCAGCACCGTCTCAAACGCCAGCCGCTCGTCCACATTGAACTCCACAAGCTCCTCGCCCATAACAACCTCGCCTCTGAGCGGGTATACCTGGTCGAAGCTGACGCCCTTTGCCAGGAACGTCGTAGCGAAATACGTGACCATCGACAGCGTTACGTTGCTGTGAGAATAATTCACCGCCGTATTGTACAGTGTCGGAACGACGTTGAAATTGCTCACAGCGTACCGGGTTGCCTTGCTGACATAGGTTCTCGCGTACTGGATCTGCCTGTCGCGTCTCAGCGCGTCCGAATCTATCCTCTTCTGGTCGCGGTACCGCACGTACTGTACCGCTTCCTCCCCGTCAAGGGTCACGGTCCGGCCTGCCGTGAAACGACCGTAGGTCTCAAGCGCTGTCAGGGTCACGCCCCCGATAGCGTCGTTCAGCACCGCGATGCCGCTCAAGTCGAGAGCCGCGTACAGGTGGATCGGCATACCGTACAGAAGCCGCCCGACGGAGGAAATAACGTTCTGGCAGCTTGTGTCCGTGCCGTTGCCGTAAGCGTAAGCCAGGCATATCTGCATGTTTTGCACGCCGATGTATTCACCCTTGACGTTGTACAGGTTCACCTCCGTCATTGAGTCACGCGGGATGCTGATGATCTTCGTGTCGCCCGTCTTGACGTCGATTACGGCGATCATGATGGTGTCCGCCTGGCCTGCCGTACCGATCTGGTTGGCGACGAGGCCAAGCTCCTTTTTGTCCACGCCGAGCAGCGCGATTGAAATCAGATTTTCGTTGAGCTTATATGTGATGCCATTGTACACCAGCGTTTTGCCTTCGTCGTATGTAGCGGCATATTTGTTGTCATCCACGCCGGTGGAATCGCCCGACAACTGCCAGCGTCCGATACTGTTAAGCAGCAGCCAGACGCCCGCCGTTGAAATCAGAAGAACCGCCAAAACGATAGCCGTCGTCCGCATGATCCTTACGTACAGCGGCTTTTTCTTTTTGCGCTTCTTTTTTTTGCCCTTTGCCTGAACCCCGCTGCGGTCCGTATCCTCGACGATCTCGTATTTCTGCGCGAGCCGCTCAATCTCCTTTTGGCGCTCCTGAATGTACTCGGGACTGCGGCTATGGTGGCTCCGTCCGCTCCCGTGAGAGGAGGAACGATGCGAACCGCTTTTAGAATGCGCCGAGTGGCGCGAACCGCCGTGCCCGCCGTTTCCCCCCTGCGAGCCGCTTTTGTGCGAGCGTGACGAGCTATGCCGATCGTCGTAGCTGCGATTATTTTGTTCGTTCATCGTTCATCAAAACTCCGTTCACCAAATATCTGCCGTTGCCCCCATTTAGCAGGCAGGTACTCAAAACCACCAGCCTGTCGCCGGGAGAAAGCTCCGCGCTTTCCCTGACGTTTTTCAGTAGTGACAGCGGTTCCTTGACTGTTTTGTGAAAACTCTCCAAGACCTCGGGTCTTGAGAAATCGAAAGTGTTCAGGATATGCCGGTCGTCATATTTGAAAGCTGAAACGATCTGATAGGTCAGCCTGCGTCCGGGCAGGTATATGTAGAAAAATTCGTTGTCGTCAAAAAACGCCTTGTCCTCGAAGTAATGCAGATTGGAGAACATGCCGCCCGATTTGTAGTGGTGCCCGTAGATCACCGTGACCGGGTCGGAAAAATCGAGCCGGTTGTGCGACTGCGTGAATATCGCGCCCAGTTTTGACTTTTTGCCGTGGATGTCGCGGTCGAGGTAATACAGATCGTTTATGAAGCTTTGCAGGATCGGTTGCTCAATGTCCGTATTCGGTATGCTTATCCACGCGTATACCTCGCCGTTTTCCTGCCAGAGCGCCGGAAAATCAATGGGGTTCGCGGGGCGGTCGTCAATATTTTCGGAGGTCTGGGACACGGTAAATTTATCGGCATCCCACTTGGTGAGATAATCCCTGTAACGCCTGAACATAAAAAAGCCGAACGCCAGCAGCAAAATCAGCAGTAAAACGGCGATAATAGTGTTCCGCAGCGAACCCTCACGCTCATCGCCCTGGCTTTTTTTTGACATGTGATCAAACCCTCCACAAATGGTAGATTATAGACTTTCATACAAAAAAGACCCTCCGCCGTCGGCTCAAAAGCGCCGCACAAGCAACGCCCCGAGGAGCAATCGCCCCGAAGGATCTTTCTTTATGTATAGTTGTGTGCACACCAAATCAGACAGCCGTTGCGCTGTTATGCTTCTCCGGCTTTTTTCTTCATGCCGACGAACGCCCCTGCGAGCATACAGGACGCCATCAGGAATACGGGCACAACCAACTTTCCGCCGTCGCCCGTTTGAGGGGATTTGCTGCCGTCGTCAGGCTCCGCAGTCTGGCCGGGCTTCGTCGTGGCGGGGCCGCCCGTCGTCGAGCCGGGCGTGAGCGTTTGGCTCCCGCCGGGTTCCGCGGTGGTCGGCTGGTATGAGGTAGGAGTGACGCCTGACGGATATGAGCCGCCCGGATGCGTTGTGCCGCCGGGCCCGGTGGGAACGACGGTGACCGTAGGCCCGGGCCTCGTCGTGCCGGTAGGGCCGCCAGGGATGACGGTGGCCGTAGGACTTACCGCGGCGGAGACGGAGACGTAAAACGTCGTGCAGAGCATCACCGCGATCACCATGAGGACAGGTAAGAGCTTCTTGATTTTCATTATAACAAACCTCCATATTAAAGGAATCAATAATCCATGTATTATGATATCATATGAGTCGCGCATTGTCAACTAAAAAAAATAATATTGGACAAAAGACTGCGCATGTTATATAATACCAACGTAAAATATGAACAAGGAGTACAAAAATATGGCAGTATTCAGACCGTTTCAGGCTATCCGTCCGCTTCCCGAATTCGCCGCCGAGGTCGCGGCGCTTCCCTACGACGTCATGAACAGCGAGGAAGCGAGGAAAATGGCCGAGGGCAATCCCCATTCTTTCCTGCGCGTTGACAAGGCGGAGATAGACCTGCCCCCCGGAACCGATCTCTACAGCGAAGCCGTCTATCAAAAGGCGCGCAAAAATCTTGAAAAGCTTGTCCGCGACAACGTTTGCAAGAAAGACGCGAAGCCCTGCGTATACATTTATACACAGACCACGGACGGCCGCAGTCAAACCGGGCTGGTGGGCTGCGCGTCCATCGACGACTATATGAACAACGTCATCAAAAAGCACGAGCTGACGCGCGCCGACAAGGAGGCCGACCGCGTCAGGCACGTGGACGTGTGCGACGCGAACACCGGCCCCATCTTCCTTTGCTACCGCGAGCAAGAAGAGATCAGCGGCATGGTGGCAGAGTGGAAAAGCGGGCACGCGCCTGTATACGATTTCGTAAGCGATGGAAATGTCGGCAACGCCGTGTGGGTCATTGACTGCGGCGAAACGATAGTGCGGCTTGAGCGGGCGTTCGCCCAGGCCGGCAGCCTGTATATCGCCGACGGGCACCACCGCGCCGCCTCAGCCGTGAAGGTTGGCCAGAAACGCCGCGCCGCGAATCCCGGCTTCACGGGGGATGAGGAATTCAACTTCTTTTTAGCCGTGTTGTTCCCGCAAAACGAGCTTGCCATCATGGATTATAACCGTGTGATCAGGGATTTAAACGGCCTGACCGCCGATGCGTTTTTGAGTCAGGTAAGCGAAAAATTTGAGGTGACGGCGGTATCGGGCCTGGGCGACCCGTACAGGCCGACTGAAAAGAACACCTTCGGAATGCTGCTTGACGGCAAGTGGTACAGGCTCGCGGCCAAGCCCGGCTCTTTCGACGAAAAAGATCCCGTGGCGCGGCTGGATGTGTCGATTTTGCAGAATAACCTCATCGCGCCCGTGCTGGGAATAAACGATCCGCGTACCGACAAGCGCATCGACTTTGTCGGCGGGATACGCGGACTCCGTGAGCTTGAAAAGCGCGCCTCGGACGATATGCGGCTGGCGTTTTCCATGTACCCGACCACGCTCGACGATTTGTTTGACATCGCGGACGCGGGGGAGATTATGCCGCCGAAATCGACGTGGTTTGAACCGAAGCTGTTGAGCGGGCTTTTTATACATTTGTTATCATAATACCCATATAATAGTGCCTCACAATATCCTCCCACGTAAACCCCTGCCGCGCCATATAATCCGCGCCGTACTGGCTCATCCCGACAAAGTGCCCGTATCCTGTCGTTTTGACGGTGAAGCTCCCGTCCGCGTAGTCTATGGTGAACGCTGCGCTGCGCAGCCCCAGCGCCGTTCGGATGTCCGTGCCGCTCACCTTTGCGCCGCCGACTTTGACAGACGTGACAATGCCGCTGCCGGACGTTTCCGCGCCGCTCACCCACTTTGACGCGTCGCCCGTGAACTCCGCGCCCGGGACGGATGAAAGCAGCTGCGCGAACTGCGCCTTTGTCAAAACGAGCGTGTCGGAATAGTCGGGGGACAGCTTGTCGCCCGCGCTGACCACACTTTGCAGGTATGGGTATTCCTTGCCCCAGACGACTTTCGCGCTCTCCGTCTTGCCCGGGCACAGCGCGTGGAAAGCCGCCATAATATACGCGCCGTCATAGGTGAGCGCCTTGCCTTGCACCTCCATGACGGCCAATCTGATCCTGTCCTCGTAAGCGTCGGCCTTGTCGCCCCATTTTTCCCTGCGTTCCGCGGGCGACAGATAGCCCTGATGCCTGGACGGCGAGTCGCTCAGGTGCGCGCCTTTCAGTGAGTCGGACGGGTCCGCTTCCTGTAACGACTTGTTGTACAGCGCATAGGTGTAACACGCTATGGCCTGCGCCTTAAGCGCCTCCGCGTGATAGGTCACGGGCATTTCAGCTGCGACCGCCCCGATCAGATAGTCCGTTTCGGACAGGGTTTCGACGGTTTCGCTGAAGCTGCGCAGCACTTTTATAGCGCCGCCGTCAGGACTCGGATAGGAAGCGCCTTGCTCCGCCGGACCGTCACGCTGCGTGCTTACGCCGGGTATACTTTCGCTTTGGGACGTTTCAGGCTCGTCCCCGGCCTTTTCGACGGCGGCGATCGGCGCCAGGATAAAAATAAGCGTGACGAGCACAAGCAGGATGCCGTAAATCTTCATTTTTATGACCTCCGTTAGATTTTACTTGACTTTTATATGCGGTTTGGTATACAATATAATGTAATTTATGATTAAGGGATGGTGTGCCAAATGTCAAATTACGTTTCAAAGATCTCGAATGATTCCCTTTCATTTCTATGCGAGGAACTGAAAAAAAACAACAAGATCAATCCTGACGACTTTACGCGCTACGACGTGAAGCGCGGTCTGCGCAACGCCGACGGGACAGGCGTCATGGCCGGCCTTACAAGAATATGCAGCGTTGACGGCTATTATGTCAGCGACGGTGAGCGCGTGCCCAGGGACGGCCGCCTGATCTACAGGGGCTACGACCTCTGTGATATCGTCAAGGGCTGTCAGGAGGAAAACCGCTTCGGCTTTGAGGAGACGGTCTGGCTTCTCCTGTTCGGCACACTGCCGACAACGGCCCAGCTCGATATGTTCTGCGAGATTCTCGCGAGCTGCCGGGACCTGCCCGAGGATTTCATCGAGGACATGATCATGAAAGCCCCGTCGCCAAACATCATGAACAAGCTCGGACGCGCGGTGCTGGCGCTTTACTCCTACGATGAAAACCCGGAGGATATCTCCATTGAAAACACGGTACGGCAGTCCATCCAGCTCATCGCCCAGCTGCCGATCATCATGAGCTATGCCTATCAGGTCAAACGGCGCCACTACGATGGGCAGAGCATGTATATCCATCCCACGAATCCATATCACCGCACGGCCGAAACCGTGCTGGGCGCCATACGCTCCGACATGTTCTTCACCGATGAGGAGGCGAAGCTGCTCGACCTTTGCCTGATCCTCCACGCCGAGCACGGCGGCGGCAACAACTCCGCTTTCGCCACGCGCGTTCTGACGTCAAGTTTGACCGATACCTACGCCGCTATCTCCGCCGGAATCGGCTCGCTCAAGGGGCCGCGCCACGGCGGCGCGAACATCAAGGTGCAGGAAATGATCGAGTGCATCACCGGCAATGTGACCGACACAACAGACGAGGACGAGGTCGCCGCCTTTTTGGCGAAGATCATCAACAGGGAAGCGGGAGACGGCACGGGCCTTGTATACGGAATGGGGCACGCGGTCTACACGGTGTCCGATCCCAGGACTATCCTGCTCAAGGAGCAGGCCGCCAAGCTCATCAAGGAAAAGGGCTACGAGGATAAATTTAAGCTCATCGAGCTGGTCGAAAAGCTTTCGCCGGAGGTGTTCGCGAGGGTCAAGGGCAGCGCGAAAAGGATCTGCGCCAACGTGGATATGTATTCCGGGCTGATATACGAGATGCTGGGCATACCCGAGGATCTGTTTACGCCGATGTTTACGATCGCGCGTATGCCGGGCTGGGCGGCCCACCGCATAGAGGAGCTTACGACCGGCGGCCGCATCATCCGCCCGGCGTACAAGAGCGTGTCCATCCCCAACGACTACTGTCCCATAGGCCAGCGCGTCGAGGGTTATGAAGCACCGGCTTATGTGCCGAAGGACGAACGCTGATCATGCAAGCCCTCCTGTACAAAAAAATTACATTAAAAAATAAGGTGAAATCTTTGCAAAACCAAACAAGCGTCAAGGTGAATCCAATCGTTCTATTTGTGATCTTTATTGTCGGGCTTCTGGCCGCGCTGCCATTGCGCGTCTATCAGTTGCTGACGGCTGTTGAGCCGGGCACGGGTTTTTGGAAAGCGCAGGATTTTACCGTGTACATCATGTACGCCGTTTTGGCCGTGCTTGTCTTTCTGTTTTTCATGATATCGTTCAGCTACAAAAGCGGCCTGGGCAAAGCGCCTGACGTAACCGCCGGGGGCGCCGTGATCGGGATCATATCCCTCGCGGTCGCGGCCTCGCTGGTCTATAACTTCGTGACGCGTTACTCTAACTTTTTTGAGCTGTACAACGCGTATGTCCCGAACCCAGACATCAGCCTGCGCAGGCATCTCGCGAAAACCGGCGCGCTGTCCATGCTGCTTGAGGCGGCGTTCGCCGTTTTGTCGGGCCTGTATTTTGTGTTGTACGGGATAACCTCGCTGAACAAAAAAAGCGCGTCATCACTCAGGCTTATGGCCATCACGCCGGTACTGTGGTGTGTGTTCCGTATCGTTCACCGTTATATGCGCACCATCAGCTTTATCAATGTGTCCGAGCTGTTTTTTGAGCTGCTCATGCTCGTGTTTTTGATCGCGTTCTTCATGGGATTCGCGCAGGTCACGTCGAAAGTCAACTCCGCCGGTATCGAGTGGAAGCTCTTCGCCTACGGGATGCCCGCGGCTCTGCTTGCGCTGATCTGCTTTGTTCCGCGCGTCGTCTTAACACTTTTGGGCAAAGCGGAATTCATTGCCGACGGCTCGTCCATCGAATTTTGCGACCTGACCGTCGCGGCGTTCATCGTTGCGGCGCTGGTTGACCGCGCGAGGATATTCTCAGTCACCCTGAACAAGGGAACCCAGAAAATTCCTGATGAGGATTAATTGATGTTTGTACAAAATATGCTGCTGGCGTCGCGGCAGGTGCTGATTTTATATATACTGGTCGCCGCCGGGGCCATCGCGGATAAAACGAAAATCTTCACGGAAAAAACGGCCAAGGCGTGTACCAATCTGCTGTTTTACATCATTACGCCGTGCGTTATTCTGCGCTCGTTTCTGGAAATCGAATACAGCGACAAGGCGACGAAAAACCTGCTTGCCGCCGTCGGCTGCGGCCTGCTTCTGCACCTGACTGCGTCGCTGATCTCCCTGCCTTTCTTCAGGAGGGGCGACGGTAACCGCAATTGCGTTTTCAAGTACGCGTCCGTTCACGGCAACTGCGGCTATATGGCGCTGCCGCTGGCCAACGCGGTGCTCGGTCCGCAGGGCGTTTTCTACTGCTCCGCCGTCATCATCTCATTTCAGATATGCGCGTTTACATACGGCGTAACGCTCATGTCCGGCGACAAAAGTGCCGGCGCGGAAAAAGCGAGGTTCGAGCTGAAACGCATCCTGCTGAACCCCGGCGTGCTCTCCGTCGTGACGAGTTTGCCGCTGTATCTTTTGCACGTATCTATGCCGTCAGCGGTCATGGAGCCTGTGAGATACATAGCGAGCATGAACACGCCCCTCGCGATGCTGATTTTCGGCACGTATATCGCTAATACTAAGTGGGGGACGATGTTCAAAGAGAAAAAGATTCTGGGCGTCGCGGCCTTAAAGCTCATCGCCCTGCCGCTTTTGATGCTGGGCATGTACAGGCTGTTCGGACTCAGCGGTACGCTTTTGTCGTCGCTCGTGCTGTCCTCAAGCTCGCCCCCGGCGAATAACACAGTCATGTTCGCGGCGAAGTACGGCAAGGACACGGGACTCGCCGCCCAGGTTGTCACGGCGGTCAGCCTGATTTCCATCGTGACGATGCCCGCGATGATTGCTTTATCAATGATTTTCTAGATGCTAGACTTTAGATTTTAGACGTGCTAGGGGAAAAGTTTGACTGTGAATATATGAATATTATGGATAAACGTGCAGTAGATATTTTAGACAGGACGTCGCCGTGCTGGGGCGTGTGTGATTTCAAGGATGTTTCCGGCAGGCTTCTATCCTGCCGCGCGGTCGGGCGGCTGCCGGAAAACGCCGTGAGCGTAATTGTCACGCTGTTTCCGTACTATTTGGGCGAGGAGCGGTATGAGGGCGCGAACATCTCGCGCTACGCCGTCGTGCCCGACTATCATGTTGCCATGAAACAGCGGCTTGAGAGCGCCGCCAGGGAGCTTCGAAAAATTTATCCTAATGAGCAATTTGAAGCGTTTTGCGGCAGCTCACCCGTATCTGAGGTTTTCGCGGCGGAGCTGGCCGGACTCGGCGCGAGGGGCAAAAACGGCCTGCTCATCACGGGAAAATACGGCTCATGGGTGTTCATCGGGGAAATTGTCACGACGATGGAGTTGCCCAAAACGGACCTCGACGTGAAACCCTGTCTCGGCTGCGGGCTGTGCGTCAGGGCGTGCCCGACTGGGGCGTTGAGTGAAAATTGTTTCGACAAAGAAAAATGTCTGTCGCATATCGGCCAGCAAAAGGGTGATATCCCAAAGGAGTACACCGCCGTCATGCGAAGCATAGGCTCGGCGTGGGGCTGTGACGAGTGCCAAAAGGTCTGCCCGCGCAACCAAAACGCCGCCGTCACGGAGATCGGGGAATTTGTGAAAAATGTCCGCGTAAAAGCAAGTGTAAATGATGACCTTGCCGACAGGGCATACTCATGGCGCGGGCATGACGTGATTGAGCGGAATCTAAAGTTTCTTGAATCTGAAAAAGAAAAATGATAATGCAACATAAACTTTCGCATATCTACAATCTAGCGTCTAAAATCTAGCATCTAGAGTACTGAAGGGATGATTTTCATGAAACTGGTCATCGCGATCATCAACAACGACGATTGCCCGGCCGTGCTTTCCGAATTGACCCGTGAGGGCTTCAGCGCGACAAAACTGTCCACGTCGGGCGGTTTTCTCCGGGCAGGGAACTCCACGCTACTCATTGGCGTCGAGGAGGAAAAGCTTGACAGCCTGATCGACGTCATGCGGCGTTTTTCTCAAAGCCGCAAGCAGATGATTCAGGCAAGCCCCGTGTACCAGGGCGAATTCCTGATGTCGATGCCGGTCGAGGTAAACGTCGGCGGCGCGACGGTTTTCGTCGTGGACGTGGACAAATTTTTCAAGTTGTAATGCAGGGAAGTACGTTATATAATGTGTGTTGAAAGCGAAATCAATCGAAACACGGAGAAGCTTCTTCTTGATACCGTGAACCTCGGCAGACTTTCCCACGCTGTGCTGCTTGAAAGCTCCGGTGCGGAGGAGCGTTACGCTTTGGCGAAAAGGCTTGCGGCGGCGCTGGTTTGCGGCGGGGATAAGCGTCCCTGCGGCGTGTGCCCGCATTGCGTAAAGTCTGATGCGGAATCCCATCCGGACATACTCGTGTTTTCCGGCGGCGAAACGGCGAGAAGCTTTTCGGTGGACCTGGTCCGCGAAATACGTACGAAAGCTTTCGTCATGCCGAACGAGGCGGAGCGCAAGGTGTTCATCCTGCGAAACGCCGGCTCGATGTCGGCGCAGGCGCAGAACGCCCTGCTGAAAATCCTCGAGGAACCGCCCGGCTTCGTGACGTTCATTTTGGAGTGCGCGTCGAAAAGCATGATGCTCGGCACGGTGCTGTCCCGTGCGGCGGTGTATACCTTGGGCGGCGAAAAGAACAGCTCGGTCTCGGCGGAAAAGCTCTTGACGGCCCGCGAAGCCGCCGCCGCGATGTGCGCCGCGCTGGCCAAAAATGACGCTGTATCACTGCTCAAATCAACAGCTGTCTTTGAAAAGGATAAGGAGCTGTTCAGGCTGTCGCTGCCGGAGCTTGTGCCGCTTTTGCGAAGCGCGCTGACGTTCAAATACGGCGTGGCGGCCTCTGACACCCCGGGCGAGGTAAAAGCGCTGGGCGAGCGCGTACCGGCGTCACGGCTTCTTTCGATGATCGACACGGTAAACGGGTGCGCGGAGTCGGTCAAAAGAAACGCAAATCTGAATCTGATGATCGCAAAATTGTGCGCAGATTTGATATAAAGCAACCACTGGTTAAAAATAGAGAGGAATATTATTACATGGCAGAAATTATCGGAGTACGTTTTAAGGACGTCGGCAAAATATACTATTTCGATCCAGACGGCATGGAGATGCGCGGCGGCGAAAAGGTCATCGTGGAGACGGCCCGGGGGATCGAGTGCGGCGAGGTCGCCATCGAAAACAGGACGATGCCCGACGACAAGATCGTCAAGCCGCTGAAAATGGTCATACGCAAGGCGACCGACGAGGATCTCGTGACGGTCGAAAGCAACAGGCGCAAGGAAAAGGAAGCGTTCCAGATCTGCCTTGAGAAAATCGCCAAGCACAGGCTGGATATGAAGCTGGTGGATGTGGAATACACTTTCGACGGCGGCAAGATTTTGTTCTACTTTACCGCCGACGGGCGCGTCGATTTCCGCGAGCTGGTCAAGGATCTGGCTTTTGTGTTCCGCACACGAATCGAGCTGCGGCAGATCGGCGTACGAGACGAGTCGAAGATGCTCGGCGGACTCGGCATGTGCGGCCGTGAATTTTGCTGCTCAAGCTTTTTGGGCGAGTTCCAGCCCGTTTCCATCAAGATGGCCAAGGAGCAGGGCCTGTCGCTGAACCCTGTCAAGATCAGCGGCACGTGCGGGCGGCTGATGTGCTGCCTGAAATACGAGCAGGACGCATACGAGCATCTTTTGCAGGTCACGCCCAAGCCCGGCGCCCTTGTGGACACTGACGAGGGGCGCGGCATCGTCATGGAAAACAACCTGCTGACCGGCGCGCTCAAGGTTAAGCTGAACTCCCGCCCCGACGCGGCCTACAAGCTTTGCAATCGCCGCGAGGTCAAGCTTGTCCGCGACGCGCAGATACGCGTTGAACGCGAGGAGCTTGAGGCGCTCAAGGGGATCGAGTAGATACGAAAAAACTCCCTGACTGAAAATTTTAAAAAAGTATTGATTTTTTCAGATTTTATGATAAAATGTTGATAACTATTATAAGGAGGTACAGCTCATGTCATATATCATCAGTGACGAATGCATTGCCTGCGGCGCGTGTGAAGCCGATTGTCCCGTCGGGGCGATTTCGGAAGGCGATGGCAAGTACGTGATTGACCCTGATCTCTGTACGGGATGCGGCGCCTGTGCGGATACCTGCCCCGTCGATGCCGCGCAACCCGAATAAGCGACAACATAATATTGTGTTGGAAAAATGAACCGTCAGCTTCTTTTATGAGTGGCTGACGGTCTTTTTTGTGCCACAACAGTCAATAATAGTCAAACCACTTTTTGAGTGATTTGACTATTATGATAATTTTTATGCAAACAACATAGTTTTAGGATGAAATTTCATCTATTCCTACGTTTCTACATTTTTTGCGTTTTTTTGATTGATTTTCAACAGGATTCGGGTATATAATAAGGATAAAGTTTTGGTGCCGGTGGTCGGGGTCGAACCGACACGGTGTCGCCACCACTGGATTTTGAGTCCAGCACGTCTGCCAATTCCATCACACCGGCACAGAGCTTTTTTATTATACTCTATTTCGCGCGAAAAATCAATACCCAAATTCAAATTTTATTCAATTCACCAGAAAGAGATGATCACCAAGTGCCATCCAAAAAGATTCTCTTGATTTCCCTTGTTCTACTCGTTTTGTTCGTGTCTCTTACGGTTTGCGGCGGAGCTTACTCCGTGAAAATCGACGGCAGGATTGATCCCCTTGAATGGGCGGACAGCCAGGAATTCCCGATTGTCAATCGGGGCGACAAAAGCAACTGCGGCGTTACCTTTACGTATCTGAACCTCCTCATAGATGACGACAGCAATCGGATATATTTGGCGTTTACGACCGAACTGGACGAATTCCACGCCGGCCACGAGGGTTTCGGCTATGAGCTTTACATAAACGGCGGCGAGCGTATCGCCTCGTTTTACGACAGCGGAGAAAATGAATATGACCGCGAAAAGTACAGCCTTGAGGCCGCCTATCTTTTGAATCCGAACCATAATCAGTTTTACGCGGAGATGTATGTCGGCGTGCTGTTCGGATTGCCTGAGTCCGTTGTCGTCCGCGTGGGCATCTACGACTGCTGCGGCGAGCCGTCAAATCGGTACGACGTCGTTGCCCGGGTGCCGGCTTACCGTGCAGCCGAGGAGAGAACAACCGCAGAAAAAAGCACAACGCAAAAAGCAACGGCCGCCACCATAACGGCAAAATCCACGACGGCTACAACGACTTTAACCCGTCCGATTCCGGCCTCACAGGATTTTACGACGGTGCCTTACGTGCCGTATGCTTACCCCACGGCGCCCTCGGGCACGACAGCCGCTGCATTGACTGCGCACTCAAAAACGGAGCATACTTCTGCCCACAAGGAAACAGTGTCTGCGACGATGGAGGCCGCGCAGACGGAGGTTTTTCCTGAAAATTTTGCCGCCGATAGTACGGAAGCGGCGTCCCAAGAAGATAATTCCCCGATTTTAGCCATGGTGACGTTCGCCTCGGACAGTGACGGCGGACGTGCTGTCGGCGTGAAAAAAGCGGCGGGCGTTGCGACGGCTTCCGTATTGCTGCTGTGTGCCGTTTTAGGCTCGGCGTATCTCGGCTTCGCGCCCAAAAAGAAGACGGGCGGTCAGGAATCAGAGGAGATCAAGTAATACTCAACAGGCTCTAATATATCACAAGTCCCCTTAACCGTGTCTAACATCTACAATCTAATATCTAGAATCTAGCTTGACAAATCCGTTTTTTTGATGTATCATTTTAATATATGGACAAAGATTATTATTATATTACGTTGCGTAACGCGACGGGATGGAGGTTTAGCAATGTCAGAGTTAAAAGGAACCAAGACGGAAGCCAACTTAATGGCGGCTTTCGCGGGAGAGTCACAGGCCAGAAACAAGTATACGTATTATGCGAGCAAGGCAAAAAAAGAGGGCTATGAGCAGATCGCGCAGCTATTTTTGGAAACGGCCGACAACGAAAAGGAGCATGCCAAAATTTGGTTTAAACTCCTGCACGGCGACGCTGTTCCCGACACGGTCACGAATCTGAACGACGCGGCCGACGGTGAGAACTTCGAGTGGACCGACATGTACGCGAGGTTCGCCGAGGAAGCAAAGGCCGAGGGCTTCACAAAAATCGCGTCCCTGTTCGAGTATGTGGGCAAGATTGAGAAGGAGCACGAGGAGCGTTACCGCAAGCTGCTGGCCAACATCGAGAACGGCGTGGTTTTCTCGCGCGACGGCGACATGATCTGGCAGTGCGCCAACTGCGGGCACGTCGTAATCGGCCAAAAAGCGCCGGAGCTTTGCCCGGTCTGCGCGCACCCGAAGGCGTATTTCCAAATCAAGGCGGAGAATTATTGATTACGGCGCAATAAAAGCGCAGTAAAAGCGAGGCTAAAGAATGTTAATCCGATAACCTGTTCAAAAACGAACATGCCTATAACGCGCGGGAATCGCCGCGCTTGGTTTGTTGTCTGAATCGGTTATCGGGAATCGTAATGATCGCGGGAAGTCTGTTTCCGCGCTATACACCTTAACGACTATAAAATCGCCAAAAAATCAAGCAAAACCTTTGATTTACGGGTTTTGCGCAGATTGATTGGTACGATTTTAAGGAGTTAAGGAGTATTATACGGTTTGTCCTGTCCTTTTCCGGCGACGGAGAAGGACTTTTTTGTTTGGAGGAATTAACATATATGTCACTCATAAGCGTTTCAAACTTAACTTTCGCATACGACGGCAGCTACGATAACATCTTCACAGACGTCTCGTTTCAGATAGACACCGATTGGAAATTGGGCTTCTGCGGGCGTAACGGGCGCGGCAAAACCACCTTTCTCAAGCTGCTCATGGGGCAGCTTGAGTACGCGGGCGCGATTTCCGCGAGCGTTCGGTTCGACTATTTCCCGTACACGGTCGAAAACAAATCCCAAAATACGCTGGATGTGCTGGAGTCCGCCGCGCCGGACGCGCCGCTTTGGCAGATTCAAAAGGAACTGTCAAAGCTGTCCGTGGGCGAGGACGCGCTTTACCGCCCGTTCGAAACGTTGTCCAGCGGCGAGCAGACGAAAGCGCTGCTTGCTGGGCTGTTCCTGCGCGGGCATCACTTTTTGCTGATCGACGAGCCGACGAACCACCTGGACATGGCGTCACGGGAGATCGCGGCGAAATATCTCAGCTCAAAATCGGGATTCATCCTGGTGTCCCACGACCGCGCGTTTTTAGACGCCTGCGTAGACCACGTTTTGTCAATCAACAAGGCAAACATCGAGGTTACAAGCGGTAATTTTTCCACATGGTGGGAGCAAAAGCGGCGGCAGGATGAGTTTGAGCAGGCGCAAAACGAAAAGCTGACGAGAGAAATCGGACGGTTGCATGAATCGGCGGCCCGTACCGCCCAATGGTCTGACAGGGTAGAAAAAAGCAAAAACCAACCGCTCAAATCGGGGCTTTCCGCTGATAAGGGCTATATCGGACATAAGGCCGCCAAGCTGATGAAGCGTTCAAAATCCACCGAAAAACGACGGCAGGGCGCTGCCGAAGAAAAATCCGGCCTGCTCAAAAATATCGAGCAAGCCGAAAGTCTGAAAATCACGCCGCTTTTGTACCATTCATCGCGGCTGCTATCGCTGGATAAAGTCTCTCTTTTTTACGGTGACAAACAGATTTGCCAAAACGTGAGCTTCACGCTGAATCAGGGCGGCCGCGTCGCGCTGTCCGGCGGCAACGGCTCGGGCAAAAGCTCGATCCTTAAATTGATTCTCGGTGAGAATATTTCCCATACCGGCGACGTAAATATCCATAGCCGCCTGCAAATCTCATATGTGCCGCAGGATGCGTCGTTTTTGTCAGGCAATTTGCGTGAATATTGCGAACGCGAGCAAATCGACGAAACGCTGTTCAAGGCGATTCTGCGCAAGCTGGATTTTTCGCGGGAGCAGTTCGGCAAGGACATGCGCGACTACAGCGCCGGGCAGAAGAAAAAGGCCGCGATTGCCCGGAGCCTGTGCCAAAGCGCACACCTTTACATCTGGGACGAGCCGCTGAATTACATCGACGTCTATTCCCGGATACAGCTTGAAGAGCTGATCGCGGCTTACTGCCCGACTCTGCTGTTCGTGGAGCACGACCGCGCGTTCTGCGAAAATATCGCAACGGAGGTCGTGCGGTTATAACTTATACTATTTTTCGTCTAAGAAATGTACAAAAAAATCAAGCAAAGGCTTGCGTATATGGGCTTTGCGAAGATTTTTTGTATACATTTCTAACGAAAAATAGTATTAGGCTCACGTGAATCACGCGCCGTAGTAATCGTCCGCGCGAATCCTGTCAAAATCACCGGCGAGCCGCTTTTTCTGGTAGACCGCTATGTCGTGCGCGATGATCTCGATGGCCTTGTCCGCGCCGGTTACGGCCTCAATGGCGGTCACTTTACCCTCCAGCGTCTTGTAGACGGAGAAAAAGTGCTTGATCTCGTCGGAAATATGCTTGGGCAGATCGGCGATTGATTGATATCCGTTGTAGACGGGGTCATGCGCCGGCACGGCAATGATCTTGTGGTCCACGGAGCCTTCGTCGATCATGGAAAGTACGCCGATGGGCGTACAGTGCACAAGCGACGCCGGGATAATCGGCTCGGAGCAAAGCACAAGCACGTCCAGCGGGTCCTCGTCCTCGGCGTAGGTGCGCGGGATAAAGCCGTAGTTCGCGGGGTAATGGGTGGAGGTGTAGAGGATGCGGTCAAGGCGCATCATGCCGGTTTCCTTGTCCAACTCATACTTGTTTTTGCTGCCCTTGGTGATTTCAATGACTGCGTAGAAGCTTTCCGGCGTGATGCGGGAGGGGCTGATGTCGTGCCAGATGTTCATGGGACGGCCTCCTTGCTTGATGTTTGTTTAGAACCTGTTTATCAATTGTCAATTCTTAATTCTCAATTAGCTCAGGCTCCATCGCTTCCTGAGCCAGCCTGCGCCGCACTATAAGCTCTGCCTCGACACGGTCGTGCAGCTCGGCAGGGTACTTATAGAATATACGCGCCAGCATCACAATAAAGCTGTCAATCGCGGGCACAAGCAGGTAAAGTACCGGCGCCCATTTCAGGTAAAGCGCGGGCTGCTTTTTTCCCTGCTTGTAGAGCTCGGGATCAAAGCCCAGGGCGTGTAAAACCAAATTGCCTATTGTTTTATCGACGTTATCAATAACGATCTTTTTCATAAGCCCCTCCATCGCCATGGAGACGCCCTCTGAGCGGCGGCCCGTTTTCCATTCAACGTAGTCAAGCATCTCGTATTTGATGACGTTGCCCGCGATCATCTGCACCCGGCCGAAAGTCCGGTTGATCATTTCCATGACCCATGAGAACAGCACCCCGAACGGCGTCCTCATCCCGACGGCGAACTTCAGCGCGGAGGTCACCGTGCTGATTCCCTGATAAAGCACCTGCATATTGCGCGGACCGCCCATCTTTTTGATGATCGGCATCGCGAAAGGCACGATCAGATTGCACGGCGCGGAAACGATATTGTCGCGGAACCACAGCAGAAATTCGCCCTTGAGTACGCCCTTGCCGGTATTCAGTATCTCCTCCACGCCGCAGTAACGGTAGAACTCGTTATCAGAAACACCGGGCGTAAACACCGTGATGAAGCGTGCGCCCATATCCAGCAAAAAATACCTGTTGTGCCGTATGATAGTAAAGCACTCCCTCAGCTCCGCGAAAAAGCTTTTGTGTGTCTCGCCTTGCGGCTTTTGGGCGTCGGGCACGCGCTGGCGTACCAGGGACGGCCCCATCTCCAGGAAAAGGGACGGGAAAGAAAATATGACCGCGCCGAATATGTATATGCTGTATTCCTGCCAGCCCAGTACTTCCCGCAGACCTACGATAGCCATGGCGATAGGCACGAGCATCTCGTGGATCGTGGTACCGATGCCGGAAGCCCACGCGAGTTTCCCTCTCTCGGAGGAATAAGGCGTCGCGTGAGCGAAAATCTTCGCGCCGGAAACAGTCCCGGCCGTGCCGAATACGTCCATTACCACGTTGACGGCAATAAACATCGCGACATGCTGCCACGGACTCATGCCGAAGCTGAACATAGGCAGCAGGGTGAGAAGAGTGCTGACGATAACATTCACGCGATAAATCAGGCGGTGTTTCGCGATGGAATAATTTTTGGAGTCCATGTAAGAGCCTATGATCGGATCGTTGATTCCGTCCCACAGGGTTTTGCTTACAACAGCGACCGTCTCCTGCTTCTTATTGACCCCGAACACGGTTTGGAACAAGTACATTGTGTTATAGGTGAAGCCGTTGCGGATGCCCGCAAAAATGTTGGGTACGATGTGCGTGGCCTGCTCCCACGGGCGGATTTTTTCCTCGGGCAGACTGTCACCGCGCATCCACTTCACAGGTTGGCGGAGGATCATGCGGATTTTCGGTCTGCTTTCTTCGCTAAGATTAGGCATGTCGGAACCATCTTTCTTGTTTTATTTTCATTTAATTATACCGCAAAACTGAGAAATACGCAAGAAGTATATTGAAAATTCGCTGTTAATATGTTACAATTAACAAATAGTTAACAGGCAGAACAGATAAACAGGCATTAGCGGCGACGCAAAACCCTATTTTGAACAGGAGCGTGTTTGGCGTGAAGTACTCGACAGAAAAGCTGGCAAACATTTTTGAAGCATTGCTGACAGACCCGGACAAAGGGCTGTCGGACCAACAAGTTATCGGAATCCAAAAGGAAAAAGGGTTAAACAGGTTTGAAGAGGGGAAGAAAGAATCCGTCTTGCAAAAAATCCTGCACCATCTCAGGGACTTCACGTCGCTTATATTATTGACGGCCGGGGCGATCGCGCTGTATCTGGCGATATCCGACCCGAGCCACGGCTACACCGACGTGATCGTTATCTTTGCAATCGTCGTCATCAACATCACGCTGGCCGTCCGCCAGGAGCTGGGCGCGGAAAAAGCGCTGGACGCCTTGAAAAAGATGAACGCGCATATGACGGTCGTGATCAGAAACGGCGATAAACAGTCCGTTGACGCCGAACAGCTCGTTCCGGGCGATATTCTGCTCCTCGGTGCCGGGGACATGATCCCAGCCGACGCACGCATCATCGAAAGCGTCAATTTGAAAGTGGAGGAGTCTGCGCTGACAGGTGAGAGCATCTCCGTGGAAAAGGATGCGGATGCGGAGGTCGACGAAAAAGCGACGCTGGGCGATCAGCTGAACATGCTGTTTTCCGGCTGCCTGATCACCAACGGAAGAACGAAAGCCGTCGTCGCCGAAACGGGCATGACGACGGAAATGGGAAAAATTGCCGGACTCTTGAACGACACAAAAAAAGAAAGGACGCCGCTCCAGCAAAAAATGGACGCGCTGGGCAAAGTCATTTGTGTGATCGCAATTTTGTCCGCGGCCGCTTTGTTCGCCCTGCAATATTTCAGCGAGCCGCTGCCGATCGTTCTCCTGAACGCGGTTTCCATGGCGGTGGCCGTGATTCCCGAATGCCTGCCCGTGATCGTCACCATAACCCTGGCGTACGGCGTCTTTAACATGGCGAAAAAAAACGCCATTATCCGCAAAATACCGGCTGTCGAAACCTTGGGAAGCGCGTCGGTCATCTGCTCTGATAAAACAGGAACCCTCACCATGAACCGTATGTCCATACAGCGGATCTGGGCTGTCGGGTATGAGCCGAGGAACGCGCGGGAAGAGTTCAGCCATGACGAAACGCGGCTGCTTGAGATGATGGGGCTCGCGAGCAACGCGTCGATAGGAACGCACGACGGAGAAGAAAAGGTGATCGGCGATCCCACCGAAACGGCGATCATCCGCCTGCTGCGGGACAAGGGCATTGAAAAACCAAGCATTGACGCCATATTCCCAAAAGTTTTTGAAATACCGTTTGATTCGGAGAGGAAACTGATGACGACGGTGCACAAGACGGACGATCTGGAGAACGTCCATTATATATCCATCACCAAAGGCGCTTTTGACAGGATTCCCATCGACGCCGCGTCCGTCTGCGGCGAAACCGCGAAACGGATCCACGATCAGTTCGCGGGGGACGCGCTGCGGGTTCTCGCGGTGGCTTTTAAGTACTACGATACTTTGCCCGAAACCTTGGACGCAAGTGAGCTGGAGCACGGCCTGACTTTCGCGGGATTTGTCGGCATGATCGACCCGCCGCGCCCGGAAAGCAAGGCTGCGGTACAGACTGCCAAGGAAGCGGGCATAAAAACCGTGATGATCACGGGAGATCACGCGATCACGGCGTCCGCGATAGCCCGTGAAATCGGGATTTTGTCGGAGGGCGAAAAGGTGATCACGGGCGCCGAGCTTGCGCTGAAGCCGGAGGACGAGCTGTTCGCAAACGTGAAAGACTATTCTGTTTACGCGAGAGTCAGCCCGGAAGATAAGATCCGAATCGTACAGGCGTGGCAGAAGCACGGCGAGACTGTCGCGATGACCGGCGACGGCGTAAACGACGCGCCCGCGTTAAAAGCGGCGGACGTTGGCGTGGCCATGGGCTCCGGGACAGACGTCTCCAAAAACGCCAGCGACGTGATTCTCACCGACGATAACTTCGCGTCAATCGTGGACGCGGTCGCCGAGGGGAGAAGGGTTTACGATAACATCCGCAAGGTGCTCTATTCGTTGCTGGCCTGTAATATTTCAGAGATATTCACAATGTTATTTGTTATTCTGTTTTGGAAAAAAGCCCCTCTTGTCGCCATACAAATGCTGTTTATCAACGTGATCGCCGACGGTATACCTGATTTGTGCCTTTGCAGGGAGCCGCTGGAGGACGACGCGATGAAAAGAAAGCCCATCCGTAAAAACGCGAGCATTTTTGCCGACGGCCTGAGAACGAGGGTTGCGGTCGTGGCGGTGGTTTTCGCTGCGGCCTCCATTACCGGGTATTATATCGGCAGGTTTGTCACGGTTAGCCCCCACTTCCCGCCCTCCCATGAAATCGGCATGACAATGGCATATGTCGCGGTAGGCTGGTCGTCGGTCTTTAATATATTCAACGTGAGAAGCTTTAATAAATCAATTTTCCAGATCGGGTTTATGTCTAACAGGCTGCTGTTCGGCGGGATATGCTTTTCGCTCGTGCTCGTCTTTATAACGGCGTTTGTCCCGGGCATTCGGGACATATTCTACTGTGTCCCCGTGAGCCTGAACCACTGGCTTATTACGGTCTATCTTTCGATTACGCCGCTTATTGCGGTTGAATTTCAAAAGCTGTTTATCAGACGCGGTATAAGAAAATCAACTTGACAAAAAATAATAATGAAAAGGGACGCGGCTAACATCAATCAGAGTGTGGATGTGTTGCCGAAAACATCGCACTTATTCGACCCGTTCCCCGAAGTGATGGCGTATCGGGCTAACGAAAACACATGTGGAATGCGTAACGCTGTTTAAGAGGGATTAAGAATCATAAACAGGGGGTGTTGATGTTGTTCGACACTCCCTGTTTATGATTCGTGCAATTGTATTCGTCAGCCAAAAAGACTAATGCATTTTATGGTGTCATCTCCGTTTCTGTAGCTATTGTGCTAAAAAGAAGCGAAAGGCTCGAAAACAAAAAAAGCTGATAAGCCTAAAATCATATAAAGCAAAAAGGGAACACCCCAAATAAGAACAGCTAAAGCTTTTTCCCACCAAGCCATTCTTAATTTTAATTCAAAGTATTCGCTCGACAATCTAGCCTCGGCAGTTTGTTCTTTGCCGTTTTCGTCGATATATGTATTAGTTACCACTACGGTAATTTTCATGGTAGGCCTTGAGTACCCTTCCAGCATTTCATTTGTAATGAGTAATTCGAGTTCTGGCCCCGTTGCAATAGGCTCAAGGATATGATAAGGCCAAGAATACCAGGCATAGCTCAATTCACCCTCTATTCCTTCGGGAAGAACCGCCTCGACTCCCAGGATGAGCGTATCGCCGGCATAGGCTGCATTAGGAAAATTGGGCGCAACGGTGATAATCGGCGTGGGATCAGCATCTGCCGCCGAGGCGGGAACAAGCAACCCCAAGCCAAGCACAAGTGTCAGCGTGACACACAAAACGCGTTTCATAGCTTTCATAAACATCATCCTTTCTAGGGCGTGTTTGAAAAATCCCCGTGTGCGGATTTTTGAGCGATTTTTTCGCCGCACAAGGTAAAATTGCGAAAGTTCCCCTTCGCAAGGATTGAATACGTTCCGTATTTCAAGAAATTTTAACGCAGGGTGGCGGAAAAAGCGCCAAAAAGATGTGCGCGTGAGGTTTTTCAAACACGCCCTAAGGCTCATTGTAAACGCCAGACATAAATTTGTCAAGCTTATTGCGCTTAAGATTTCCTTAATTTTCAATTACGCTAATCAGCGTCTCGGCCGCTTCCGCAAGCAGCTCCGCCGGAATATTCAGCGCGGGAAGCAGCCGCACCCTGTCCTTTGCCGTCAGCACAAGCACGCCCTTTTCAAGGCACCCCGCCGCAACCTCCTTCGCGGGCCGCTTCGTCCGAATTCCGATCATCAGCCCCGCGCCGCTGACGCTGATAACGCCCTCCGCCTTGCCCAGCCGCTCAAACAAATAAGCGCTTTTTTCTCTGACTCCGGCGAGCAGTTCGCCGTCAATGCGGCTGAGTATATTGACCGCTCCCGCCGCGCAAACCGGGTTGCCGCCAAAGGTCGAGCCGTGGTCGCCCGCTTTCAGCGTCCCCGCCGTCTTTTCCGAGAACATCGTCGCGCCCAGCGGCAGTCCGCCGGCCAGCCCTTTCGCGGTCGTTACGATGTCGGGCGCGACGTCGTAGTCCATGTAGGCGTACAGCGCGCCGGCGCGGCCGTTGCCCGTCTGCACCTCGTCGATGATAAGCAAAACGTCGTTCTCGGCCGTAAGCTCCGAAAGCGCCTTGACATAGGACGGCTCCAGCGCCATGACGCCGCCCTCGCCCTGAACAAGCTCAATCATAACAGCACAGACGCCGCCTGCGCCGACGAGCGATTCCATTGCCCCGATATCATTCGCGTCCGCGTACAGAAAGCCCTCGGGGAAAGGGTTGAAGTACGTGTGATAGCCGTCCTGCCCGGTGGCGGTAAGCGTCGCCAGGGTGCGGCCGTGGAAGCTGTTTTTCAAGGTCACGATATTCGGGCGCTTGCCCTCGCCGTATTTGTCAAAGGCGTATTTGCGCGCCGCCTTGATCGCGCACTCGTTGGCTTCCGCGCCGGAGTTCGAGAAAAACACTTTCTTCATGCCCGTGCGCTCGCACAGCATTTGCGCAAGCGTGACCTGCGGCTCCGTGTAATACAGATTCGACGTGTGCTGGAGCTTTCCGAGCTGCGCCGTCACGGCGTTCACCCACTCGTCGTCTGACGCGCCGAAGCTGTTGACCGCGATGCCCCCGCCAAGGTCGATGTATCGCCTGCCCTCACTGTCGTAAAGCAACGAACCTTTTCCGCTGACCAAAGCGACGGGAAAGCGGGCGTAGGTGTTTTCGATATAGTTTTTGTCGAGATCGAATATATTTGTACTCATGATAAAATCCTCCTGTGCATTGCTTTCATATTTTATGATCACCGCGAAGCGGATACCACAATTTTTAATTCTTAATTCGCGCGTCAGCGCGTTACCATCGTTCCGATTCCCTCGTTCGTCAGCGTCTCAATCAGTATCGAGTGCGGCACGCGCCCGTCAATAATAAACACCTTGCGCACGCCCTCTTTCACCGCGTCCACACAGCACTGTATCTTCGGCAGCATTCCGCCCGATATCACGCCCTGGCTGATAAGCTCCGGAATATCGTCCACGCTCACGCGCTTAATCAGCGACGTTTCCTCCTCTACGTCCCGAAGCAGCCCGGGAATGTCCGTCATGGAGATCAGGCTTTCAGCTTCCAGCGCGGCGGCAATTTTCGCGGCGGCGGTGTCGGCGTTGATGTTGTACGTCTCGCCGCGCTCGTCACAGCCGACGGTCGAGATGATCGGGATGTAGCCCCCCTCAAGCAAGTCAAAAATGGGGGCGGGATTGATGCTTGTGATCTCCCCCACATACCCAAGCCGTTCGCTCATCGCCTTTACGCGGATCATGTGGCTGTCCATGCCTGAAAGCCCGATGGCGTTTTTGCCGAAAGTTCCCATGAGTGCGACAAGGCTCTTGTTGATCTTCCCGGCCAGGACCATCTGCACCACTTCGGCGGTCTCCTTGTCCGTCACGCGTAAACCGTCCACGAACTCACTTTCCATGCCGACTTTAGCAAGCATCTCGGAAATCTCAGGCCCGCCGCCATGAATGAGCACAACCCTGATTCCAACAAGGCAGAGCAGGGCGATGTCTCCGATAACCTGCCGCTTGAGTTCCTCATTCAGCATCGCGCTGCCGCCGTACTTCACGACGATGATCTTGTTGTGGTACTTCTGTATATAGGGCAGCGCTTCCATCAGCACGCAGGCCCGCTGCGCGTTTGTTATATCCATTTTAACTCAATCCTTTCGTAAGCCGCAAGCGGCGGCTTATGATCTATAGTCACCGTTGATTTTCACGTAGTCATACGTAAGATCACAGCCCCACGCCGTCGCGCTTTCGTCTCCGTCGCCCAAGGTGATGTCGATAACGATCTCGTCTTGTGTTAATACCCGCCTGGCAAGATCCTCCGAAAAGCCGATGCCTGCGCCGTTTGCGCACACGGGAATTTCGCCCCCCTGAGAGTGGAACGTGACGTCCACGCGCCCGACATCCACATCCGCGCCGCTGTAGCCTATGGCGCAGAGCACGCGCCCCCAGTTGGCGTCCCCGCCGAACATGGCGGCCTTGAAAAGGCTGGAGCTTATGACGCCCCGGGCGACGATCCGCGCGTCCGCCTTTGTTTTAGCGCCGCTGACCCTGCATTCAAGCAGCTTCGTCGCGCCCTCGCCGTCCTTGGCGATCATTTTGCACAGGCGCGTCATGATTTCCTTGAGCGCGGCCTTGAACGGCTCCGCTTCCGTGCCAGCCGACGTGATTTCGGCGTTCCCCGCGAGGCCGTTTGCCATGATAGAAACCATGTCGTTGGTGGACGTATCGCCGTCTACGCTGACCATATTGAAGGTGTCGCCGGCAGTCTCGGAAAGAATCTGCTGAAGCGCGTCCGGCGCGATAGCTATGTCCGAAGTCAGGAACACGAGCAGTGTCGCCATATTTGGGTGGATCATGCCGGAGCCTTTTGCGATGCCGCCGATACGGCACTCAACTCCGCCGGCAGAAAACGAAACGGCGACCTCTTTTTTGAACGTGTCCGTCGTCATGATAGCCTTGGCCGCCTCGCCGCTGAAATCGCCCAGCCCGGCCGAGAGCTTCGGCATACCTGCCGCTATGGGTGTAATGTCAAGCGGTTCGCCGATGACGCCAGTTGACGCGACGATCACGTCATCCGCGGCGACGCCCGTGCTTTCACGCACAAGCGCGCACATCTTTTCCGCGACTTCGACGCCGTCCGCGTTGCAGGTATTGGCGTTGCCGCTGTTGCATATGACAGCCCGTGCCCGGCCGTTTTCGAGGTGAGCCTTGGTCACCGTAAGCGGCGCGCCTTTCACAAGATTTGTGGTATAGACTGCCGCCGCCGAAGCCGAAACCTCGCTGACGATCAGGGCCAAATCATTTTTCGTCTTATTTTTCCGTATCCCGCAGTGAATGCCGTTCGCGGAAAAGCCCTTCGGGGCGCAAACGCCGCCGTCAATAAATTTTATCATGATGATCTCCTTATTATAAATAAAGTCCTAAAGTTTGCTCAAGCCCCAAAGCCAGATTCATACACTGCACCGCCGCGCCGGACGAGCCCTTGCCCAAATTGTCGAACCGGGCCGTGAGGCACAGCCTGCCATCGCTCCCCGTTACGAGTATCTGCATGGAGTCCCGGCCGCTGTACGTATTTGCGGAGAGAAAGCCGTCCTCGTGCCCGTCTGAGTCAACCGTGATGAACGGCTGATCGCGGTATGCTTCCCTGTAGACCTCGGTCAGCGCGCCGGCGGTCGGACAACCCTTGAGCTGTGCCGCGTGAACCGGGACGGTGACCTCCATGCCGCTGTAATAGTCCGCGACGGCGGGGCAGAAAACCGGCGGCCGGGTGAGCCCCGCAATGCCCTGCATCTCCCTTAAATGCTTGTGACTCTGGGAAAGCCCGTACTGCCTCGGCGCGTCGTATGGGTCAAATTCCGCGTAACCTCCGCGATCGGACGCCGTATATTCGGCGATCATACCCTTGCCGCCGCCGCTGTAGCCTGTCAGTGAAAAGCAGGACGCGGGGAAGTCGCGCGGCATAATGCCCGCCGCCACAAGCGGAAAAACAAGCGCCAGAAAACCGCTGGCATGACAGCCGGGAACCGCTATGCGGCTTCCATTTTTGATGCCATCCCGTAGCTCATCCGACAGCTCCGGGAAGCCGTAGACCCACCCCGGTGCGGTTCGGTGCGCGGTAGATGCGTCGATGATCTTCGCGCCACAGCCCTCCGCCAGGCTGACCGCCTCTATGGCCGCGTCGTCGGGCAGGCATAAAAAAGTGACGTCCGAGCCGCAGATCATGCTTCGCCGTGCTGCCGCGTCCTTGCGCAGCTCCTGCGGAAGAATCAGCAGCTCGACGTCGTCCCGCCCGGCAAGACGCTCCTCTATGCGGAGGCCGGTGGTGCCGGCCCTGCCATCAATAAACACCTTGAACATATACATCACGATCCGTTCACAATGAATAAATATACACTATTATAACATTAAAATGAAAAAAGTCAAGTAAATATACAATATTATTTAATAAATTTTCAGCAAAGCAGGGATGGGATGTTTACCTATTCAAAGGGCGCTGTGGAAAATTCTGTTGAAAGTGTGGATATTTTATCTGCCCTAGAGCCGCATTCAAGCAATCGGTTATTGACCCGCCCGCTTGATTCCTCTATAATTATAATATATTTTAACAAAAAGGCAGGTTCGGTTTATATGAAAATCACTCTCGCGTCCAACCTGAAACGCCTGCGCCAAAAGCGCGCCCTGACGCAGGAGATCCTGGCCGGCTTCCTCGGCATTTCATTTCAGGCCGTCAGCAAATGGGAGCGCGGCGAGGGCTATCCCGACATCACCCTGCTGCCGCGTATAGCGGGCTTTTTCGGCGTAACCATTGACGAGCTGCTCGGCATGAACGACGTCAGAAGCGGCGAAAGGCTCGCCGGCATTCACGGTCAGTGGGAGGAAAACAACGCTCAGGGAAAGCACGATGAAAATATCGCGCTGATGCGCGAGTCGCTGAAGGACTACCCGGACGACTGGCTGCTGATGGTTCAGCTTGTCACGTCCCTGGAAAAATGCGGCGCGGAGCCGGACCGGCGGCAAAAAAATAAGGCCGAGGCCATCGCTTTGTCCGAAAAAATAGTCCGGCACTGCGACGGCCCGGCCATCAAAAACGCGTTTCTTTTCAACCTCTGCGACTCCTACCACAAAAACGGCGATACGGAAAAAGCCATTGAGGGAGCGCGGCAGCTGCCAATCATTTACAAAACGCAGGAAAACGCCCTCGTGATGTTTCTAAAGGGCGAAGAAAAAATCGACGTTGGGCAACGGGCGATTTTGGCGCTTGTGTCATGCCTGTTCCATCAGGTGAGCCATATGACTGACGCAAATCACTACTTTCCCAACGAGAAAATCGCTGCGCTGGGGAAGTGTATCGCCGCCGCGGAAATCCTGCTTGAGGGGAACGACTGCCCGTCCGTCCTGCGGCACAAGGCGGCGGCTTACATGAAAATGGCCAACATCTATCTGGAGCAGGGGAGGCGGGAGGATGCGCTTGACTGCTTGACCCGCGCGGTCGAATCGGCGGAAAGAAGCGCGAGCCTACCCGGCGAATTCCTCCCGGATTCGCTGCTGGCGAACCGGGTTTCGGAAAAGGCGGCGACGCCGGACGACGTGGGCAAGCTAGGGCTTTCACGGCTGTTGACGGATGCAAAGTATGAGCCGCTGCGGGCGGATGAGCGGTTTCGGGAGTTGTGCGGACGCGTTTCTATTCTTCCAGCCGCCGATCAACATCCCGCCGTTTCAGCCCGTTCTTCCGCACAGTCATCCTGAATTTGATCTCCGCCGCTATCATATAAAGCCGCCGTGGAAAATTCGGAGAGGTGAAGATGTCCCCGCCCGAGCCGAGTGTGAGAATATTTTGCGCCAAAGCGTCCAGCGCCCGTCCGAGGCTTTTGAGCGGCCCGCGTCCCACGGGCACCGACACGGTCTGGAGCATTCCTCCCGCGCCGACGCCGACGCCCTGCCCCCACTCAAGCCCCGCGCGCGCGCACCAGTTGCGAAGTATCGTGATGGCGACGGCGTTTTGTTTTCCCTCGTAAAAGCCGTTGTTGACTAAAGCGTACGCGCGCGCGCCGGCAGGCAGCCCCCGCTCATGGGCGGCAAGCTCGCGCAGCAGGGTTGACGGAATGCCGTCCACATACAGCGGGAAAGCGAACACGATCGCGTCAAACGGGCCGGCCCAGCCGTCGGATATCTCACAGCCGGGCAGCTTCTCCTGGAGACTTTTCAGCAAAAACGACGATACGCTCTTGCTTTTTCGCGGACTTCCGTTGATAAAAGCTATTTTCATTACAGCACCTCCAGTTCATCGGCTTCGGCGTAAAAACGCACTGTGTGACGGGCGGCGTGCAGGTTGACGGCGTTGGCGGCGGCGAGGCGCAAAGCCGTTTCCCGTTCAGGCTCCGTTATGTCTCCGTAGAGATGATATGTGAGCTTGACCTTGCGGTCGTAACGCGGAACGTGGTGCATCTCGCCGTTTACGGTCGTGAACCAGGGGAGTACGTGGCCGATGAAGCGGTCGAGCGTGGCCTTGACATCGGGCGAAAGTCCGCCGTAGAAACAGCGGCTGACGATGGTAAACGCGTCGGCCTTTGCCAGAAGATGACAAAACTGCTGACCCCGGTCGGGGATGATGCACTCGCCGGGATTTTTGAGCCAGCAGCAGAAGCAGCCGACGCACGGCTTTACGGCCGGCGAGGCGCCGAACCATTTGACAGCGCCGCCCTGCGCGGGCAGGAGCTTTGACGCCGCTTCCTGCGGGAGGTCGTGCAGAATCAGGTGCATTGAAAATCATCCTTTCATATTTAGACAACCGATTTAATCAGTGGTTACTTGGGTTTAACGGGTGAGCTGCGACAGTTCTCTGGCGACCCTCCGGCTGGCAAATCCCCAGAGGAATTTCATTCTGCACCTGAACTTCCGCCATTTCGCCGTTTCAACCGCTGCGGACCCGTTGGCCGTCAGCTCGTTTTTAAGCTCACGGCCGCCTTTTTCCAGCACGTCGTAAAGCGGCGCGGCGATCTGCGCCCGTGGCTCGTCAAACATCGCCGTGGCGGCAAAAATCACGATATCGGGATCATCCGGCAGCGTCAGCTCTCGGCAGCCGGACACATCAAGCTCATATTTAAACATGTACAGAAGCCGCCCAAGCTCGTCCTTTCCGCCGCGGTGCGTGTGGGTGCTGTGCCAGGCCAGCGTGCCGCGCTTGATGTACCCCGCTTCTGAAAGCGAATACAAGTCCCAGGCGCCCACGGCCTCCGTCGCCGATGAAACGCGGATGACCTGAGAACTTTTATCCGTCATGAACACGGCGTCTTTATCGCCCGCGAAAGACGATGCCGCGATATACACCCTTTCACACCCCTCCGGCAGCGTGAGCGTCTGCCTTTCGCATGCGGCCGCGTTTGCGTTCAGGACAAACTCCGTACCGCCGCAGACGATTTTGTCAGGGAAAAGCTCCGCCGGTATCGTGCTTCCGTCGGGCAGCGTTGACTCAGGCTGTTCGCCGTTTGCCGAAATCACGTTTATGTTATAAGGAAGCTGTAGAGGCTCGCTGTTCGCGGCGCGGGACTCCTCCGCCGTGCGGGAAATACCCGCACTCTCCACAGTCAGCATGAAGCTTTTTACCTCGAAAGGCGCGATGTCGAACACAAGCGCGCCGTCCTGTACTTTCGCCGCGCCAATCGGCTCCTCGGACGCGTAGATTTCTTCGGCGGACTGTATCCCGCTCATGAAGAAAAGCTTAACGCCCTCACGCGCCCTGCCTTCGCCCTCGTTCACCCGCACGACGATTTTATCGCTGTTTTCGGCCTTTTTCACGGCGCGGATGATCACGCCGCCGTCGGATACGGTCAAAAGGGAAATCGTAGAGGGCAGTCCGCCCCCGGTGTTTGGAACGGTAAAAGTGCCCATGGGCTGGTTAAAATACGCCGCCTGAAGCTGTGTCTGCCGCTCGGGCCGGCCCTCGTGGGGGAACAGCGCGAAAGAGAATCTGTTAAGTCCGAAATCCTGCACCTGGGTATTTGAACGGTATGAGTCCTGCGGGGAGTAGACTCCAGTCAGGCGCAGGGTATTGTCGTTCGGCTTGTCCCAGGCCACTCGCGAATCGCTGAACACAGACACGCCGAAGTCGCCGTCCCGGGCGGTTATGTCCGCCCACATCTGCGCCGGAACCTCGTACAGCCTTTTATGGCTGTTGCCGCGTTTTATGGTGCCCAAGCCTATGTCATACGCCGCTTCGGGATTTTGGACAGCCAGCGGGAATTCCGCTTTCAGCAGTGACCGAAGAGACCGCCAATCCACCTCGTTATACACGTCAACGCGCTCCCCGCCGGCCGACAGCGAAATGATCTGTGTGAAGCTGGACTCGCCCGACTTCCGCGTCGTCTTGACAGCGACGCGGGCGGGGCCGTTTTCAACGACCACAAAAACAGGCTCGCCGGCGTAAGCGCGGGGCTTTTTGCGAAGCTCGCTGTACGTCAGCTCCCACGCGGGATACGACGACGTGCCGTCAAAGTCAAACAGAGCCATGCGTACGGGCGCGGACAGGGCCTCGCGGCCATTCCTCTTGTCAAAAACGGATGAGATGTCGCCATTGTCATCGAGAGTAACCGCGCAACACTCATTTTCCAGCGTGCGCTGTGTGACGGACAGGCCGCTTTGTGCGCTTTGCGCTGCGCAGGGCGCGCCGGACGGCCGGACGTCGTATATACGAAATCCGTTCGGCGGAACCTCCGCTGAAAAAGCGACAGCCAATTTTCCGTTCTCCGCCGACAGAATTTGCGATAAAACCTCTTTACCGTCACTGTCGAACACGCGGGCAAAGCGTCCGGGCATGTCAATCTCCGCCGTGACCGTTTCGCGCCGCGTGCCCTGCACGGGGTTACTGACCAAAACGGCGGTTCCCTGAGCGAATGACGCGTCCATACTCGCGGCAACGGCCGCCGCCGAAGCGCGGTACTCCTCGGAAAAAATATTCATGGCCAACACATAGTCGTTCCAGTTGCGCTTGTAACAGACCTCTAAAGACGTGCCGGTGATATCGTCGTGGAACTGATGCGCGATGGTATTTTTCCATGCGGTTTCCAGCCGCTTCTGCGGGTAGGGGAAGCCAAGCAGATTCGCCGTGACAGCCGTGCGCTCCGCCGCGTCGGCAAGTTGCTCGCACCGGCGGTTGAAGCGCTTTCCCAAAGTCCGCGACGTGTAGCAGCCCACGCCGTGATCCGTCATCACAAGCTCGTTTTTCCACACGGGAAGCTTCGATTTCTGCTCTTTCGTCAGCAACGTGTCCATGTCGCGGAATACCTGATCCGTCGAGGCGGCAAGCACATCAACACCAGACTCGTCATTCGTCCGTATGTCCTTGCAAACCGTCGAAACAGAGCGTTCGCGCGGCGCGCCCCCACGGTCGCCGATACCGTGCAAAAGCAGCGTGAAAGGCAGATCGTACTTGCGCATGTTCGAGCGCAGCTTGCGTTTGACGGGGCCGTAATCACGCGCCTTTTTCAGGTTGTAATTATAGTCGCGGCCGTCAAAGCAGGCGTAGATTCGCTTGCCGTCAACGCCCTCCCAGACGCCCAGATCAAAGGGAATGCCGTATGCGCAGCTCCACACGAGCTTCTGCGTCGTGAAGCCCAAAAGGTTTGCGTGAGCCGCGATGGACGGCAGCGAAAAGCCGAAGCCGAAGCAGTCGGGCAGGTAGATATCGCGGCTGCGCTTGCCGAATTTGCGGTCGAAGTACTCGTTGCCGTAAAGGATGTTGCGAAACAGCGCTTCAGGCGACGGAATATTGACGTCTCCGTTTTCAAAGGAGCTTCCGGCTACGTGCCACCGCCCCGCCGCGATGTACTCTTTCACTTTCGCGAACAGCTCGGGATAATATTCCTCCAGCAGCTCATAGCGGTAGCTGCCCTCGAAAGAGAACACGTACTCGGGATATTTCTCTAAACGTTCAAAGTTATCTCGGGGCGTTTTCGGCAGGAAGTCGGCGAGCGTCGTTTCAAAGTCCCAGCTCCAGGAGGTGTCGAGGTGCGTTGTGGCGACGGTGTAGATTCGGGGTTTCATAAAAATATCATCCTTTCGGTTTGACTTACCCCAATTATATCATACAGTGCGGGAATACCGCAATAAATATTACGCGCAAATTCGAAGATTTTTTAATTTTTCGGAAAAACAGACTTGACAAAACGGCATAAAGGTCGTATAATCTCCTTTGCAATGTTATGTGGGCTCATAGCTCAGTCTGGTAGAGCGCCGCGTTCGCAACGCGGAGGTCAGGGGTTCGAGCCCCCTTGGGTCCACCAAAAATTGACGTCAGGCCGAATACAAAAAGACGTCTCAAGGAAAATCTTACTGTGAAACCTCGCAGTGAGATTTTTTCGTTAGACAGGCATTTTTTGTGTTTCGACGCATATAATGCATTAGCGACAGCAGGAAAATGGAACAATCAGGATGATTCGACAGGGTTCGAGTCCCTACGCCGCCACCAAATCTAAACGTCAGGACTCATACGTTCTGGCGTTTCGGTTTGTCCTTTCGCCATACTAAAGCGATGGACAAAACTGGAACTCGCGAGTTGCACAAGCTGTGGGTTCAGACGGACAAAGTGTTTTTTGCAGTGGACAAACCGTTATATATCAAGAAAAACAGTGCCTGAAATCGTCATGCACCAGTGGTATGGAGGCTGCTTGTACAATGCACCGCGCATGTCCAATCTTCCTCACTTTTGTCGAGATACAGGAAAAAAGATGAAGCGCAGTCGAACGACCGCGCCCCCAATTCCGTAGGGTTCGAGTCCCTACTCCCCCACGCGCAATTCCCTGCCATCCCGAAACATTACCCGGATATCATCGACGGCGTAAACAGTCACAACCTCCACAGTGCTTCGCCAGAGGGCCTCATCGAAGCCGGTCAGCAGGCCCTCTCGCTGGCGCACCGTTTCAAGGAACAGCCGCATATTTTCCTGCTTGGCGATGCGCGCCTGCCGCTCGGCCCCCACCTCGGCCTGCCGGGCCTTGATCACCTCGTATCTTTCCAATCTTTTCTTATAATCGATCAGTATGTAAATATCGGCAAGCGATTCGGCTGCGGTTATCTCAAACACCACCGGGAATGTCGGCATTTTGCCGTATGTCTCGGTGTCGCGGATCAGCCGTTTCGTTTTTTCGCTGACATCGGCACTTAAAATTTCCGCGCGGTTCTTTTCTTTAAACCAAACCGCCACATTGAAAAACCCCTCAAAAACGTGGAGCCAGTAAAGATTTTTCTCTTTTTTCGCGCCCCGGGGCGTCATCCAGAAATGCTGTCCTTTCGCGAACCACGCCTTGTGGGGCGTGTACCATTGCCACTCCTGCTCGATTTCCAAGCCGGGCAGGGCGTCTTGGAATACTTCGTATGCGGCATAGCTGTCGCCCAATATTTGCTCCAGCAATTCATCCGTCGGCGCCGCTTCGGGGTCTCTTAGCCGCAATTTCTCTTGATTGTTCATGCTCGCCGCTCCTCTATTCTGTTTATTTAAAGTGCCGTACCTTTCTTTGGAATAAAAAGGCCCCGCATATCAACGCTTTCTAATTCAAGTAATTTTACTTTCATCCCCACGCCGCCGGAAAAGCCCGTCAAACTGCCATTTGAACCGACGACCCGATGACAGGGGATAATAATAGATATGGGATTATGCCCGACAGCCCCGCCCACCGCTTGACTTGACATGCTTTCCTTGCCCATTTTCATCGCTATTCTTTTTGCGATATCGCCGTATGTAATGACTTTGCCGTATGGTATTTCACAAAGGATTTTCCAAACGCCTTGACGAAACTCTCCGCCGATAGGAGCTAACGGCAACTCGGAAATATCGGGTTGTTCACCCGTAAAGTATCTGTCCAGCCATTTTTTTACGGCTCCAAATATAGGTATATCATTGTTTTCTATCATAGCTTCGGGTATAGTGTCCCCGTGATATTTTTGACCATTTGTCCATAAGCCGACAAGGTTATCATTATGACACGCAAGAGTAATCGTTCCTATGGGCGATGAATAAGTGGTTGAATAATACACTTTATACCCTCCCATTATTAGTTTGGCCGGGGCTTTTTCTTCCCTGTAAAATCCGTCGATACGAGCTTAAACACACAGACGTTTCTCCAGCCAGCGCTCAAAATCCCGGTGCAAACCGGATTCGTTGTCGTTGATAAAAACACTCGATATGATTTCATAATGCCTTTCCGATTACTTGAAAACGTAGTGCTTTTTGACCGGCGACCTGACCTTCCATACACAGGACAAGCCCTGGGGGAATACAACGTAGTCCCCGGCACCGAAAGAAATATTGCCGCCGTCATAGGAAACGGTCACATCGCCTTCGATGAGCAGGCAGGTTTCTTCGCTGTCATAATACCAGTCGAATTCCGACACCCCGCATCCCCATATTGGTTTTGATTGCATTTCGGCTTTTTCGGCTTCGGTAGGTTTTCTTACTGTAATGTTCATGGTTGGCCTCCTAACAAATTTTTCAATGTTTTCTCAAATAAAATATCCTGCTCCGGCGTTCGTTTGGATGGTCCTTTCAACCGCCCGCCTGACATTCGTATTTTCTTCGCCGTATGTCTTTGCAACAGCAAGCCGTCGATGTTGCTGTCTGTATACATCATCCCGTCCTGACTGACGGGTACAGCACGTCTCGCCAAACACATCGCCGCGAGTCCATAATCTTGCGTTATGACGATATCGCCCTTTTGGATCATGCTGACCAGCGCAAAATCAACGCTGTCATTCCCTTTGGAAACGGTTATTGTTTTGGCGCCCGCTTTCTCAAAAACATGGGAACTATCGCAGACAATAACACAATCCACGCTCGCTTGTTTCGATAACTTGACGGTGATATCAACCACAGGGCATCCGTCGGCGTCAATAAATACAGTCATCTCTCCACCGCCAATAATATCGCATCGGTATGATCTTCCATAAATTGGATGATTTCATTCAGCGAATTTTGCGCGTGAACGTTATCGCCGGATACGACTGCAACGCCTACCGTCAGTGTTTGATGAACATCCTGCGTAGCCACTTCCGCAACTGATGCGTTAAAGCGCTGTCGTGTCTTGTCGATAAGGCTCCGGCAAACCTGACGCTTGTCTTTCAAAGAGGCTGCGTGGGGGATATAAAATGTAAGATTAGCGGATAATGTAAACATATCAACCTCCGTGGTGGCAGCCGTTTCCGCAGACATGACGATTGGGGCATTTGCCGCCAGATTTAGCTTTGATATAAGCCGGTGATCCTTTATAAATGGTTTCAAGTTCAAAAGAACCGCAATCCGGGCAGGGGATGCGCTTCTCGGTCTTGTCCGCCATCGAAGCGGAAATATTGTATGCTTTATCGCAAATGGGGCAACGTAGATCGTAAAATGGCATAAAACTACTCCTCGCTGCATTTTATAGAAATGCTTTTGCTCGCTTCCTTAAATAGTTCGTTGTTTTTCAATAGTTGATTGAAATTCACCGGTATAAAGTCATTAACATCCACCCCGGCGTTTAGCAGGTTAGGCATTAAGCGGATAAGCGCAAAGTAATCTGCGTCGGTATTATTGTGAATATGCCCGTGAATCATATAGCTGTCTTTTGCGATACCGTTGGCTGTCTTCGGACGGTCTGGTTTATTATGCCCTCTTAAATAATCATTTAGTTTCAAACTTCTTCACTTAGTCCATTTCGTCTCATACAAATATTATACCATATCTTGCACATTTTTTCTAGGGTGTGTTTGAAAAATTCCCGTGTGCGGATTTTTGAGCGATTTTTTCGCCGCACAAGGTGAAATTTTGAAGGTTCCCCTTCGCAAGGATTGATACGCCCGTATTTCAAGAAATTTTAACGCGGCACGAGGGAAAAAGCGACAAAAAGACGTGCGCATGGGATTTTTCAAACACACCCTAGTGCTTTTGGGCTTAAAAATACGCTCTAATGAGTCTGGCCAAGCTTGTAAATATAAAACAACTTCCCACTCCCATAATCGTCGGTACAAGCACGGAAATAACCGTCCATTTGATACTTTGCGTTTCTTTCTTGATAGTCAAAAGTGTTGTGGAGCAAGGCCAGTGCATCAGGGAAAACAGCATGACGCTTATCGCGGTGATCCAAGTCCAGCCGTTGTCTGCAAACAGTTGCTTCAATAACGACAGATTGTCAAGCTCCAATATGTTTCCTTTCGCCATATAGGCCATGACAATAATAGGAACAACAATCTCGTTTGCCGGAAACCCGAGAATAAAAGCAAGAAGGATTACGCCGTCCAACCCGATAAGCCTTGCAAACGGGTCTAAAAAATCGGAGCAGTGCGCTAAAAGCGTTATATCCCTGATACGCACATTGGCCATGATCCATATAACAAGTCCTGCCGGCGCGGCAACAGCGGCCGCCCTGCCCAGCACGAAAAGCGTTCTGTCAAAAATGGAACGGATGATAACCTTTCCGATTTGCGGTTTTCGGTAAGGCGGCAGCTCCAGGGTAAAGGAGGAGGGCATTCCTTTCAGCACAGTCTTTGATAAAAGCTTGGAAGACGCAAATGTCATAAATACACCCAGTACGATGACCGCTGTCAGGAGTACGGCAGACAGGACAGAAGCTCCTCCGCCTGTAGCCGAACCGGCAAAAAACATGGAAATGATGACAATCAGAGTTGGAAAGCGTCCGTTACACGGCACAAAATTGTTGGTGATGATCGCGATAAGACGCTCCCTTGGCGAATCAATGATGCGGCAGCCGATAACCCCGGCGGCGTTGCATCCGAAGCCCATGCACATGGTAAGGGCCTGTTTGCCGCAAGCGCGGCATTTTTTGAAGCATTTATCTAAGTTAAACGCCACGCGGGGTAAGAAGCCTACGTCCTCAAGCAACGTAAACAACGGAAAAAATATGGCCATCGGCGGCAGCATGACAGACACCACCCAGGCCAAGACCCTGTATACCCCCAAGATAAGCATGTCGGTCAGGAGTTGCGGCGCGTGCATCCATCCCAAAAACACCATCAATTGATCTCCTATCCAAAACAAGCCGTCATTGATCAATTGAGAAGGATAATTGGCTCCCGTAATCGTAAGCCAAAATACCCCGAGCAGCGCAAGGATCATAATAGGGAACGCAGTCCATTTCCCTGCCAGAATATGATCAATCCTTGAACCGTTGTTTTTATAGTTTTCATCTTCAAATAAAATCGCGTCTTTACATATTTCCTCCGCTGTATGTACGATGGACGAAACGATATCGTCTTTGAGCTGTCTCTCTGTAATTCTCTGACTGGTGAACTCATTTTTTACCTCACTGAGTATTCGAAACACGTTTTCATCTGTAAAAAAGCTTTCTTTTATATTTCGCCCGATAAAACGATGTATATCTTGATTCCAATAAAGAAACATCAAAGAAAGCCACCGGCTGTCCGCGACGCTTTCGCAGGCTTCTTTTATAAGCGGCTCTATGTTGAATATGGCATTTTCAATATAATCAGGATATTGTATTTTGACAGGCCGCCGGCTGATATCCTGAATTGTTTGTAAAACGGCGTCCATTAAGTCGTCAAGCCCTTTTTTGCTTCGCGCGGCAGTCCCGATAACCGGGACGCCCAGCTTTTTGGATATGGCCTGCAAATTGATATTGATCTTTTTCTTTTTGGCCTCATCCATCAGATTCACGCAAACGACCACGTTTTGAGTGATTTCCATCGTTTGAAGAACAAGGTTCAGGCTGCGCTCAAGGCATGTGGCGTCGCATACGATGACGACCGCGTCGGCGCCCCCAAAACAGATGAAATCCCGCGCGACCTCTTCCTCCGCCGAGTGCGCCATCAGCGAATAGCAGCCGGGAAGGTCAACGATGACATACCCGGTATTTTTGTAAGTACAGCTTCCCTGCGCGTGAGCGACTGTTTTTCCCGGCCAGTTGCCCGTGTGCTGCCTGAGTCCGGTCAATTCGTTAAAAACGGTGGATTTTCCTACATTGGGATTGCCGCCCAAGGCGACCACCCGGTCTGAAGCATGGGCCTTTTTGATGACAAGTCCCATGTCTATGGCATTCAATCCCATTGAGTCCTTGTTTAACCCCATTGATCACACCTCGCAACACTCTATTTGCACGCACGACGAATCCTCATAGCGAAGCGCGATGACCGCTCCGCGTATCAAATAAGCGACAGGGTCCCCGAGCGGACTTTTTTGGAGGCAGGACACCTCGGCCCCCTTAATCAGCCCAAGGTCTTGAAGCCGTCGGCGCATACAGTCACTGGAATGAATATCGATAACCAGGGCGCTCTTGCCTTGATGTAGCTCGGATAATTTATTGATATCCCGCATAAGTCGCCCTTCTTATCAAAAAAAGTTAGTATCAGGAAAAGATTTTCCTGATACTAAGCTTATGCGGATACCGCCTGATTTGTTACTGGTTTTGCATTAGACCTCTTGCATGACTGATCGCGAGTGAATTGACGAGGATTTTTTCGTCTCCGCAAGGCAAAAAGCGCAGAAATAATTTGTTTATTTCGAGCATTTTTAATGCGGCGGAGGCGGAAAAAGACCGTCAATTCACCGCGATTCAGTTATGCAAGAGGTCTATTGTGAAACCGTTTATTGAATCTTCTCCAGTGCGTCCCGCACGGCATAGTAGGCCGGTCTTTCCCTTTCCTCGAAATCCAATATGCCCCAGCGTGTGCTTTCCTGCGGGCAGTCGTCCTGTCCGCAGTGGCCGCATTTTTCGCCGTCCCTCCATTTGTAGATAAACGCGCCGAGTACGAAAGGCAGCTTTGCGAGCCGCGGGAAGATATCGCGGTAGAAATCCGCCTGGCCCTCGGGGGTATGCGGGTATTTTTTGATCACGACGCCTTTTGGCAGCTCACTGTAAAAATGGTTGCGGAACATGGAGTTGAAGAGGTAATCGGCATAGCTGCCGGACGCGTTTTCCGTTACTGAACTCCACATGACCGGGGCAACCTTTTTGATCTTGTCCATAAATTGATCGAGGTTTTTCCGTGCTTCTTCTTCGCTGCTGACCCCGTAGCGCCGTAAGATCGCGCGTTTTTCCTCCGGGGATTTCGGCGCGCCGCCGCTGAGGTAACCGAACTCACACAGGATAACAGGCTTGCCGGTCATGCTCCACAGGTAGCGCAGCAGCGCGTCGAACATGTACATCCAGTTGCCCGCGGCCACGAAGCAGCCGATGTAGATGTCTATGCCCACGTAATCGCAGTAAGGCAGCCAGGGGCGCATGAGGAGATGCAGATCCGATTGCGGCCCGGAGCTGTTGTAGCCTATGAGGGCCTTGCCCCGGCGGGGGTACATGGCCTGCAGCTGAATGCCGATGAACCGCGCGGCTTCCTGCATTGTCAGCGGCCGGGTGAAGCGCGTAACGCCCATTTCGTTGGTGATCTGCCAGGCCTCGGCGATATCCCTCAAGTCGCTGATCAGGAACACGGCGATTTCCCGTACGCGATCCTCGTTTTTGGACTCGCGCGGGTCGATGCCGTAGCTGATGTACGTCCTTGGGTAGGGCGTGACCGCCATAATGCGGATGCCGTTTTCCCGATAGAGCCGCATCTGTTCTTTCCAGTCAAGGTACTCCTGCCGGATATCTCCCTCATGGTCGAAAGGAAAAGGGATATCCGCACGGTTCCATCGGATGCCCCCGCCCTTGATCTGCTCATAATTATCCGACGGGTGGCAGATGCCCTTGATAAACCCGCCGGCCTTGCGTTTTGCCTCCTCCGCCTCAGGGGAGGTGCGCTTTTTGAAATAGCTGGCGGCCAGGTGAAGCGGCGCGTACTTGAGGGTAGCGATAAGCTGATCTTTAACAAAATCTTCCATAAAAATCCCCTTTTATTTTATACATACGAATCACTGGTAAAAAAACAGAAAACAGGTAGAAGTCAGGCGTCATTGCGAGCGTAGAGAAGCGTTCCTTTTATATTAAGGTTGGCGCGCGAAGCAATCCAGTTATGCAACTTTATTTTGCGTTGCCTGATCACTTCTGACTTATCAGTCATTTGCCGACTGGATTGCTTCGCGCGCAAACGTTGCTGTTACTTAACGTTTCCTTGCGCTCGCAATGACGTGAACTTTACCCCGCATCTGTCATGTTTACCTATTATTCAACGCGTGACTCGAGCTATATGTAATCCGCCATCATGGTCTCCATTTCATCCGGCACGGCGGACTCGTTCGCGATCATGGCGCGCCGCTCGTTGAGAGCCGCGTACATCTCCTCTTTCTTCTTGCCTTCCAGATCATAGAAGAAGTAGGGGATGACCCTGAGGATATTAGGGATGGCGCTTTCGAGTGTGCACAGGAAAAACACCCTGGAATACATGGTCATGTTGGAGCGCACGAGATCCTGGCTCCACGCCCTGCTGGCACCGACGTTCGGGTCGTAACCCGTCCAGCGGAATATAAAAATGGTGAACAGCGCCCTGAGCGGTTCCGTGACCTTACCGATCAGGCCGGTCAGCAGTCCGACAGTACCGTCGGGCCGTTCGCCGGTCATGTATTCCGTATAGTCGCCGATCTCGCGGTCAATTTCGCCCTCAAGCACGCTGGCGGGACCGTCGTTGACATTCAGCAGGAAATCGAACCCGGCGAAGAGCAGCCCCGCTTTCCACCATGTGCCTGTGATCTTGGTGGAAAGGCCGATGGTTGCCGGGATCACGGTAACTAAAATATCCATGATGCGGAACAAGATACAGGTTTTGCGGTAACTGCCGCCGAACAGCTTTTTCGAAGGCTCTACAAATGCGATGCTGATGACCTGCGACAGCTGGCGCGGCAGATAAAACGGCGCGGAGCGGAAGATGCCGCCGAGAATTTCGAGCTGGTTCACGATGTGCCAATTGTAGTTGCCGCTGCTCCACCAGCTGCCCGCCATGCCCGCGGCGAAATTGCGAAGCGCGTATTTGTTTTTCAGGATGTAGAACAGGGTTTTTGCCGTGGGGGCCGGCTTGGGCTGGAGTATGACGCGCTCGCGGCAATGCACCGACATAAGCATACTGCCCGCAGTGCCGGTTAAGGCGGAAATCAAGCCGAAAATAGCGAAAATCATGCCTTGGGAGATGTTGATATAACCTGAACGCGAGAAATCCAGCAAAGGCGTGATCAGCATTCCAAGAAAATCTCCGGCCCATCGGTTGGCGTAGCTTTGCCACATGCCGACGGTCATACGGTCCTGGGGGTTAGGTGTCATCAGGGTCAGATAGTTATCCACGGGTATGCTGTAAATTGTGGAAAACGTTTCCTGTAAAAACAGCACGGAGAACACGAACAGGATTTTACGCGGATCGTCGGTGACGTCGTTGTCGAAGAACAGCCGTCCGCAGAACAGCAGCGCCGTGGAGCCGAAATAGAAGAACGGGGCGAAAAGGGCGTAGGGCCTTGCCTTGCCCCAGCGGGTGCGCGTCCTGTCGTAGGCGATTCCCATCAGCGGGTTGTTGAGTACGTCGTAAATCGCGATGAGGGCCAGGATGATCGTCACGTAAACCATATCAAGGCGCAGCACGCTGACAAAGAAAACGGTGCGGTAGTTTCGTTCGATCATCTCGCTGACCCTTTTGCCCACTTTTGCCAGAGCCGGCATGGCGACCTCTTTGGTCGAAAGCTGCGGGGTACTGTACATCTGTTCGGCAATATGCCGGAAACGGCTGAGTTTTTCGGGATCCATTTTCGCGGCGGAATTTTCTTCCGCGCCGAAGAGCTGCTCCTTGAGGTTTTGCTTGTCCAAAGCCATTGTTACGCGCCTCCTTAATAGTTTTTATTATACAGGAACAGTCGGATGAAAGCAACAATAAAGTTCAGAAATTTCCGGCTTTGGACACTATAACTTTCAACAATCTAACATTTAAGCACATATAGACATTGTCCGTCATAAATTTACCATATGTTGCGATTGACAAAACGAAAGAAATGTGATATAATCCCTCATAATATTATGCATATTGCACAGATTTTTTTGTAAATTAACTCGTTTTAAGTCGATGTTTGCACAAAAGAATTCGTTCGCACGATAAATTGATGTGTTCATGGCGGCTCCGGCTCAACGTCTTGAACAAAAATCTGACGCCGGACTGGTGAACATATTGGATAAGCTCAGAATCATAATTTGCGATGAGAACAGGGTGGATTTGGAAGGCTACGCGAAAATTTGCCGCAGCGTATGCGACAGATGCGGCGTTCCGATGGAGCTGAAGCTGTACTCGAATCCCAGCGAGCTATTGTTCGACATGAAAGACGACGTTTATTTGGCCCTTGTCAGCATCATGATTGTGGAGCCGGAGGGCATCTTTGCCTCTGCCCCGGCAACCGTCCGCAAGGAAAGCTATGACGGCGTCATCCTTTATCTCAGCCACTCCACGGATCCCGAGCATTATCATCAGGCGTTTGACGCGGATGCATACAACTTTGTGCAAAAGGGCTACGACGCCAAGAATCTCACGCGTTTTCAATCGGTTTTTGAACTGTCGTTACAGGCCGCGAAGCAGCTTGAACGGCAATACATTGTTGTATCCTGCGCGGGCGAGTACAAGCAGATCGAGGTAAAGGACATATATTACTTTGAGGGCACGACGGATCATATGGTTCGTGTTGAATACGCCGGGGGCAGCTTCAATTTTCCGTCAACCCTGCAAAAGCTGGAGGAACGTCTGCGCAACAGGGGCTTCGCGAGGACGCATCGGTCATTTATCGTCGCGGTTGACGCGGTGCATCAAGTGGGTTCTTCGGAGCTTATATTAAACAATGGACACAAAATACCTGTGGGGCGAAATTACTATGCGTCCCTGCGGTCAGCCGTCGAACGCTGGCAATTATAAGGGGAAAGTAAAAGTTGGAAAATATTCGCGGACGTTAATGAGTACAATATAGAATGGGGGGGAGGATAGAAGTATGTAAAAAGCACACTTCTATCTTTTTTATTGCTTAAATCGAAATAAACAAAAATAATGGGAGTGTTGTAGGCCTGAGCCAAGTAAAAGGGTCATTTTTTGATGCCAAATATTGTAAAAAGCATGCAAACCACAAGATATTGTGGTCAAAAAAACCTGTTCGGAACATTTTTCTGTCATTCACGCAAAAATTCAACGGTTTACGCAAATTTTCGTCACGATTGATTTTTTCTGATATACTCATACCATCGAAAGATTGATCGGCAGTCAGCGACAAATTTCAACAAAATAATCCATATGTAAAAAGGGGTGAGGAGGATGCCGACAAACACGCTGGACGAATTGTTCCTGATGCATGATAACTTGTTCAACGAAATGCGGGAGGGAGCGAATCAACCAATACCTTTCGCGGGACCGACGGCGCACACGGCTTCCGCTTTAACCGCAGAACCCCTCGCGAAACCAAAATCCAAAGCAAAGACGCTTGACGAAATTACGGCGTCATTTTGGGAGCATGAACCGCGCCCCGCCGAGGAAACGGAAAAGTATATGGCTGGGGAGCAGGAGCTGCGGAACGCTCCGCCTCAACAGCATGCGCCGGACGCGTCTTTCAGCCCTCCGGCGGCAAACGATAACACCCGGGATTTTTGGAACGACATAGGCGCCAGGGCGTTTGAAAGCGGCGAAGCCGGCGAGCGGGCCGAGACTTCGGTGATAGGCGACAAGCAGCTGCGCGCGCTGAGCAAAAAACATCTGATGCTGATGCTCCGCGACCTTGAAAAGGAGCTTCAGTCAGAGAAAAGGGAAAAGCGCAATATGATTCTGGCGTTCAGGGCCGGGATCACGCAAAGGCAAGGCGGTTGGACATAATACTATACTAATGTATATAGAAGCAAGTGGTGCATGTCAGTGAAAGATAACAAAAAGGATACCTTAATACGCAAGCAGGTAGACGTGCTGGGACGTCCCGGCGTCGAAATGCTCGACAGGGAGATCGCGAGGCTCGAGCGCAGAGAATCCTACATCCGTCTGGCGCGGGGCATCATCATAAGCCTTGTGGCGGCGGCGGCCGTGATCATCCTTATCACAAACCTTTGGGTAGGCGTACTGCGGATTGACGGCACAAGCATGAGTCCGCTTCTGGAAATGAACGAGATCGTTCTGACTAAAAAAAGCGACATCACCATCAAAAAAGACATCATCGCGTTTTATCACAACAACAAGCTCCATATCAAGCGCGTGATCGCCACGGCGGGCGACACGGTAAACATTGACGCGTACGGCGTCGTATCGGTAAACGGCCATGTGCTGAATGAACCCTATGTAGAGGAGCACAGCCTTGGCAACTGCGACATTGAGCTTCCTTTCCACGTGGCTTCGGGAACAGTATTCGTCATGGGCGACAACCGGTCGGTATCGGTGGACAGCCGTGACAGCCATTTCGGCCCGGTTCCGAGGGAACAAGTCATAGGCAAGGTAAGGTTCATCGTGTGGCCGCTCTCAAGAGCGGGAAAAATTTCGTAAAAAACATTTCCATATTATATATACTGTAAGAACGGGGCGAGTATATGAAAAATATTTACGACATGATCATTGGAAGGGTCTTGGCGGACAAAAAGCGCAGAAGAATAGCGTTGGCTGTTTTTGTGCCGCTTTTGGTGGCCGTGGTAACGCTGACGACCGTATTGTCCTTATTGCCGGCGTTTACGACAGGCAACCCGATCTGCGGGTTTGAGGAACATACCCACGACGCCGGGTGCTATACTGAGCTGCTGACCTGCATCCTCGAAGAAAGCGAGGCGCACACCCACGGCGAGGATTGCTATAAGCTGGAGTCGGTTCTGGCCTGCGAAATTGAGGAAGCCGAGGGGCACGTCCATGACGAGACTTGCTACGGCGAGGATCAGGATATCATCTGCGGCCTCGAGGAGTCCGAGGGACACGTCCACGGCGAGCCTTGCTATGAGCAGGAGTGGGTTTTGGCCTGCGAAACCGAGGTGTCCGACGGGCACATACATAACAATGATTGCTACGCAAAGCAGCTTACTTGCGAGTTAAGCGAGCATACGCATGTTGCCGAGTGCTATCCGCAGGAAGATGATTCTGACGCCATTGCGCCGCTCGACGGCTTTGCCTCGGAGAGCAATCCGGTGCAGCAGTCCGCGCAGAATCAGGGCGACGGGCAAATGGGAATCGTGGGCGCGTCCGACTTAATGGATATTGAGAACTCATACGAAATAACACCTGCTCCCGCAATTATAAAAATCAACATTAAAAAAACCACCTCAGGTACAGGCATACCAACCACCAATCAGGTATTTGGATTTACACTATTCGATTCGGATGCAAGCGGTGGTCAAGGCTCAATAAGAGAAGAAATTAACGTAACGCGAAACTCCAGTAACCCTGCGCCGACTGCGTTATTTCCTATGATTGAGCTTAAAGAAGAGGGAACCACTTACTATTTGGTAAGAGAAACCTCCGCTCCCGGCGGCTGGCTCATGGACGACACGTATTATCATATCAGGGTGGTCGTAACTTTGGACAGCGCTTCTAATTCTTATGTCGCAAGTATACAATACCGCACGAAAAAGGGTGCGTCGGGTACATACGGCAACTGGATGGAATACAGCCCCGGCGAGAAATACGCCATGTTCAGTAAAATGGTAAGGTTAGTAGAGCAGTTTCCTAAGCAATACGTTTCCACCGCTACTAATAACGCGCTGATGAATCCAACCGGCTCCCCCACTTCCAGAAACGGTGCCGAATCCGCTTTGTTAAACGCTCTTTATCCTGTAAACAGCTCCCTCACGGTTTCGGATCTTAATATGATGTTTGGCATAGATATATCTGATGTCGAGTTAACAGGCAATATCACCATACCCGGCGTTGGTGTTAAAACCTCGCGTCCCCACAGGGATTTTATCCGGGGAGCAGCCTATATATACGAATTAAAAGCCAAATATCCATCCCTAGATTTAAGATTGTCAAGCACTTGGTCAAATCCTACGGTTGTAACAGATGCGACGGAAAGAAGCATCGCTGCTATAATGGCTCCTTGTTTTGAAGCTTTAACCAACAACGGCAATAACAATCTGACATATTTCTACCATTTAGTCGATAATATGGAGGAAATAAAGGATCAGCACGATTTAGGAAAAACCACTTCTCTTTCCATGAGCTATACCCATGACAGCGCCACGTCAGGCACGATCACTTTTTCTCATATCGGTTGGGTTTCTGAAAACATCGCCGAAGTTGAGCAGTACGATACGGTTCTTACATGGCCCGACACCACGGGTTGGAGCGTTGAGGTCGGTGACGCAGCGGCAGTTTCAAACTGCGGCACCGGCGTAAAGGTTAAAAAGGGCGACACGATTACCGTCACCAGGCCGGCAGGTTCCCCGTCGATAACCTTTACGCTGAAGGATAACGCAAAATATGTAAAAGGCAAATCCATCAAGGGCTCGCTCTTTACCGCTTCCGCGTTCCAAAACTCCGACGGTACGTCGTATACCGATAAAGACTTCCTGTTGGGCGTAGCTCAGTTTGTTACGCTTGAAAACACCCTTACGGTCAGCGGAAGCAGCGGTACACAACATGGAACGGCTTCATATAAGCTGGTGGAAAACCCCCGCCAGATTAATCCGTCGGCTGTATTCACCTATGTGCAAACCAACAACGAAAGCGATACGTTCGTTTGCAGCGATATGTTAGTTCAGGATTTAAGCCTTACATTCAACAACACCTACGGCGCCGCCGACGCAACCATCACCCTCGACGTAAAGAAGATCGTCAGCGCGTTCAGCGAAGGCACGGGCGCGCCAACTAAGATATTCAACTTTACACTCACGCAGGTCAATTCAAGCGGAAACCCGACAAGCACGCCGTCC
>Ga0123353_10000472_pt1 | contig 49913 bp, 44 predicted proteins | sample TergutLab28metaG_3_FD_92763 | JGI IMG/M metagenome (GOLD analysis project Ga0123353, IMG submission 92763) | Labiotermes labralis P3 segment gut microbial communities from Petit-Saut dam, French Guiana - Lab288 P3 | ecosystem: Host-associated > Arthropoda: Insects > Digestive system > Gut ... | reverse complement strand
AAGCAGGATTACCCCTATTCCCAAATCTAATCGTCTTGTTGACATCGTCAATTATAAAATCATCTTTTCCGGTAGCGCGATAAAACTCCGCTATGTCTTCGAATGAACCGTACACGCGTCTAACGTCGGAAAGATCCATACCACTACTACTCTCCAGTATATGAAGCGGCGCCAGGAATCTGCATGGAATAGGACGGTCGAATGGAAAGTCTGTCGGGACATTACCAGAAGCACCGATGCTAATACTTGCTGAAGCACTCATTAGGGTATAAACATTGCTAGAATAAGGATAATTCTTATCGCAAATAACGAAGTAATAGGTGAAGCCGTCTTTTTGGGCTGAAATCAATATAGTTTTGACATTGCCGATTGCATGTAGGCTCGTATTGTAGCCGGCTTCATTGACTAGTTCGGCCATTTGTTCCATAGAATAGTTTGTATCAAAATAAACATTGCCGGACCAATGGACGAAAGTATAATCAAACGGCAATGTAAATGTATATTCGCCATAATAATCCTGCAGGTTGTCTCTTTTTATTGGCCCGCAACTTGATATGACGCACAGAGAGGCTACTAGCAAAGCCGAGACTGCAACTGCAAATTTGTTCATATGTTTGTTGATCCTCCAACAGGGAATTGTATTCTACTCCCCCCCGACTTTGTCAAACTCTTAGGTTCTAGCGAACGTCGCAACACCCCCAATAGTTGAAGGTGTTTATGTTTATCTATAATGGGGCTGAATATAAATCACGTAAGACAGCTTTTGCAGCTTGGCGAGAGCACTGCTTCGAGTTGCTAAAAGGCGGGCAAAAAAGTAAGCTAATGGGAAGAATCGTTGCTTGGTATCAGATCTCTATTCTGAAATGATGTCAGATTGGAGTGGTGAATTGAAACAGGGCAAGCTATATGATGTGACTTTACCGCTGCGGCCTGGCATTTTGACGTGGCCGGGCGATGCACCTGTCGTCTTCTGTAAGTCAAAAGTCCACGGCGCAGGGTCTGTTACTGATATTAGCTTGAGCGTGCATGCTGGAACACATCTTGACGCGCCGGCGCATATGCTGGAAAATGGTGCGTATACCGAGGATGTCGACTTGTGCCGGCTTGTTGGTCCGGCGAGGGTGGTCGAGGTTCCGCATTGCACGATGATTACCCACGATATACTGCGCGGTATCGATTTTGGGGGCGCGTCCAGACTGTTGCTCAAGACGTCCAACTCCGAGCTGTTGGCCAGCGGGACATTCGACAAAAATTATGTGGCGCTGGATGCAGGTGCGGCAGAATACGTCGTCGAACACGGTATTCAGCTTATGGCGCTGGATTCTCTTTCCGTAGACGTTTTTGACAGCGACGATTATCCGGTGCATAAAATTTTGCTTGGCGCGGGGGTGGTGGTTGTGGAAGGCGTGGATTTGCGCGGAGTTCCGGTGGGCGAATATGAGTTGCTGTGTCTGCCGTTAAAACTTGAAAGCAGTGACGGCGCGCCGGCCAGGGTGATATTGAGGGCGTTATGAGTGTACAGCGTGTTGTTCCGGCCATTCTGACTGATGACGCCGCCGCGTTCACGGCGATGGCTCGGTCGGTGGAAACGTTTGCCGACTGGGTTCAGGTGGACATCATGGACGGATTCTTTGTTCCTTCGCGCAGTATCAGCGCTGCCGATGTCGCTGCGGCTGGCCTCAAAACTGGCTGGGAAGCGCATCTTATGGTGGAAAATCCGGTGAAGTACCTGGAGGATTTTGCGTGTGCAGGGGCAAGCCGGATTATAGTCCATTACGAATCCGCGCCGGATAGCATCGAGGAGTCCATCTCCGTAATTACGGCGCTGGGTGTTAGGGCGGGTCTGGCGCTCAATCCCGAAACTGATATTTCGGTCCTCAGCGACAATCTGTTGAGCCGGCTGCAAACGGTGTTGTTTATGGCTGTGCATCCCGGATACTATGGGGCACAGTTCATTCCGGAGACGCTGGAAAAAATCGCGGAGTTCCGCCGCCGCTTTCCTTGTATGTGCACTGCTATTGACGGCGGCGTCAAGATGGACAATATCGGTCGGGTGGCGAGTACGGGAGTGAATGAAATCTGCGTGGGCAGCGCGGTTTTCGCGCAATCGGACCGGGCCGCTGCCTATCGCAACCTGTCTAAATTACTTCATGCCTAGCAGCTGCAAGGCTTCATTCACCACGCGGTTCGCGGTGATGTCGAGTTTTTCGTAGAGGACTTTTCCGGGCGCCGAGGCGCCAAATCGGTCGATGCCGATGTTGATGCCGCTGTCTCCGGTGTAACGGCACCAGCCAAAAGTCGTGCCGGCTTCAATCGAAATGCGGTTTTTTATGGATGGAGGCAGTACGGACAGTCGGTAGTCTTCGTCCTGTGCCTCGAAAAGCTCCCATGACGGCATGGATACCACGCGGGTGGCAACGCCGGCCTCGCCGAGCAGTATGGCGGCTTCCATGGCGATGTGCACCTCTGAGCCGGTAGCAAGCAGTATCAGTTGCGGGGCGCTGGATGCTTGCCAGAGAACGTAAGCCCCGCGTCTGGTTCCGGCAGCTGCGGCAAGTTTCGTCCGGTCGAACACTGGTAATGCCTGTCGTGTCAGAACTATAGCGCTGGGTCTGTCACGTTTTTCCAGCGCCAGTTTCCAGACCTCAGCGGTTTCAGTAGCGTCAGCCGGGCGGAATGTGGTCAGGTCTGGCACCGAGCGCAATCCAGCGACGTGCTCAATTGGTTGATGGGTGGGGCCGTCTTCCCCCACTCCGATTGAATCGTGAGTGAAAATGAAAATGTTTCGGATTTTACTTAGTGCCGCCAGTCTCACCGGTGGGCGCATGTAGTCGTAAAAAACAAGGAAAGTGGCGGTATATGGGATAATTCCGCCGTGTAGCGCCATGCCGTTGGCGATGGAACCCATGGCGTGCTCGCGGATGCCAAAATGCAGATTGCGCGCGCCGTAGTTGCCAGCCCCGAAGTCTCCCCCGTCTTTTATCAGTGTTTTGGTTGAGGGCGCCAAGTCGGCAGAGCCGCCCATCAGCGCAGGAATTTTTGCCGCAAGCGCGTTGAGCACTATTCCAGATGCTTCACGGGTGGCCACAGGCTTCATATCCGGGCTGAAAAGGTTATCAAGACCATCCTGCCAGTCTTCGGGGAGTGTGCCGTTCAGGGCTTGTTCAAACTTGGCCGCCTTTAACGGATGCGCCATGCGGTATCTTTCAAACAGGTTGTTCCAGTCCATCTCCAGCTGCCGTCCGTTATCGGTTGCCTTTCTGAAGTGCTGCAGGACATCGACTGGTATGCTGAATGGCTCGGTGTATTCCCAGCCAAGTGCCTGTCTGGTCAGAGCGGCTTCGTCTCTGCCCAGTGGCTCGCCGTGGGCGTGCGCTGTGCCGGCTTTGTGGGGAGCGCCGTAGCCGATAGTGGTTTTGCAGATAATCAGGTTGGGGCGTCCGGTATCGCTTTGCGCCTGCGTGATGGCCTCGTCAACGGCGGCGATGCTCATGCCATCAACCGGGCCGATTACCTGCCAGCCGTATGCCCTGAAACGCTGTCCCACATCCTCGTCGAACGCTATATCCGTACTGCCTTCGATGGAAATTCCGTTGGCATCGTAAAGGCATATCAGCTTCCCCAGTTTCAGCGTCCCCGCCAGCGAGGCGGCCTCGGCAGATACACCTTCCATAAGGTCGCCGTCGGAACATATGCAATATGTGTAATGGTTTACTATTTCAAACCCATCCTCATTGTAACGGGCGGCCAGATGCCGTTCGGCGAGCGCCATACCCACAGCATTGGCGAAACCCTGCCCGAGCGGGCCTGTTGTGGTTTCGACTCCCGGCGTAATGCCGTACTCAGGGTGACCGGGTGCGCGGCTGTTCCACTGGCGGAACTGCCGGATGTCGTCGAGGGTAATGTTGTAGCCGGTGAGATGTAGTATTGAATACAACAGCATTGAGGCATGTCCCGCGGAGAGGACAAATCGGTCGCGGTCCGGCCACTCGGGGTTGGTGGGGTTGTGCTTCAGGAAATGCTGCCACAGGCTGTAGGTCATGGCGGCCATGCCCATAGGCGCACCCGGGTGCCCAGAGGCGGCCTTCTCGATGGCATCAATCGAGAGAAAACGTATGGTGTTGACGCATAGCTCTTCAAAATCTTGCGACATATTGCCTCTCCAGCCCGGTAATAATCAATTCTAGCCCAATTAAAATAACTATTTCAAATGCGGGTCTTGAGTGAGGGGTTTTGGGAATGAAATGATATTTTGGTCGTGTCACTTGGGGCTTGACCCGCAATCCAGAACCGTCGTAAATCCATGCTGGAGGAACGAGCCTGCAAGTGACGAAGCATCCGGAGGGGCGGTGGATGGTTGCACCCCGCCACCAGATCCTTCGGTCGCTACGCTCCCTCCAGGATGGACTTGCACGAAACTCATCACTCCAAACTCATAACTGACCACTGAAAACTGAAAACTGATTACTTTCGACCTTGTGTCCCCAACAGGATGGACTTGGTCATAGCATCCGGTGGGGAGTTGGGGGAACATCCTCCCTTAACCCCCCTTTGACCAAAGGGGGCGAAAACTAGAAGACTAATTGCTGCCCGGCGTTCGCCCGGGCGAACCGGAGTGACAGTAAAAAATAACTCACTACTCGTAACTGATAACCAGTCCGGCTTCTTGCCGATTGTGTGCCGATAGCATAAAATGACGCATATTGGTTTTGAGGAGGTTGCGACATGAACCTCGATTATCTGAAGACCTATCTGGAACTGGCCAAGCTGGGCAGTTTTTCGGCGGTGGCCAAGAAGTTCTCCGTCAGCCAGCCGGCGATTTCTTTCCAGATACAGAAACTGGAGCACGACCTGGGGCTGCGGCTTATAAACCGCAATCATAAGAAGTTTTCGTTGACAGAGGCGGGGCGCCGGCTGCTGGAGTTCGCCAAAGCGGTGGATGGGGAGGAAACCAGTCTTTTGCGCGACTTGGGGCATTTGCGCGCCGAGGTCGGCGGAGAGTTGTCGATTGCCGCCAGCACGACTCCGGGGGAGTACATCCTGCCGCCGCTGTTGGGTGAATTCCTGAATCGGAATCCGGCGGTGACGGCCGGCGTGGCGGTGGTCGATTCGACGGCGGTCATCTCCGGGGTAAAAGAAGGCGCGTATGAGGTTGGTTTTTGCGGCACGGTGCCTCCCAAAGGCCAAGGGCTGGAATCCTTCAGGATAGCCGAAGATGAAATTGTGCTGGTGGTTTCGCCTGCGCATCCGTTTGCCCGCAGGAAGCAGGTGGATTTTGTCGAACTGGCGGAAGAGCCGCTGATAGTCCGCGAACCGACATCGGGAACGCAGAAAAGCATCGAGGTGCTGCTGTCTGAAGCTGGATTGAATACCGGCAGTCTGCGCTCCCGGCTGGTATTAGGCTCCAGCCATGCCATTCTGTCTGCTGTGGAAGCCCACGCGGGTATCGCGTTTGTTTCCGGCTTGGCCGCCCGGAAGAGTCTTGAATTGGGCACTGTCAGGCAGCTGACTGTCAGGGAAATTCGCTTGAAACGGGATTTCTTCTGCATCTTCTACACCGAACGGCTGGCGACGCGGCTGACACATGAATTCGTGGACTTCATGCGTGAAAAAGCCTCCGCCGGCCTCTGACAAGTCGTCACAGACGTCTGCAAAAACCGGTACGGGATGAACATGACTGCAGAATCGTTATCAGCCGGGGCTATTCGCGCGCATCTGGAAGGCATAACAATCGCGCGTCGGGTGGTCTTTTATCATACGGTGGCTTCCACCATGGAGGCGGCGCGCCGTGAAATCGAAGATGGCACGCCGTCTGGAACGCTGGTTGTGGCGGAAGAGCAGTCCGGCGGGCAGGGGCGTTTGGGCAGGGAATGGCTGTCTCCCGCCGGCAATGTATATTTGTCACTCATCCTTTTTCCGCCTGACTGTATTATACCCTCCCTGACCATGGCTGCCGGGCTGGCTGTTGCCGACGCTATTGCGGAGCTTTGCGGGATTGAAGCACGGCTAAAATGGCCGAATGACGTTCTCATCGGCGGGAAAAAGGTATCCGGTATTCTGGCCGTCAGCGGCACTTCCCGCGGCGTATCTTACGCTGTCATTGGCATCGGGATTAACGTTAATCTCGATGTCGCGGCATATCCTGAGATATCCGGTACGGCTGCCAGCCTGTCAGATGCCACCGGGCGTACCGTTTCGCGGTTGAATGTAATCGCCGCCATGCTACGACATTTAGAATCTCGACTGAACCAACTTCAGTCCGGTGAGTTCGTATGGCGGGAGTGGCAGGAGCGACTGGATACCATCGGCAGGCAGGTGACGGTGAAATCAGGTGGTGGGGTGTTCGAGGGGGTGGCGGAGGCGGTGAATGCTTCAGGCAGCTTGATGCTGAGGCTATCAGATAGAACGCTGAAGGAAATACCTGCCGGGGACGTGACACTCAGGGGTTAAGGGGGAAATGGAAATGCGCAAATATTGGGTGTGCCTGATTATCCCTGTCGTGATTGTGTATGTCTTTGCTGTAAATGCCTTTATCAAGGTGCCTCAAAGCGCCGGTGTATACCCCAATGAATTCCCCCTGGCTATTGACTTGAATAGAACAGTCTTTTTCCGCGGTGAAGTGCTGTCTTTTACGATTACGGTGACTAATAACAGCGGGCAAGACGTTAATATCGTGACCAACGGCTCGCAGCCATGCTTCTATTTCATGCTGCGCCCGATAGATAACTTCATTGGTCACGGCGAGTTTACAATGCCGCGCCAAGAGATCCTTAAAGCCGGCGAAAGCCTGACCAGAACGCAAAATATCTGGTTAGTGATACCTGGGGTATATATCCTGGATGTCCACTATGGCATGATGATATATGACGATATTGTACTAACTTGCGACACAGGTGATTGCTGGATAAGCATATCTGATAATCATGTCAGTTTCGGTGGTCACTTAGACCCCATTACCATCGTTGTGGTATAGGTTATTCAGTCAAAGAACCTGTTCACCGAAAATATAGATGGCTGAGCTTTTTGTGTTTTGCCTGGCATCTTCCTTTTGCCATTCAAAACTCACAATTTGAAACCCGACTGCATAAGTTCAAACACATATTGGACTCATACACGGCTTTGACATATGGTGTTACAGCATTGTATCCTTCCCATGAAAATGACATCATCAAAAGGCTGTTAATAAAAGTAGTAACACTGTAGTTCTGATGGTGTAACTGTAATTCGATCTGACCATAAAATAAGACTTTCAACGGCAGTCTTATTTTATGGTCACCACCGTTAAAATTGGAGGTGCCAAATCAGATGAAAATGCGCAAGTATTGGGTGTGCCTGATTATCCCAGTCGTGATTGTGTATGTACTTGCCGTAAATGCCTTTATCAAGGTACCTCAAAGCGCTGGCGTATACCCAAATGAATTTCCCCTGGCTATTGATTTGAATAGGACAGTCTTTTTCCGTGGTGAAGTGCTGTCTTTTACGATTACGGTGACTAATAACAGCGGGCAAGACGTTAATATCGTGACCAATGGATCGCAGCCATGCTTCTATTTCATGCTGCGCCCGATAGATAGCTTCCTTGGCCATGCCGATCCTTCAGGGCTGCGGTACAAGGGTATCCTTAAAGCCGGCGAAGGCCTGACCAGAACGCAAAATATCTGGTTAGTGATACCTGGGGTATATATCCTGGATGTCCACTATGGCATGAGTGTGTATGACGATTCTGATAATCACGTCAGTTTCGGTGGTCAATTAGACCCCATTACCATCGTTGTGGTATAGGTTATTCAGTTAAAGAACCTGTTCACCGAAAATATAGAGGGCCGGGCTTTTTGTGTTTTGCCTGGCATCTTCCTTTTGCCATTCAAAACTCATAATTTGAAACACGGCTGTATAAGTCCAAACAGATATTGGACGCATACATTATTTGGACGCTTTCCCGCCATTAGTGTAGAATTGTGTCACTACCTGAACGGGGAAAAGAAATGCGAACACAACGTTGCAAAGGTTTCGGCGATCTGAACGCGCAGGAAATGACGCGTTTTCGTAGTGTGGAGGCGGCGTTCCAGGAAACCGCCAGGGGATACGGCTATTCGGAGGTTCGTACTCCTACACTTGAATATCTGCACCTATTCACCTCGGCGGGGACGCTCACTTCGGGCATGTTAAAACGAGTCTATTCTTTTCTGGACTGGGACGGCTGGAGTGGCGAGCGCGTGGTACTCAAGCCGGATGCCACCATTCCGGCGGCGCGGTTGTATATTGAGCAACTGGCTGATAAAGGCCAGCCGGCGCGCTTGTCTTACGTTACCAATACCTTCGTCTTTGATGCTGCCGGCGGTAAGAACCGTGAGCGCTGGCAGTGCGGCGCCGAGCTGATTGGCGCCGGTTCCGCACCGGCTGACGCAGAGTTGATCAATCTGGCCTGCGACAGTCTGAAGCGCATGGGTATCGGACATTATAGCCTCAGGCTTTCTCATGCAGGGCTTATTCGCGCGGTTCTTTCAGGCCTGGGGTTGAGTGCGGCGGAGCAGCACGCGGCTTTCAACCGTCTCCTGGACGGCGATAAAACAGTATTCGCTGGTCTTACGGCGCAAATTCCGGGTGTGGCGGAGGCGTTGAAACTGATGCTGGAAACTCGCGGGCGCTCCGTCGGTTTTCTGAAAAATCTGCAATCACTCTTTGATGATTCCGCCCCTGATATGAAGTCTGCGTTTACGGATTTCATCGCCACCATAGAGCTGGTTGAGGCTGCCGGCCTCGATTATGAGATAGACTTTACTGCCGGCAAGGGATTCGAGTATTACACAGGGTTTATTTTCCGCCTGTTTGCCTCCGATGTTAACGTTGGTGGGGGTGGGCGGTACGATCGTCTGGTGGGCATGATGGGTGGCGCAGACACCTCTGCTGCCGGATTTGGTCTGTATATCGATCGCCTGTCTGCGCTTGTGAATATCGATCGCCTGTATATTCCGGTGGCGCAGCGGGTCAGCATGGATATTGAGCCGTCGGCGATGAAAGCGGGGATGGAGGTTGCAGATATACTGCGCCGGCTGGAGTTTGTGGTACTGACGGCGTTTTGCGGCAATGTCGCCGCGGACTGCGGCTGGGATGTGAAGGTGCGTGCCGGTGAGCCACAGCTTAGTGTGACTAATCTGGCTACGGGCGAGACTTGTATCTGTCAGAACTCCATGGAGCTGGCGACGATTGTGGGGTTGGGATAATGAATCTGCGTGTGGCGTTGCCGAAAGGCAGGCTGCTTGCACCCACTGCCGCGCTGCTGGATAAGGCTGGCTGGGGGCTGGAGGACTACTCCGAAAAGGCGCGCCTGTATCGCCTGAAGAGCCACATCTATCCGGAGCTTACCGCCAAAATGTTTCAGGAGAAGGATATTCCCATTCAGGTGGCTATCGGCAACTATGACATGGGTGTTTGCGGGCTGGACTGGCTGGCGGAGTACACGGCGCGCTTCCCGTCGACCGAGTTGTGTTTACTTCGGGAGCTGGGATATGGCGAGGGAGCGGTGTATGCCGCCGCCCCGCCAGGATTGATTGCGGACGGCGTCATCACCACGAGCGGGGAGAACGTGCGCATTGCTTCGGAATATCCCAATCTGGCGGAATCGCTGGCGCTGGCGCTGCGGTTGCGGCGTTTCAGTATTTACCCCGTGTGGGGCGCCGCTGATGCCTATCCTCCGGAAAACGCGGAAATCGTGTTGCTGTCGCGCCGGAGCGAAGCGGAGATAGCTTCAGCCGGACTGGTATCGCTGGGAATGCTGAAAACGGCGCGCGCCTGCCTGATTGTCAACCGGAAGAGCCTGTCCAAGAAAGATCTGTCGCCTCTGCTGGATTCGCTGAAAGGCACAGCTGCTGCCGGTGATTCTTCTGCCGATATCTTCAATTTGACTGCACTGGCGCAGCGCAAACGCACTTTGTCCGAGGGCGATGCCTCTGTTGTGAGGCTGGCGCTTCCCGATGGACATCAACAGGCACATGTGCGGAAAATACTGGATGCCGCCGGTGTGATGATAGAGGAATATCCCTCGACGACGGGTGTCCGCCGTCCCAAAAGCTCGCTGGAAGGGTTTGCCATTACGGTGATTCGCCCCCAAGACATGCCACTGCAGGTGGCTGCCGGAAACTTCGACCTGGCGATTACCGGCAGGGACTGGCTGACCGACCATCATTACCAGTTTCCGGGCAGTCCAGTGAAGGAATTGCTTGATTTGAAATACGGCCGTGTGCGCATTGTCGCTGTGGTGGCCAATGAAGTTCTCGCTGACACTACCGCCGAGCTTTCGGATCTGCGCCAACGGGAGGGTGGTGCATGCCGTATCGCCGCCGAGTATGTCAATATTGCAGATTACTATGCGCGCACTAACCGTCTGGGGGCATACAGGATAGTGCCGACTTGGGGGGCGACCGAGGCCTATATTCCGGAGGATGCCGACGTGCTTGTCGAGAACACCGAGACTGGTTCGACAATTGCGAGACATAATCTTAAAATCATCGAGACGCTGTTTGAATCGACAGCCTGCATTATAGGCAGCACACGGGAATCTCAAAGCGCCGTAAAAACGACGCGTATTGATGCGTTTGTCGAATTGATGCGGCGAACCATGGACGTGATGGGATGAAAATAGTCAGAGGTTTCGAGGATGCCAAGCGCGCACTGTCACGGCGCGTGGCGGCGCAGGACGCATCCGTATCTCCGAATCTCGCCGCCGGCCTGAAAAACATGTTCGGCACCGAACAGCCGGAACAGGCGGTCGGTATCATCATTGCAGACGTGCGCAAGCGTGGCGACGCCGCGCTACGGGACTTGAGCCTGAAAATCAGCGGCGTGAAACTGGATGCCATTGAGGTTTCGCATGACGAAATCGAGGCTGCAGCGGCGCGCGTACCGCAGGGGCTGCTTTCGGATCTTCAAACCGCCGCCGGACAAATAAAATATTTTCACGACAAGCAGTTTGCCGCATATCACGAGGGGCTCGGGCGCATGGCGCCGGGGACAGTTTTTCGTGTTCTGGAGCGGGTAGGCCTTTATGTGCCCGGAGGCACCGCCAGCTATCCTTCGTCGGTGCTGATGACGGCAATCCCTGCCCTTTCAGCCGGTGTCGGGGAAATCATCATTTGCACCCCGTCGGGAAAGGATGGCAGAATACCGGATATGACGCTGGCTGCGGTAAAAATCGTCGGCAACGCCAGGGTATTTGCCGTCGGCGGCGCGCAGGCGGTGGCAGCCATGGCCTACGGCACCGAAAGCATTCCGCCGGTGGATAAAATCTGCGGACCGGGAAATATTTTTGTTATGCTGGCCAAGAAGCAGGTTTATGGAACGGTGGACATCGACGGGCTGCAGGGTCCCAGTGAGGTGCTGATTATTGCCGACGAGTACGCCGATCCATCCCGCTGTGCCGCCGACATGCTGGCTCAGGCCGAGCACGACAGCCTGGCGCAGTCGGTGTTGGTTACCACGTCCGAGTTGCTGGCGCGGAAGGTTCAAGAGGAGGTTGAGTCCGCGGCAAAGACGTTTGAACGGCAGGCTACCATAGAGGAATCGCTGGCGCGAGCCGCGGTTATCTGCGTGGTCGAAAATCTGCGGCAGGCGGTTGAACTGGCCAACGATTATGCCCCCGAACATCTGGTAATCCTGACCGTGGATTCGTCCGGTCTGGCTGCAGACATTAGAAATGCCGGCTGTGTGTTTGTAGGCAAGCATGCCACGGTCGTCATGGGGGATTATATCGCGGGACCCAGCCACGCGCTTCCGACTTCTGGCACCGCACGGTTCGCCTCCCCTCTCAACGTGACAGATTTCGTGCGCCTTATGAACATAGTTGACGTGGATGACAGAATGATGAGCGAACTGGGGGCTGTTGCCGCCAGGTTGGCTGAAGCCGAGGGGCTTACGGCTCATGCTCGTGCGGTTTTGCCTGATAGAAAGGAGACATAATATGAGTGATGCAATGTCAATAGAGCGATTTATACGTCCGGAGCTGGCGGCTTTCAAGGGCTATGCCGCATGCAAGTCGCCGGATGTAATCGGTAAAAAACTGGGGATACCGCCCTCAAGCGTGGTCAAGCTGGACGCCAATGAAAACAATTACGGCCCGTCGCCACGTGTGAGCGCGGCGCTGGGAGCTTGCGGCGCGTATAACATTTATCCCGATGCCGCGCAGGCCGAATTGCGCGAGCTGCTGGCTGGATATACCGCCATGCCGCCGGAGACGATTGCTGCCGGAGCCGGATGCGACCAGCTTATCGAGCTTTTGATAAAGCTGTTTTGCGCGCCCGGCGATGAAATCATTAACCTGCCGCCCACTTTCCCCATGTACCGCTTTTATGCCGAACTGCACGGTGTTAGGGTGATTGATGTTTCACGCGATGCGGATTTCCAATTTGATACCGCATCTGTCAGGCAGGCTGTCACGCCGAAAACCAAGCTGATAATGCTGGCCAATCCCAACAATCCCACTGGCACGCTCACCACCAAAGAGACGATTATAGAACTGGCAGAAACCGGCATGCCTTTGGTTGTGGATGAAGCCTATTACGAATTCACCGGCGAATCGGCGATACCGCTGATGGCGAGCTATCCCAATATCATGGTGCTGAGGACTTTTTCGAAATGGGCCGGACTGGCCGGTTTGCGCGTGGGATACGGCGTTTTCCCCGCTTATATCGCATGCCGCCTGCATGCCGTGCGCGACCCGTACAACGTCAACGCCTCGGCGATTGTGGCAGTGCGCGAGTCGCTGGCGGATGTAGATTACCTGATGGGTAATGTAAGAAAGATAGTTGCGGAACGGGAAAGACTTTCCGGTGAGCTTGTCAAAATCAGGTGGCTCAAACCTCATCCGTCGCATGCTAATTTTATCTTGTGCGATGTTCTTGAGGGCGATGCGCGTGAGTTGCAGGCTGCCTTGGAAGAGCGGGGGATTCTGGTGCGTTACTATGCCGATCAACGTCTCAAAAACTGCCTGCGTTTGAGTGTCGGCAGGCCGGAAGAGAATGACGCGCTAATTGCGGCGTTTAAGGAAATCGGGAGGTAATCAATGTCAGAACGCAAGGCGAATATCAAGCGTGAAACAGCGGAAACCAACATCAGCCTGAATCTGGATTTGGACGGAAGCGGGAAATACGAAATTGTTACCGGGATTCGCATGTTTGACCACCTGCTGGCGCAGTTGGCGCGTCACGGCGCTTTTGACTTGAGCGTTTCGGCGACCGGCGACGATGCGCATCATTTGGTGGAGGATGTGGCGATTTGTCTGGGTAAAGCCCTGCTGGAGGCACTGGGAGAACGCAGAGGCATCGTGCGTATGGCAGATGCCAGTGTGCCGATGGATGAAGCCCTCTCAATGGTGGCGGTTGACATAAGCGGGCGCGGATATGCCAAGCTAGACCTGGCGTTTGCAGATAATGATATGACGGGTTTCCCCACCGATTTGATACGGCACTTTCTGGAGACGTTCGCCATCGAAGGACGCCTTAATTTACATGCCCGCACGCTGTATGGCGCCAACGACCACCACAAGGCCGAGGCGCTGTTCAAGGCGCTGGGGAGGGCGCTTGACGCCGCTGTGCGCGTAGACTCCCGCAGGGCAGGAGAACTGCCGTCCACCAAGGAGTGGCTGGAGGGCTAGACAGGCCTTCGCGTTCTTTAGTTGAGGCAAACCCCCGTCAGCTACGCTGACACCCCCTTTGCGAAGGGGGTGTTGGAAATGCACTCTCCCCAGCCTCCTTTTCAAAGGGGGTGGCGCCCGCAGGCGGCGGGGGGTGTTTCCAGAGGTAATCTATGTAGCCCGCTCTGCCATCCGACAGGAGCACTTTGTACTCAAAATCGCCGGTGGCTTCGGGGTCGGACACGCCGAAAACACGCAAAAAATCAATGGTGAAAGGCTGTGCCTTGGCTTCCTATTTTTGAGCCTTTTCCCAGCGTTTTGAAAATGTGACGGCTTTGGATTGGATGTTATCCCATGAGAGCATTGTTTCCAATCCGCCAATGCTTACCCAGCTTTTATGCGAGTTTCCTGCCCGACAGCCTTTCAAAGGCTGTGACATATCGCTGCGCTGTCTCTGAAATCACATTTTCCGGCAGCATGGGCGCGGGAGGCGCCTTATCCCAACCGGAATTTTCCAGCCAGTCGCGCACCGGCTGTTTGTCGAAGCTGTCTTGCGCCTGTCCAGCCTTGTAGAGATTTACATCCCAGAAGCGGCTGGAATCAGGGGTTAGTAGCTCGTCGATAAGGATGAGTTCACCGTTTCTGATGCCGAATTCCATTTTGGTATCGGCGATGATAAAGCCGCGTGTTCTGGCATAGTCGCGGGCGAAATTGTAGAGCGCCAGGGTGGTATCCTTCAGCTTTTGCGCCATCTCCGCGCCGAACTGGTTTTGCACCTCGGTGAAGGTCATTGGCATGTCGTGCCCGGTATCGGCCTTGGTGGTTGGTGTGAAAATGGGTTCCGGCAATTGTTCGCTTTCCTGCAAACCAGCTGGCAGATTTACACCGCAAACAGTGCCCTGTTTTTTGTATTCTGCCCAACCGGAGCCTGCCAGAAAGCCGCGCGCCACGCATTCGACGGCGAGCCTTTCGGCGCGTTTGACGATCATTGAGCGTCCGACAATATCACGGAGAAAATCGGACATATTTGCGCCGTCGGCGTAGGCGGTCAGGTCGGTATTTTCCGAAACCACCTCCACCATATGATTCGGGATTACCTGCTGCGTTTTTTCGAACCAGAAGGCTGAAAGCTGGGTAAGAACCGCGCCCTTGGCAGGGATGCCGCATGGCAACACTACATCAAAGGCCGAGATGCGGTCGCTGGCCACTATCAGCAGATGATCATCCAGAGTATAGGTATCGCGTACTTTTCCCTTGATGAATGGTGGCAGTGGCAGGTTGCTCTGAAGCAGCACGTCTTGTTTTGTCATATTTATATCGCTCCTGGTGCCAGTCTGGCGTCTTTTAATGTGTCACAGTCTTTCCATTGAGCTTCGGTCAGCCCCAGGCGCCTGAAGATGGTGTCGACATGCTCCAGGTAGAACCTGTAATCGAAGATGGCCTTGAGCTCCTCTTTGCCAATGCGCGCCATCAGTTCTTCATCGGCTTCCAGCAGGGTGAGGAACTTCTCGCCGGTGCTCCAGCTTTTCATGGCGTTGCGCTGCACGAATTTATATGCTTCCTGGCGTGAAATACCCTTGTCGATGAGCGCCAGCATGACCCGTTGTGAGAAAACCAGCCCGCGGGTGATATCAAGACCATTTTGCATATTTTCGGGATAGACGTTGAGTCCACGGATAACTTTGGTGAAGATGTCCAGCATATAATCCAGCAGCAGTGTGGCATCGGGCAGGATGATGCGTTCGGCTGATGAGTGTGAGATGTCGCGCTCGTGCCACAGAGAGACGTTCTCCATGGCGGTCACGGCATAGCCGCGTAGCAGGCGCGCCATACCGCAGATACGCTCGCACAGCTCCGGATTGCGCTTGTGCGGCATGGCCGAAGAACCGGTCTGGCCTTCCTGGAAAGGCTCTTCCACCTCGCGGGATTCGGTTTTTTGCAGGAGTCTTATTTCGGTGGCGAATTTCTCCAGAGAGGCGCCCACGAGCGCCAGTGTGGTCACGAATTGGGCATGGCGGTCACGCTGTAAAATCTGGTTCGAGACGGGCGCCGGTTCAAGTCCCAGCTTGGCGCAGGTCATCTCCTCAATCTCAGGCGGAACGGTGGCGTAAGTGCCTACCGCTCCGGAAATTTTGCCGTATGCGATAACGCGGGCTGCTTCCTCCAGCCGACGGCGGTGGCGTTGCAGTTCTTCGAACCATATCGCCAGTTTAAGCCCGAACGTGGTCGGTTCGGCATGAATGCCATGCGTGCGTCCGATGGCAATCGTGTGCTTGTGTTTTATGGCCAATACCGCTACGGCGGTGGTAAGCTCCTTCAAATCATCCAGCAGGATTTTAGATGCTTCCACCAGCTGCAGAGAGAGGGCGGTGTCCATGACGTCGTTAGAGGTCAGCCCGAGGTGAATGTATCGGGCATCGGGGCCTACCGAATCGGCGATGGAGCCCAGAAAGGCGGTCATGTCATGGTGTGTCTCGGCCAGAATCTCCTGCATGCGATCGAGGTCGCAGTGCGCCTGTTTGATTTTGTCGAGTGAAGCGCGCGGGATGCGCCCGTGTTCGGTCCAAGCGCTGCAGACGGCGATTTCAACATCCAGCCATTTGCTGAATTTGTTTTCGTCAGACCACACCCGTTTCATATCCGGGCGGCTGTAGCGTTCTATCATGCCCCTTTAACCCCCGGCCATTTCCTGCCGGTATTTTTCATAGGCGGCTCTGATATTGTCATACTTCAGCCCCAGTATTTCAGCGGCGAGGAAGGCGGCGTTCTTGGCTCCGGCGGCGCCGATGGCCACAGTTGCTACCGGAATACCCGCCGGCATCTGCACGATGGAGTAGAGGGCGTCCACGCCCTTCAGGTCGCTGGTTGGCATGGGCACGCCGATGATTGGTAAAGTCGTCCAGCTTGCCATTACGCCGGGCAGGTGTGCGGCGCTACCAGCGGCGGCGATGATGACTTCAATGCCGCGCTCTCGCGCTGTCTGTCCGAAGGTGCGCGCCCTTTCAGGCATGCGGTGCGCCGAAATGACATTTACCTCATGTTCGATGCCGAGATTGGTCAGCGCGTCCAGACAGGGCTGAACGGCTTCGGCGTCCGATTTGGAACCCATAACTACAGATACAAGCGGCATAGTTCTCCTCCAGTAAATTAAAATTTGGCGATGTCGCTACGGTAATGCGCGCCCTCAAAGCCGATGCGTGAAATGTTATTATACACTTTCTGGCGCGCCTGAGCCAGAGTTTCTCCACTTGCGACCACAGTCAACACCCGTCCGCCAGCGGTAACCACCTGTCCCATGGGGTCTAGCTTCGTGCCGGCATGAAAAACGGTAACATCCTTGTCAAGGTCGGTTAGTCCCGTAATGGGCAGTCCGGTGCGATAATGGCCGGGATAGCCGCCGGAGGCCATAACCACCCCTACACAGGCCTTTCGGCTCCAGGCGATTTCCTGCTTATCCAGCCTGCGCTCAATGACTGCCGCCGCGATATCGGCCAGGTCGGTCTCAAGCCGCGGCAGAATAACTTGTGTTTCGGGGTCTCCCAGCCGGCAGTTGAATTCGATGGTTTTCGGTCCGTCCGAGGTGATCATCAATCCGCCGTAGAGGACGCCGGAGTAGGTTGAATTCTCTTGCGCCAGCGCGGCGATGGTCGGGCGCATGACTTCATTCATGACACGCTCGCCAAGAATATCGGTATAAAAATCTGGCGGGCTGAATGAACCCATTCCGCCAGTGTTGGGGCCGTTGTTGCCATCGAAGACCCGTTTGTAGTCGCAGGCGGTAACCGGTGGCGAAATGGTCACACCGTCACTGAAAACGAATATACTCATTTCTCGTCCAGAGAGGTATTCTTCGATGACGACCTGCGCGCCTGCTTCGCCGAACTCTTTGTCGCGCATCATGGAGTTGAGCGCGGAAACTGCCTCCTCCACACTCTGTGCGATGACAACGCCCTTGCCGGCGGCTAACCCGTCGGCCTTCAGTACAATCGGTGGCTTCTGCAATTTTACATAAGCCTCGGCGTCTTCAAAGGCCGTGAAGCTGCGGCTGGCGGCGGTCGGTATGCCGTATGTGTGCATCAGATTCTTGGAGAAGACCTTACTTGACTCGATGCGGGCGGCGGCCTGCGACGGGCCGAAAATCGCCAGCCCGTTCTTCTGAAACTCGTCCACGATGCCGGCAGCCAGAGGTGTTTCCGGGCCGACGAATGTGAAATCCACCTTGTTCTGCCTAGCGGCAGCGAGCAACCTTGGAATGTCGGTGGCATCTATGAGGAGGTTGTCAGCAATCTGCGCTGTGCCGGCGTTGCCGGGTGCGACCAGGATGCGCTCCACCTGCCGGCTCTGTTTCAGTTTCCATACGATGGCATGCTCGCGCGCGCCCGAACCGATGACAAGTATCTTCATTTTATCTCCCGGATAATTTTACCATTGAATGCCACCGAAAAGGAAAGAGGGCGGCAGGAAAAATATCGGATGGTTACCGTGGGCAAATCAATAAGATGTTATTTTCTTTTGCCGTTTTTGTCGAAAGTGGACCTTAAAGCGCGTTCGATCGGGACGATGGTCAGGACCAGCACAACAAGCTGCACGGTCAGAACCGCGAGACCGAAGTAAGCGGTGAATTCGATGTCTTTACCGAGTGTAAACAGCATGGCCACGACCGAAGCTGGCAACAGTATCATCCCGACCCATTTCCAGATTGTGCCGAACAGCTCATGCGCGAATTCCCATGTATCGCGGTTTTTCATCGACATTCCTGTCCGGTAGCCGAACAGGTGATTGATCTTCCCCTGCTTGTTATTTGAAAAATACAATCCGACTAACAGCATCAACAGGGGGATTATCATGCATGATACGAACATCATAAGCAGCTTTTCTCCTTGCCTTATTTTACCATTTATCGCATGACGGCTGCCGATTTGAGCGGTTTACCTCACCACTCAATCTCGTTTTCTGGGATACACTCGGAAACAGGTGTATTCAGTCCCTCGAGAATGGCATTTTTCACATCAGGTATGGAAGAGAGATACAGGGTTTCTGTCAATCAGTTGTAGTCATCCTCACTGATTACAAACGTGATCCCGGCCTTTGTGCTTGTACGGGGGTAGGCTCAACAATCTCTAAGTAACGTTCCAATATTGCGGCAGCATGCTCCTACTCCCACTCTATCGTCCCCGGTGGCTTGGAGGTGATGTCGTAAACCACGCGGTTTACGCCGGGAACTTCATTGACGATGTGGGATGAAATAGAAGCCAGCAGGTCGTAGGGCAGCCGCGCCCAGTCGGCGGTCATGGCGTCGTTGGAGGTTACGGCGCGAACAGCCACCAAGTGTCCGTAGGTGCGGAAGTCTCCCATGACACCCACGCTCTTTACGTCGGTCAGTATGGCGAAGCTCTGCCAGAGCTGGCGGTACATATTGGCCTTCTTGATTTCTCTCATTACAATCCAGTCGGCAGCCTTCAGGATGTCCAGTTTCTCGCGGGTCACTTCGCCGATGATGCGGATGGCCAGCCCAGGCCCGGGGAATGGCTGCCGCCAGACCATCTCCTCTGGCAGTCCGAGCTCAAGTCCCAACTGCCGCACCTCATCTTTGAACAGATAGCGTAGGGGTTCAATTAGTTTCAACGTCATATTGGTGGGCAGGCCGCCGACGTTATGATGCGTTTTTATCTTGGCCGAAACGTTGCTGGTTGAGGATTCGCTTTCGATAACGTCCGGATAAAGGGTTCCCTGCGCCAGAAAGTCAACCTTATCCAGTTTGGTCGCTTCTTCCTCGAAAATCTTGATAAACTCGTTGCCGATAGCCTTGCGCTTGGTTTCGGGGTCGGTGACGCCATTGAGGCGCTCCAGAAAACGGTCGGTGGCGTCCACATAGTTGACGTTCATTTTTAGGTAGTTTCGGAAGATCGCCAGGGTGCGGTTTTCCTCGTCACGCCTGAGCAGACCGTTGTTGACGAAAATGCAGGTGAGCTGGTCTCCGATGGCGTGATGAATCAGAGTGGAGACAACCGACGAGTCAACCCCGCCAGAGATGGCGCTGATTACCTTGCGGTCGCTGACCTGCTCCTTGATGCGCATCAGGCTGTCGGCGATGAAGTTGCCTATGGTCCAGTTTCCCTGACACCCGCACACGTTATAAACGAAGTTTTTCAGAATGGTGGTGCCGTAGATGGTGTGGGCTACCTCGGGATGACATTGCAGTCCGAAGATGCGGTTTTCGCTGCCCATGACAGCTACAGGCGAGTTTTCGGTATAGGCCAGCGGTTTGAAGCCTGGCGGAATCTCCTCAATGCGGTCGCCGTGGCTCATCCATACCGGCGATGACCCCGGTAGGTCGGCGAACAGCGGTGAACCAGTGTCCCCGATATGCAGTACTGCGTGGCCGTATTCCTTTTTGAGACCGGAGGCCACTCGCCCACCGAGCTGTTTGGCCAGCACCTGCATTCCGTAGCAAATGCCGAGTACTGGCAGTTTCTTTTCATATATATAAGCCGGAGCCATGGGGGCGTTCTCTTCATAGACGCTGGAGGGGCCACCAGAAAGGATGAAGCCTTTGGGATTCAGGTGCGCGATTTTTTCCCATGGGGTATCGTGGGGTACAAGTTCGCAGTAGACGTGCAGTTCACGAATGCGACGGGCAATCAGCAGGCTGTACTGCGAGCCGAAATCGAAGACGACGACGGCCTCCTGCCCGGCGCTGGAAACAGGTTTGCCAGTGGTTACCGGCTGCTGGCCCTGTTTTTCGCGGGCGATTTCAAGATAGGCCGAAACTTCAAGGTCTCCGCTGGCGTTGATGCGAGATGTGGAATCAGTGGGTTCAATGGATTGTTCAGACATATGTTAGCTTAGCATTGTGTTATACTGATGGTCAAGTAATCAGGGGGAAAAAAAGTGCCTGCGTCTTTGCCTTCTCCAATATCGCCGGAAGTACTTACCCGCGGGGTGGCACTGCTGAAATCCGGAAGCCCCGTTGCTTTTCCTACCGACACGATATATGCACTGGGTGTTTCGGTGAATGACGCCGTCGGCGTCTCAAGGGTGTTTGAGATTAAGCAACGTCCTTTCAGTCAGGCGCTGCCAGTACTGCTGGCGGACAGTGCTGAAATCGGGATGGTTGCCCGCGAGGTGCCTGATATTGCCGTGGAGCTGATGCGCAGTTTCTGGCCGGGGGCACTCACGCTGGTCTTCAAAAAGACTGCGGCAGTTTCAGACATTGTCACTGCCGGCGGCGATACCGTGGCGGTGCGTGTGGCCGCGCACCCTGTGGCCATTGAAATGGTGCGGCGCGCCGAGGTGCCGTTAGTGGGTACCAGCGCCAATATTCACGGCAGACCAAACCCACTCACCGCGCTGGAGGTGTTTGACCAGATTGGCGCGCATGTTGAATTGATTATAGATGCCGGCAGATTGCTGGGTGGAGTTGAATCCACCATCCTTGACGTAAGTTCTGATAAAATCAGAATCATTAGGCAGGGTGCGCTGGCGCGCGCGGAGCTGGAAAAATTCTGTCGCATAGAGTGAGGGCGATATGATCGTTGGTGTAGGCTGCGACCATCGCGGGGTGGAAATGAAGGCGCATATTCTGGCGCTGCTTGGGGAAATGGGGCATACCGCATGCGATTGCGGCGCCGATGGCGTTGCCGGCGTGGACTATCCTGATATAGCACGTGAATTATGCGTCATGGTGGCGGACGGGCGGTTGGAGCGGGGTATTCTTATATGCGGCACTGGCATCGGTATGAGTATCTCCGCCAACAAGGTTAAAGGTATTCGCGCGGCGTTGTGCTTTGATGAATGGATGGCGCGGCGCTCCAGACAACACAATAACGCCAACGTGCTGTGTGTCGGTGCAGAAAAAACCACGGGTGTTGCGGAAATAGTACGCAGCTTTCTGAATACACAGTTCGAGGGCGGGCGTCATCAGCGGCGGCTGGAAAAGCTGACTGGCATCGAAAACGGGTAGGCACGCTGTTCTTGACACTCGTATGAGCCTGTGTTAACTTTTACTATTCGATCCTCCTGCCGCGATGGTCGGTTTGCTGTTTTTAGGTAGAACTAAAAATGAGAAGCGAAGCTATCAAAAAAGGTATTGAAAGGGCGCCGCATCGTGCCCTGTTGCGCGCTGTGGGTGTGAGTTCAAACGATTTTGCGCGCCCTTTCATCGGCGTGGTCAATTCCTTTACCGAAATAGTGCCTGGGCATGTTCATTTGCGCGAAATCGCGCAGGCGGTCAAAGATGGTGTGCGTCAGGCCGGCGGGGTGCCGTTTGAATTCAATACCATTGCCGTTTGCGACGGCATCGCCATGAACCATGCTGGCATGAGGTATTCCCTGCCGTCCCGCGAGCTTATCGCCGACAGTGTTGAGGTTATGGCGCAGGCACACCGGTTTGACGCGCTGGTTTTCATCCCCAACTGCGACAAGGTCGTTCCCGGTATGCTGATGGCGGCGCTGCGACTGAATATTCCCGCCATATTCGTATCCGGCGGGCCGATGCTGGCTGGCAAGGTTAAAACCGGTGATGGCATCAAAACGGCGGATCTCAGTTCGGTCTTTGAAGCGGTTGGGCAGGTTTTGACCAAACAGATGAGTGAACACGAACTCGAAATACTGGAGGACGAAGCCTGTCCCGGATGCGGCAGCTGTTCTGGGATGTTTACTGCCAATACCATGAACTGTCTGATGGAGGCGCTGGGGATGGCGCTTCCGGGCAACGGAACTATCCTCGCAGTTGATCAGCGTCGCTGCAAACTGGCGCTGGAAGCCGGAAAGCGGGTACTCGGGCTGCTTGCGGCGGATATAAAACCGCGGGACATTATAGATGACAAAGCGATAGAAAACGCCTTTATTGTCGACATGGCGCTCGGCGGTAGCACCAATTCGGTGCTGCATCTTATGGCGATTGCCCATGAGGCCGGTATTCCCTTCAGTCTGAAACGAGTCAATGAACTCAGCGATAAGACGCCGTGTCTTGCCAGAATTCGGCCTGCCGGCGATTACCATATCGAGGATCTTGACCGCGCCGGCGGTATTCCGGCGGTTATGAAGCAGCTTGATGTGCGGCTGCATCAGGGGAAGAATACGGTCTCAGGGCGCACCATTTTCGAAATTACGGCGCAGGCGGCGATTCAAGACAATGATGTCATTCGTGCACTAGAGACGGCTTATTCGCAAAATGGCGGGCTGGCAATATTGTTTGGTAATATCGCGCCCGAAGGAGCGGTGGTCAAGCGCTCGGCGGTGGCTGCAGAAATGATGCGGCACAGCGGCCCGGCGAGGGTGTTTGATTCCGAGGACGAGGCCACCGGAGCGATTATGGCCGGCAAAATCAGGCATGGGGATGTAGTTGTCATCCGCTATGAGGGGCCGAAAGGCGGTCCTGGTATGCGGGAGATGCTAACTCCGACTGCTCTGCTGGCCGGAATGGGGCTGGACAAGTCGGTTGCGCTCATCACTGACGGACGTTTTTCTGGCGCCAGCCGAGGCGCTTCCATCGGGCACGTTTCGCCTGAGGCGGCGTTGGGCGGTCCACTTGCCGTCGTCCGCGAGGGCGATATTATCGAAATCGACATTCCATGTTACAGTCTTAACGCAAAGCTGTCGGAGGCTGAAATCAAAGAACGTCTGGCTAAACTCCCAGTGTTCACGTCTCCAGTCAGGTCAGGCTACTTGGCGCGATATATGGAGAATGTGGCGCCGGCGGGCAGTGGAGCAGTTTTTACCTTGGGGCAGATATGAAACTTACTGGCGCTCAAATCGTGTGTGAAAGCCTGCTCAAAGAGGGTGTAGATACCATCTTTGGCATCCTTGGAGGGCAGATATTGCCTCTTTATGATACCCTGACTCAGTACCCGCAGCTTCGTCACGTGCTGACAGGCCATGAGCAGGGGGCGGCTCACGCTGCGGAGGGCTATGCCCGCGTCACTGGTAGGGTCGGTGTGTGCTTTGCCACTTCTGGGCCGGGTGCTACCAATCTGGTTACCGGCATCGCTGACGCCTATCTGGACTCAATTCCCATGGTGGCTTTTACCGGTCAGGTTGGGTGCCCGTTTATCGGCAAGGATGCCTTCCAGGAGGTTGATATTACGGGTATAACACTGCCGATTACCAAACATAACTATCTGGTGACCAACGTCGCCGATCTTGCTGCTACCATCAAGGAGGCTTTTTATCTGGCTCGAACCGGCCGCCCCGGTCCGGTGTTGATTGACTTGCCTAAGGATATTCAGGTGGAGCAGGCGGAATTCAACTATCCGGAGAAGGTGAATTTACCGGGTTATAAACCTACGCTCAACGGGCACCCGTCTCAAATCGCCAGGGCTATAAAGCTCATCTCCGCGGCTAAAAAGCCGCTTATATTAGCCGGACATGGCGTTATCATCTCCGGCGCCTTCGATGGACTCAAAACGCTGGCCGAAAAGGCGCAGATACCCGTCGTCACCACACTGCAGGGCATCAGTGCTTTCCCGGAATCTCACCCGCTTTCTTACGGCTGGCTGGGAATGCACGGTATGGCGTATGCCAACATGGCGGTAACCGACTGTGACTTGCTGATCGCAATCGGTATGCGTTTTGGCGATCGCGCCACCGCCAAAGTCAGCGGTTTCGCGCCGCGCGCAAAGATTATACATATTGATATTGACCCCGCCGAAATCGGCAAAAACGTGCGTGTTGACGTGCCGATAGTCGGGGATGCAGGAAATGTTCTCGCCGCGCTTAACAAGCAAGTCGCTCCGCTGGAACATTTGGAATGGTTGAAACTGCTGGACACATGGCGGCGCGAGCATCCGCTGCTTGATATACGGGACAGCAAAGAATTGCTGCCCCAGTTCGTGGTGCGCAAGATATGGGAGGCGACAAAAGGCGATGCCATTATCGTAACCGGTGTGGGGCAGCACCAGATGTTCGCCGGCCAGCACTTTTTTTACGATAAGCCCAACAGCTTTATTTCCTCTGGAGGATTGGGCACGATGGGTTTTGAACTGCCGGCTTCCATAGGGGTAAAAATAGGCAAACCGGATGAAACGGTGTGGTGCATCGCCGGCGACGGCAGTTTGCAGATGACCATCCAGGAGCTTGCTACAGTTTCCCACGAGGGCGTTGCCGTCAAAATTGCCATTATGAACAACAACTACCTTGGCATGGTGCGGCAGTGGCAGCAGCTTTTCTACGAAAGGCGCTATATTGCCACTCCGCTGAATTGTCCGGACTTTGTCAAGGTAGCCGAGGCCTATGGCATCATGGCGGAAAAAGTCAGCCGGAAACAGGATGTCGCGCCGGCAATCAAACGCGCGATGGCGCACGACGGCCCGTACATCATCAATTTCGAGGTCGAGCCTGAAGAGAATGTTTATCCGATGGTCCCGCCCGGGCGTCGCTGAATGAGTTTATTGAAGAACCGCGAAAGGAGGTGCCGGCATGGTCTCGACAAAGCACATTATAACCGCATTGGTGGCCGACAGGCCCGGTGTTCTCAGTCGTGTCGCCAGCCTGTTCCGCCGCCGCGGGTTTAACATCGACAGCATCGCCGTAGGTGCCAGTGAGCTGCCGGAAGTATCGCGCATGACCATTGTGGTGAATGGCTCCGCGACTCTGGTCGAGCAGGTGCGCAAGCAACTTGACAAGGTTGTGGATGTTATAAAAGTCACAGACATAACTGCCCCCGGTACTATTACCCGTGAACTGGCGCTTATCAAGGTAAAAAGTTCTGTATCCACGCGTAGCGAAATCATGCAGATAGTGAGCATATTCCGCGCCAAGATCGTGGACGTAGCGCTTGACTCACTGACGGTGGAGGTAACAGGAGATGAAGCCAAGATTGCTTCGTTGTATAATTTGCTAAAGGAATTCGGCATCAGGGAAGTCAGCCGCACCGGTATTATAGGCATGATGCGTGGGGTGGTTGTCCCATCTGATGAGTCTGATGGAAGAGGTTAAAAGGAGTAACTATGGCGACTATATATTACGATAATGATTGTGATCTGGCGTTTATCAGTGGCAAAACTATTGGTATCGTGGGTTATGGGAGTCAGGGCGCTGCGCAGGCGCAGAACCTGCGTGACAGCGGTCTCAATGTTATCATCGGTTTGCCCGGAGACTCTTTCTCATGGAAGAAAGCCGAAGCGGCGGGATTTGTCGTGTATACGGTGGCAGAGATGGCCAAAAAATCGGATGTAATTGTCCTGCTGGCTCCGGATACCGCCCAGCCGGCCATATATCAGAATGAGATTGCTCCGGCGCTCAGTGCCGGCAAGGTGCTGCAGTTTGCGCATGGCTTCAATATTCACTACGGCCAGATTGTACCGCCCACTGATGTGGATGTGGTCATGATTGCGCCGAAGTCCCCCGGTCAGATGGTGCGTGAAGTGTATACCCAGGGCAACGGTGTGCCGTCTCTGGTGGCGGTGCATCAGGATTCATCCGGGCAGGCCTTGCAAATTGCGCTGGCTTACGCCAAAGGCATCGGCTCGTCCCGTGCCGGAATCCTGGAAACAACTTTTGCGGAGGAAACCGAGACAGACCTCTTTGGCGAGCAGGCGGTGCTATGCGGCGGATGCACATCGCTGATTAAAGCCGGCTTTGAAACGCTGGTGGCTGCCGGTTATCAGCCGGAGGTTGCCTATTTCGAATGCCTGCATGAACTCAAATTGATTGTAGACCTTATTTACAAGGGCGGTATCGCCTATATGCGAAATTCCATCTCCGACACTGCCAAGTACGGGGATTACACCCGCGGCGGGCGTGTTGTGACTGATGAGACCTATGCCGAAATGGATGAAATCCTGGCGGAAATTCAGGACGGCCGGTTTGCCCGCGAGTGGGTGCTGGAGAATCAAGCGGGGCGTCCGGTATACAACGCGCTTAAACGTATGGAATCCGAGCATCCAATTGAAGATGTGGGGGCTAATATCAGGGAGATGATGCCCTGGCTGAAGAATCCATGATAGATTGAACTGATGGCCGAGTGGGGCGCAGATATTTTTGCCCTGCCATGCACAAGCCCAATACATATTGGACTCATATAGGAATTTGACAGCCCTGCTTTAGGTATGCGATGCTTAATCGTGAGCCTGAGAAAGCATGGTACCTTTAGGATGAGTCTCTATCATGAAACTTTCCCCTAAATCCAGTCTGAAAAGAATATTTGCTTCCCCAGGGATAGAACTATGGCAAAGCATAAATTGTTTTGTGCCATATTAACCGTAAGTGTGACGGCAATGATGGCTTCTTGCGTCGGTAATGTTGATGCCGCGTTTTATTCGTCAACACTCACACCATCATATACGCCGCCACCTGATAACACAATCCCACTTATCAGCACAGGGTGGCCTCGCCCTACCAATCCAGACAGAACCGAGCCAAATCCTGCTTCGGATTTTCTCTATGAAATCAAGGGCAATAGCGTAACTATAACAGGATATGTTGGCAGAGATGGCGATGTTGTTATTCCTGATAAAATCGAAGGCAAGAGTGTAACATGTATAGGTAAAGAGGCTTTTAGCGGCACCTCACGTTTGACAACTATAAAACTTCCAAACGGAGTAACCAGTATTGAAGAAGGGGCTTTCTACTATTGCTTTTTCCTGGAGCGCATAACCATACCGGAAAGCGTAAAGAGTATCGGAGATTACGCCTTCGGCCTGTGTATGTTTCTAACTGACATAACTATTCCAAAAGGCTTAACGAAAATTGGGAATGGCGTTTTTGCCAATTGTGTAAATTTGCGTAGTATAACCATACCGAATGGTGTAAGAAGTATTGGAGATTATGCTTTTACTCATTGCCGCGCGCTGACAAGTATAACTATACCGAGCAGCGTAAAGAGTATTGGAGATCATGCTTTTGCCAGGTGCCCCAACCTCACCGTCACCTGCTCCCCAAATTCTTACGTTCACCAGTACTGCGTGGAGAACAATATAAAGTTCCAGCTAACTCAGGGGCGGCACTGCCTAATGGAATTCTTTCTAAACGTCTTCAACAAGCTAAATATTTTCAACAAGACTTTTTAGATACAAGGTTCGTTGGCAAGCTAGGTATGCGCTGGACTCATACGGGCGTTTGACTTGGTTCCTCCAATCGTGTACAGTTTAACGTAGATACAACAATGAACAGTTATCCGTATACCCTCGCAATCGGTATTAATCTTGCGCTTACCGTCCCCTCCATTTAAGGAGGGGTATCGGGCGGGCGCAGGATTATTTTTCGATGGAGGATAATATGGATAAAATCGTTATTTTTGATACCACACTCAGGGACGGTGAACAGGCCGCCGGTTCCTCTCTGAACGTACAGGAAAAACTGGAGATCGCCCGCCAACTGGAGCGTATGAAGGTTGGCGTTATTGAGGCTGGTTTTCCTGTCAGCTCCCCCGGCGATTTTGAAGCGGTCCGCCAGATTTCTTTCGCTATAAAGGATGCTTCTGTTTGTGGTCTGGCGCGTGCCATGGCCGCCGATATTGATGTCGCTTGGGATGCCGTCAAAGAGGCGATCTCCCCGCGCATTCATGTTTTTATATCGGCATCCGATATTCATCTGATGCACCAGCTCAAGAAGAGTCATGAGCAGGTGCGCGAAACGGCAGCGGCAATGGTGAGGCACGCAAAAAAATATCTGGCTGACGTAGAGTTTTCGCCGATGGATGCCACCCGCGCCAATCCGGAATATATCTATCAGCTGCTGACGGATGTTATTGATGCGGGTGCCACGACTGTCAATATCCCCGATACGGTGGGCTATGCCACTCCGCTTGAGTTCGGACGGTTCATACGCAATATTTTTGAAAATGTGAAGAACATCGACAAGGCTGTCGTGAGTGTTCATTGTCATAACGATCTGGGTATGGCCTCGGCCAACAGCTTGGAAGCCGTAATATGCGGTGCGCGTCAGATAGAATGCACCATTAACGGTATCGGGGAGCGCGCTGGTAACGCCGCGCTTGAAGAGGTCGTCATGGCTATCGATACGCGTGCCGATCTGTTCAATGTGACCACCGGCATCGATACCCGGCAGATTTATCGTGCCAGCCGATTGGTCAGCGAACTGACGGGCTTTCCCGTGCAGCCGAACAAGGCGATTGTGGGCGCTAATGCCTTCCGTCATCAGTCCGGCATCCATCAAGACGGGGTCATCAAGATGTCCAATACGTACGAAATCATCGACCCGCAAAAGGTGGGGGTGCCTTCTTCCAGCCTTGTAATGGGCAAGCTGAGCGGGAGAAATGCTTTTAAACAGCGCCTGTCTGAATTGGGATTCACGTTGTCTGGCGCTGATTTTGAACGTGCATTCATTGCCTTCAAGGAACTGGCTGATAAAAAGAAGGATGTTACCGATCGCGATATAGAATCGCTGATGGCGGAGGACAAGCGCACACTTTCCGAATATTATCATCTTGATCGCATACAGGTGACCTGCGGCGATCGCGGTATACCTACAGCTGCGGTGAGGCTGATAGGGCCGGGCGGCGGGGAGCTTGCTGACGCTGCTTTAGGTACCGGACCGGTGGACGCGGCCTACAAGGCAATCAATCGGCTGGTACAGGTGCCTAACAAACTGACCGAGTTTACCGTCAATTCGATAACAGAGGGCATAGACGCCATCGGCGAGGTGTTCATTCGCATTGAAAGTGACGGCGTAAGCTATACCGGACGTGGCGCCGACCCGGATATTGTGGTGGCTTCGGCCAAGGCATACATGAATGCCTTGAACCGGCTGTTAAGCGCTAAAAATGCAGGGCAGGATAAATAAGGTGACTTTAGCCGAGACTATATTAGCCGCTCACTGCGGCAGAAAGAGCGTCAGCCCGGGGGACTTTATAAGTGTGCGCCCGGACATGATACTATCCAACGACATTACCGCCCCGATTGCCATCAGAGAGTTTTACAAGATGGGTGTGAAGAAGGTTTTTGACCCGCACAAGATTGTAATGGTTCCCGATCATTTTGTGCCTAATAAAGATATTGCCTCAGCTGAGCAGTCCAAACTGTTGCGCGAGTTCGCGGCTGAACATGGCATCAACTATTTCGAGTGCGGGCAGATGGGGATTGAACACGTACTGCTGCCAGAACAGGGGCTGGTGCTGCCAGGAGATGTCGTTATCGGTGCCGATTCCCATACATGTACCTATGGAGCGTTGGGGGCATTTGCCACTGGCATGGGGTCGACAGACATTGCCGTCGCGATGGCTACCGGCGAAATCTGGATGAAGGTGCCAAAAACCATACGATTCGTTTACCACGGCAGGCTGCAGGAATGGGTGGGTGGCAAGGACTTGATTCTTTATACCATTGGTCAGATAGGTGTGGATGGCGCGCTGTATAACGCCATGGAGTTTACCGGCGAAGCCGTCGATAGTCTGTCTATGGACGGCCGTTTTACCATGTCAAACATGGCCATTGAAGCCGGTGGTAAGGTGGGGTTGTGCCGCGCAGACGACAAAACCGTAGCTTATGCCAAACCGCGTGCACGGCGCGCTTATCAGGCGTATGAACTTGGCCATGTCGATGAATGCGCGCATGTCATAGAGTATGACGTGAGTGGGCTGGAACCGCAGGTGGCTGCGCCGCACCTACCTTCGAATACTAAAGGTGTGAGCCAGTTCAGGGATGTTAAAATTCATCAGGCAGTTATCGGCTCGTGTACCAACGGGCGCATTGAGGATTTGCGTCTGGCGGCGACAGTCATCAAAGGACACAAGGTGGCACCTTTCGTGCGTTGTATTGTCATACCCGGTTCCCAACAAGTATATCTTGATGCCATCAAGGAAGGCTTGGTGGAGACCTTCATCAAGGCCGGATGCGCTTTCAGTACGCCTACCTGCGGTCCGTGCCTGGGCGGGCATATGGGCATTTTGGCGGCGGGAGAGCGCGCTGTTTCCACTACAAATCGTAATTTCGTGGGGCGGATGGGATCTCCCAAAAGCGAAGTATACCTGGCAAATCCGGCGGTGACGGCTGCCTCCGCAGTGCTGGGACGTATTGCTTCGCCGGCAGAACTGTAAGAGAGCAGAGAAAATGATAAGCGGAAAAGTATTTAAGTATGGGGCGAATGTTGATACGGACGCCATTATACCGGCGCGCTATCTGAACGTTTCAGATCCTACCGAGCTGGCGAAGCACTGCATGGAAGATATTGATGCTGATTTTGTGAAGAAGGTTGATAAAGGCGATATTATCGTAGCTTCCACCAATTTCGGGTGCGGATCTTCGCGTGAGCACGCCCCGATTGCTATAAAGGCCGCTGGTGTGTCGGCGGTGGTGGCGGCGAGTTTTGCGCGTATATTCTTCCGAAACGCAATCAATATCGGTCTGCCGTTATTGGAATCGGCGGAGGCGGCCGCAGCTGCAAGCGCCGGGGATACTCTTGAAATAGATCTTGAAGCCGGAATAATTCGAAGTGTAACCAGCGGCGAGACTTTTCGCGCTAATCCGTATCCCAGTTTCATGGCTGGTATTATTGCTTCAGGCGGGTTGATAGAGTATACCCGCAGGAATCTGGCCGGGGGCGCGCAGTGAGATTCAGGATAGCGCAATTATCAGGTGACGGCATCGGACCAGAGGTCATGGCTCAGGGCGCCTTGGTGCTGAAGGCTGTCGGCCAAATATACGGGCATACTTTTGAGCTGGAAAATGCCTTGATAGGCGGCATCGCCATAGACAAGACCGGGTCATCCCTGCCTGAAGAAACCCTAAAACTGGCCAAAGCTTCCGACGCGGTGCTACTTGGCGCCGTGGGCGACCCGAAATTTGACGATCCCAAAATTAAAGAACGCCCTGAAAACGGCCTGCTGGCTATCCGCAAGGAGTTGAATTTGTTTGCCAACCTGCGTCCGGTGAAGGTCTATGACGAGCTGGTTGACGGTACGGTTTTTAAACCGGAGGTCATCAGGGGCGCCGATTTCATTTTTGTGCGAGAACTGACCGGAGGACTTTATTTCGGCAGACCCAAGAAACGATGGGAAACGGCAACCATGCGCAAAAGCGTGGACTCAATGTGCTATAACGACCGCGAAATCGGGCGCATCGTACGTATTGGCTTTGAACTGGCGCGCTCGCGTCGTAAAAAACTCACATCTGTTGACAAGGCCAACGTACTTGAATCGTCACGGTTGTGGCGGCAGGTTGCTGTCGAGGTTGCCCGCGACTATCCTGACGTTACACTGGAACACATGCTGGTGGACACCTGCGCCATGCGTATTCTGCTCACGCCGCGCGATTTCGATGTGCTTGTGACCGAGAATACCTTCGGAGATATTCTTACCGATGAGGCCTCAATGCTGGCAGGTTCGATGGGTATGCTGGCATCGGCTTCTCTGTCTGGTATCCCGCAGCCAGGAGCGCGTACTTTCGGTTTGTATGAACCGATACATGGCAGTGCGCCCGATATCGCCGGCAAAGACGTTGCCAATCCGATTGCCACCATATTGAGTGTGGCGATGTTGCTGCATTTTTCACTAGGGCTTGAGCGCGAAGCGGCGGCGGTTGAGAAAGCGGTTTCCTCTGTACTCAAGGCGGGGCATCGTACCAGGGATATAATTGGCGCCAGTAATAATCCGGTAGGGACATCCGAAATGGGACATCTGGTAATAAAAGCTTTGGAGGGCTGAGGTGTCGAAGATTTGGCTTTATGATACGACGCTCAGGGACGGTGCGCAGCGCGAGGGTATTTCCTTCACTGTCGCCGATAAATTGGCCATTGCACGCAAGCTGGATGACCTGGGTGTGCAGTATATCGAGGGTGGCTGGCCGGGTGCCAATCCAAAAGACAGCGAGTTCTTTGCCATTGCCCGCAGCGAGTTGAACCTGCAAAACGCGGTGTTGGTGGCTTTCGGCAGCACCCGCAGGCAAGGTGTAAAGGCGGAAGATGACCCCGGACTGAGGGCGTTGTTGGACTCTGGTGTCAAAACGGTTACCTTGGTGGGCAAATGCTCTGCAAGACAGGTTACCCAGGTGCTGGAGACAACTCTCGAAGAGAATATCGAAATGGTTGCCTCATCCATTCGCTATATTGCGGACAAGGGCATAACCGTCTTTTTCGACGCCGAACATTTTTTTGATGGCTGGAAAGACAATAAAGAATATGCGCTTAAAGTGCTGGCGGCGGCGGAAAATGCCGGCGCCGGGTGTATGGTGTTGTGCGATACCAATGGTGGCGCATTGCCTGAGGATGTTATTGCCGCAGTCAGAGAAGCAGGGCAGGCGGTCAATGCCAAGCTGGGTATTCATGCTCATAACGATGCAGAACTGGCGGTGGCCAATACGCTGGCAGCAGTGCGTGAAGGAGTGGTACATGTGCAGGGCACGATAAATGGGTTTGGAGAACGTTGCGGCAATGCCAATTTGTGTTCCATTATACCTGCCCTCAAGCTCAGGATGGGCATTGATTGTATTACCGATGAGCAGCTTGGGCGTCTGACCGAGGTGTCGCGCTTCGTCAATGAAGCCGCTAATCTGCCGCCCGAGGCTTTTTTGCCCTATGTCGGCACTTCGGCTTTCAGTCACAAAGCTGGGTTGCATGTATCCGCGCTGGCACGCTGGAAAAGCGCCTATCAGCATGTCGATCCAGCTCTGGTGGGCAATCGCCCGCGGATACTGGTTTCAGAACTGTCAGGGCGTGCTAATATCATGCAGAGAGCCAGGGAGTCGGGGGTTGACCTGTCGGCCAATGGCACTGAGGCCGCCAGATTGCTTGAGCAGGTCAAATATCTTGAGAGTCGGGGTTTTCAGTATGAGAATGCCGAGGCGTCATTTGACCTTCTGGTTCGCCGCGCCCGTTCTGGCTATAAGCCGCCCTTCGAGCTAGTCGATTATCTGGTGGTGGTTGAAAAAAAGCGCCGATTAAGCACCGAAGCACATGACAGCGGAGTGCTCTCAGAGGCGATGGTTAAGGTAAAGGTTGGCGATACGGTCATGCATACCGCTGCCGAAGGCGACGGCCCGGTAAATGCCCTGGATAATGCGTTGCGCAAGGGGTTGCTTGAATTCTATCCCGGCCTGGCGGCTATTAAACTTACCGATTACAAAGTGCGTATTCTGGAGGAAAGCATTGGCACCGAATCCCAGGTGCGCGTGCTTATCGAGTTCAGTGACAACTCCACCAAATGGCGCACTGTTGGTAGTTCCCCTAATATTATAGAAGCATCATGGTTGGCGCTGGCCGATAGCTTGGAATATTGGCTGATAACTCGCTCTGTTGCTGAAGAGTAAATCGCCCTGAAAGACGCCACTACCGGCTATGTTTCACGCTTTATGTTTGAAAAAAGCGTATTGCCACTATACACTCAAGGCAGAATGGTTTAATCAGGAGTGAACACGATGAATGATGAAATCAGGAGCGCCCGCGAAATTGCCATGGCAAAAATTGCTGCCATGGAAGAGGCCACCGAAAGCGATAGGCTCAAATGGAAATATGTTCCGGATGGCGAACAAATGGCGCTCAGGTTTATTAACGAGGGGCAGGAGATTACCTCCGCGCTGGCCGCCTTGCCGGAAGCTGCCCGCCGATATGCAGCCAGCGGCGCCGAAAATGTTCTTCTGTCTAACATACAGGTTCCGCGCAATGAAACGATTGCGGCGCGTAATAATCTTGCCATGGACGGCATGGTTGCGCTGAAGATGGATAAAGCTGCTGTCACTGACTTACTGAACCGGCTGAAACAAATCCTTGAGCACTATGTCGGACAGGGGGCGGAGCAGCGCCAACGCACCTACGAGACACTCAAACAGCAATACGAGGCCAGATTGAAACAGGCGGCTGACAAGCTCGGAGCAGGCCATGATGAGGCGCTTGGCATCAGTGTGGAAACACTGCCGCAGTTTAAGGAAGAGTGGCGACATGTTTCTTCCCAGATGGAGGGGCAGTATATCCAACTTATTGAAGAATATAAGCGTGAATTGCGGCTGGTGAAATGATGGTGGAGCCCGGAAATGCCGATGAACAGATGATTCGTGCGGTCATAAAGACTCGTGTCATACGGCCGCCGAAACAGGCGCTGTCCACCTTCGGTACCACGACTATTCAATATTATCTCTTGACACTACCTTCTTATGCGATGGATGCGGGACTTGAAACGGTGGTGCGCGTCGGGAGCGTAGTTGCCGATCGTCCACGCATTGTGACGCCGTATTATCTGTCGCGGCTGGAAGGGTTTTCCGGTGAAGCCACGCGTTATTTCCAAAAACTTGTAGAAGAGCATGGCACGAATGCTCCGGGTATTTTTTATACCTGTCGCAATGAACTGAAGAACACCGAAATAGTTTCCGGCGGGCTGGAAGAAACCGCGTGTAAAATAAACGAAGATATTGACCGCAGCGGCGACCAGATGTCGGCTGTAATCTGCGGGGATGACGCCCTGTGGGACGTGTCAGTGATGAAATTCATCTTTGAGATGACAAGTGCTTCGCTGGCGCATAACGCGGCGGAGCTGGGTTCGCGCGGATTACTCAGTATTCGGGAAGGCATTCCGGCTCAGACCACGCTACATATTGAGCAAATGTTCCAGCGGTTGCACGCGAGAACAATCGATCCCCGCGAACTCCAGAAAGAGCTGGAAAACTGGGGGCTTTTTGAGGCCTATCAGGACCGCTTCCTGGCCGCGTTTCGCCGCTGCTGACGGATAATCCGGCGATTCATGCATACGATTGCCCTCAAACCCTGATGAGCCTCGAATCTGTTACAATTGGATTTGCTGCCCTCTGATATTATCCGATTAAAACACTCTTATTCTGACGTACATGTCCCCGCTGCGCCCGTTTTTCTGTTTGCCCATGCCCTTCAGGCGGATGCGGGTGCCGCTCTGAATGCCGGCAGGAATTTTCACCAGCAATTTCTTGGCTGCACCATCATGTTTAACCTTGATTTCTTTCTCCAGCCCAGTGGCGGCCTCTTTTGATTTCAGGCGGATTTCTTTTTCGGTGTCAAGATTTTTAGGTGGCTCCGGTAGGTTGATGCCAAAAATTTTTCTGACAATGAAACGCGCTACCTTTCCGCTTAATCCGCTGCCAAAGGCTGTCGCTGGCACAGTGTTGTCCGGAGTGGCATTTTGCGACTCGGTCTTTCCTCCATAGTTGTAGGTATGGAAGACGAAGTTCTGTCCGCTGAAAAAGGTGCGGTTTAAAAAGTCATCATCAAAGCGCAGCCCGGCCTGGCGAAACATGGCTGCAATGTCGGCAAAGGTCGCCTGGTTGGCGAAGCTGCTGCGGAATATGTCGGCCTGATTGAACCCTCCGAAACCGGAACCAGCCGCGCCATTGCCGTACAGGTCATACTGCTGGCGTTTGTCTGGGTCGCATAGCACGGCATAGGCCTCGTTTATTTCCTTGAATTTCTCTTCGGCTTCTTTTTCGTTTCCGGGATTCTTGTCGGGGTGATGCTTGAAAGCCAGCCTGCGAAAGGCATTGCGGATGTCGTCATGGCTGGCGTCCTCAGGCACGCCAAGTGTTTTATAGTAATCTTTCATATTTTCATCTCGATGGTCTATACTGAATAAATTATATGGCTAAAACCGAATCCTGCCAAATAATCGCATCACGTTTCCGCACAAGGCTGACGAGAGGTATTTCGATTGCTTTGCTGCTCGTGTTGCTGTCCTCCTGCGCGCCATCGCAGTCTTTTAACAGTAATCTGGACAGGATTGTCGAGCCTTATCGTTTCAGCATTGTGCGTTGGGAGATTCAAGCGATTACTCATGAACTGTATGAATTTTTGTTTGGCGGCATCAGAGTTTCCCCTGACGATTCCTTGATAGTAGTTGAATACTTTGAGGTTATGGAAGGCATCGGCAGCGAAGTGAATCGTATTGCGGCTATTATCTCTGGGACGGTGGATGGTGATCCTGAAATACATCTGGCTAATCTGGCGGCGCTCGAAGCACGGCGCGATTCTCTGTCCGCTGCCGCCGAGGCCGTGCTTGAAGCACAGATAAGGGAGACGCTCAATTCGCTGGGCATTTACAATCCTCTGGACGGGGCGTTCAATTTCACCTCCACTTTCCCGCCGGTAAAATTGCGGTTGCAGGAGCCGCCGAAGCTGCTAGTAGTTTCGCCGCGTGACCGCATCGGTAGGCTTGCCACCATCACACTGAATAACACGATTGGTTTGCAGGAGATAATCGAACTGGAAGAGGCCGTCTCCGAGTTGGATGTATCGGCGCTGGTGGTGGATTTGGGTGGCATCGCCACCTATCCGTCTTTTGTGTCCAATCGCTACGGGTTGCGTTTCGCACTGAGCACGGCGGTCGAGGAATGGTTTCACCAGTATCTTTTCTTCCGCCCGTTAGGCTTTCGTTACGGACTGTCGGAAGCTGGCTTTTCACAGCCGGACTACATAGCCACCATGAATGAAACACTGGCCGGGATGGTGAGCGCAGAAATAGCCGCTGTCGTTTACGAGCGGTATTATGCCAGTTATTACGCTCCGGTTCAGGCATCTGTCAGAGAGATCACTTCCCACGTTTTCAATTTCAACGCCTTCATGCGCGAAACACGGCTGGAGGTCGATAATCTGCTGGCGCTGGGGCAGACAGAACAGGCGGAAACCTATATGGAAGAGCGACGGCTGATTCTGGCGGAACACGGCTATCTGATACGGAAGTTGAATCAGGCCTACTTTGCTTTTTACGGTAGCTACGCCGACCAACCAGGTTTCGAGAATCCGGTCGCAGAGAACTTCAAGACATTGCGCGCGAACAGTGTGTCGCTGGCAACCTTCATAAAAATGGCTTCGTCGCTCACCACTCCGGATGAGTTGGTGCAAGCGGTAAAATAAAGCTGGCGGCGGCCTTGAAAGTTTGTCAATATAGGGCGTATCTGATAAACTTATCCTTCGTTTGGGCCGCTAGCTCAATTGGCAGAGCAACTGACTCTTAATCAGTAGGTTTCGGGTTCGAGTCCCGGGCGGCTCACCATCTCCTTCGAAATTCGAACACCGTCATCTATGAACGCGAACTCACCAAATGGCGGAAAGCGCGAAATACGGATAACCCAGCCTCTTTGGCAGCTGGCCAAATCGCGGGTGTGGCTAATTGGCACGACTCATGCGGATATACACTATATCCTGGATAATATCGCCTCAACCTCCGGCAAGATATATCAATGTACCTGCCGGCACCCTTACGGCCACCGCCGCAGGGTGCGCACGCGCTGGCCGCGCATTTATCGGCCTCTATACGCGTCACCTTGATTCGAGATGTATGATATTTGGGAGCAGGTGGTTTCGCGTTAATGCTATCTCTTGAAGACGCAGCCAAAAAGGCCGCTTGTGAATATGAGGTAAATATTTGGATATGTCTGGAGTTGGCTCCCCGACTAGGATTCGAACCTAGAACCTAGCGGTTAACAGCCGCCCGCTCTACCATTGAGCTATCGGGGAATGCCCTATTCTACTCTACCACGACGGCTCGTGTCAGCGGTTAATCCGCCCCAAGCGGACCCGCTCTACCATTGAGCTATCGAGGAGTGCCACAAACAATCTGGCTGCCGAGCCAGGATTCGAACCTGGGCAAAAGGATCCAAAGTCCTTCGTGCTACCGCTACACAACTCGGCATAGCCCAAGGGTCGTGGTGCCGGAGGTCGGGATCGAACCGACACGAGAGTCGCCCCTCAACAGTTTTTGAGACTGTCGCGTCTGCCTGTTCCGCCACTCCGGCTCGGAGCAAGTCTGGTTGTCAATGTGCAATCCATGGTGCCGAGGCCCAGGATCGAACTGGGGACACGCGGATTTTCAGTCCGCTGCTCTACCTAGCTGAGCTACCTCGGCACGAATTGCTATTGTAGCTTCTAGCCGCCTCTGGTGTCAAACACAAGCAGGCTGGGCGAGGAGTATGTTATCAATAAGCCGTGTCCTGCCGATGCGCACTGCCAGAGAGACCAGCGCCGGTGAGTCGATAAGTTCCAGTTCATGCAAACTTGAAGTATTGGCAATGGATATATACTCCATATTTGCCAGAGGCTCGGCGACGATAAGTTCCGCCATGACCTTTTTAAGACGTTCGGCATGGTGCTCTCCTGACAGGTATAGCGCGGCTGCTTTTTCCAGTGCCTTGCAGAGTACCGATGCCGCCCTGCGCTCTGCCTGATTGAGATACATGTTGCGGCTGCTCATTGCCAGCCCGTCCGGTTCACGCTGCGTTTGCCCTGTGATAATTTCGAGATTCAGATTAAGATCGCTCACCATCTTCTTGATTACCAGCACCTGCTGGGCGTCTTTCTGTCCAAAATAGGCTCTGTCCGGCTGGACGATATTGAAAAGTTTGCTGCAAACCGTCGTCACGCCTCTGAAATGTCCTAGACGTGCCGCACCCTCCAGTTTATCGGTAATGCCTTTGACTTCCACCCATGTATCGAAGCCGTCCGGATATATCTCCTCGGCTTGCGGCAGGAAGGCGATGTTGACACCGACATTCTCCATCATGGCGATATCGCGGGTTTCATTGCGGGGATATTTGGCGAAATCCTCCCGAGGACCGAACTGAGTTGGGTTGACAAAAATACTGACTATCGTAGCCGTGTTATTTTTCTTCGATAACTCGACCAGCGACATGTGCCCTTTGTGCAAACAGCCCATTGTTGGCACAAACCCCACGCTTCCACCTGCGGCGGCGCGGGCGGCCTTCATTTCGGACAGGCTGCGGATGATTTTCATTCGCAGCTGAGGCTTTCCAGTTTGGTCAGGATGTCTTTGTCCATTGATAGACTTTCTTTGGCGGTGGGGAATGCCCCCGATTTGACCTCGTTTACATAATGTGAAATCGCCTCCGTCATAATGTCGGCAAGCTGCGCGTAACGTTTGGCATGACGGGGTATGAAATCGGTGTACAGGCCGAACATATCGCTGATGACCTGCACTTGGCCGTCGCATCCGGCGCCGGCCCCGATACCGATGACGGGAATGGAAACTTTTCGACACATCATTTCTGAAAGTTCTGCTGGAACAGTTTCCACGACTACAGCAAAAGCCCCTGCCTGCTCCAGCGCGATTGCGTCATCAATGAGTTTGGCGGCTGTCGCCAGGGTCTTGCCCTGTGCCTTGAATCCGCCGAACTGATGGATGGATTGCGGCGTAAGCCCGATGTGCCCCATGACCGGAATGCCGCAGTCAACGATGCGGCGAACGGTATCCGCCACGGTTACCCCGCCCTCGAGTTTTACCGCCTGCGCGCCGCCTTCCTGCATCAGCCGTGCGGCGTTGTGCATGGTTTGCTCAATGCTTATCTGGTAGCTCATAAACGGCATATCGGCAATGACCAGCGCGTTTTTGGCTCCGCGCGAAACGGCGGCGGTGTGATGCACCATGACATCCATTGTGACCGGGATGGTGGAATCGTAGCCCAGTACCACCATCCCCAGACTGTCGCCGACCAGTATCAGCGGCACTCCGGCCGCATCCACGATCCTGGCCGTGGGATAGTCGTAGGCGGTGAGCATGGGAATTTTCTCGCCGCGCCGTTTCATTTCCTTGAGTTGAGTAATGCTGAATCGCATATGCCCTCCTTTGAAATAACTTCAGCCTTCGACTTCCAAAGACAGTAAATCCCGGATGCTCTTTTTGGCGCGGTTTTGTTCGTCCACATAGACGATATGAGGTTCATGGCCGCGTGCTTCCTCTTCTGTCACATAGTGATAAGTCAGCAGAATCACCATATCGCCTTTTTGCGCCAGCCGCGCCGCCGCGCCGCGGAGTTCAACCTGCCCAGGGTCTCCCTCGATGGCGTAGGTGGTGAAGCGCTGTCCGTTATTCAGGTTCAGTACATGCACCATTTCGTGTGGCAGGATGTCGGCGGCTTTGAGCAAGGTGGTATCAATCGCGACGCTGCCTTCATAATCGAGGCAGACGCCGGTCACATGCGCCCGGTGTATTTTGCTGTGTAGCATGGTTCTCATGATTTAATCCCTCAAAATCGATTCTATTTCGGCGGCTTTGTCGGCATTGATGCCGCCCTTTTGCAACGCTATCGGTATCGTCTGCCTGCCCATCTTACGGTAGGCGGGCAACAAAGTTGTATGTGAAGCTTTCAGTGCCAGAGTGTGTTTTGCGATGGTATCAATATCCCCGCGCGCAATCGGACCGGTCAGGGCATCCGGAATCCCCTTGGTTTCCAGATTATTCACGGTGCCCTTTATAAGCGGCAGAAGAGCAGCAAGCGCTACCTCTTTCGAGACCCCGAAGTCCTCCCAGAGGTCGGTGGCCATTTTTGCCAGCGTTATCAGATAGTTGCCGGCAATTACCGCCGAGGCATGGTAAAGCGGCTTGTCGTCCGGCTTCAATTCCATCCACCGCCCGCCCAACGCCTCCGCCATGGTTTTGAGTACGGACAGGAGCGGTTCCTCTGCCTCGATAGAAAATGTGACGCCGTTAAAGATGCCTGCTGCCGGTTGGGCAAAGGTCTGGAGCGGGTGAAATACCCCGGTCATGGCGCCCATATAAGATGCGGCGGTCAGCAAACGCGCCGTATCGGCTCCGCTGCAATGCACGACGCTTTGTCCCGTGTGCCAGGTAATTTCACCTGCGACCCGCGCGATGACGGAATCCGGAGTGGTGATAAATATGACATCGGACCGGTCAACGACTTCCTGATTGTCGGTAAATGGAACGCAGGCAGGCAGGCGTTCAGCCAGTCTGCCTGCCGAGCTGAAGCTGCGGCTGGCTACGGCGACAACGGTATAGCCGGCCGCCGACAACCCGGAAGTCAGCGCATTGGCCAAGGCGCCGGCTCCGATAAATCCAATATTGGGCTTTGGGTGGCTCAAAAAACAAAGACCTCCACCGGAAACGGCGGAGGGAAAGTACTCCGTAGTGCCGTCCCAGTTCCTGCGAATCCAGGCGACGTTATGGTTTAAAATGCCTCAAGGGTGCTGGATGTTCACTGTCGTGAATCACTCGCAAGTTTATTCTATGCGGCATCGGTGGGATTGTCAAACAGATGTGGTTGCCAATTTTGGGCTATGAGCCTATTCCTGCCCTTCCCTGTTATTCCGGTTTTCTTACTGTCATTCCGGTCTCCGCGCCGGAATCTAGTGGGGGTGGATGTATGGGTGTCATCGCTCGGGAAAGCGAATCAAGTCCACGATGACACGGCAGGAGTTGTGATTATTGGGGGCAGCTTCGCACAAGTCCATCCTTCCCCCAAGCTGGTTGGCTTATTCTGGCAAGTCGTCATCATTCGGCTGGCGCAATCTCAGAATTACAAAACCCTTAGCATTGATGCGGTCTATTTTACCGTTGATTGTGTTGCGGAGTTTTCTCAAATACCGCTCTGTTGTCGCCGGACTGATGTCAAATCTTTTAGCGCTACCATCTACGGTAGCTTCGTATGTGACAAAGCCGTATTCCTCCAGCCCTGCGAATAGTCAAGACTGGTGCTTCGTTTCTACTGGGCTTGGCGGAATGTCCTCCATGGACGTGCTACCGACATTATGACGTCATGATGTCCGGGTGCCAACCTCGCACTGGCGATGTCAGAGTAAACCGATGCAACTGGGTTATTGACATAATTCTTCGAATATGCCGGCACACACGTCTGGTCCCATTTCGGGCGACGGGCGACGGAACAGCGCGGTATGCAGCGGTGTAATCGCTATGTAGTCGTGTTCTATCGCCCAGATATCCGAGCTGTCAGATGGCTGACGATCGAGTTTCCGGCGCACCAGCCAGAAATACTCGCGTCTGCCGTCGCTGCCCTCTTTCACCGAGTCGATATGTGTCTTGTGGGCGGGCTGAGCGACCATGACGCCTTTGATTTTATCAAGCGGCACATCCGGTACGTTGACGTTCAGGAAGATATCCGCCGGCAACACCCCATCGAAAATGCGCTTCAGCAGGATGCGCCCCAATCGGGCGGCTGTGGCAAAATTATCAGGGCTGGGTTCTTCTATGGACATAGCGATCGCCGGCAATCCACGCAGGTAGCCCTGGAGCGCGGCGCCTACGGTCCCCGAAATCAGGATGTCGTCTCCCATGTTGTGCCCGTTGTTGATGCCGGAGATCACGGCGCGCGCGTCGGTTGCCAGTCGTTCCAGTGCCATGATGACGCTGTCGCCCGGGGTACCCTCCACTCCGTAGGTGTTTACGTCAGGCTCCAGTGCGGTGGCGGTGCGCACTCGGAGCGGCTGCCGTAGCGTAATGCCGGTACCGGTGGCGCTCTGCTCGCGGTCGGGTGCCGCAGCGGTAACGCTGTCCAGTAATTTGAGTTCTCTTACAAGCGCCCACAGCCCTGGCGCGAAGATGCCGTCGTCATTAGTTGCCAGTATCATGGGAAAGAGTTTAACATAGGCTGATATGTTACCTCAATCAAAATGGAAGGGAAATATGAAAACTGCGGATTTCGACTATTCGCTGCCGCCAGAACTGATAGCCCAGACGCCGCTTGAGCCACGTGACAGCTCTCGCCTGCTGATACTGAACAGAACGGATGGTTCAATCAAGCACCACCGGTTTTTTGAAATCGGCGATTATCTGCGGGACGGCGACGTGCTGGTAATGAATAATTCTCGTGTTATCCCCGCGCGCTTGTTTGGCAAAAAGGCCGACACCGGTGCCGTTGTCGAAATCCTGTTATTACGGCGTTCATTGCAACCGGGCGTGTGGGAAGCGTTGGTTAGGCCTGGCAGGAAGTTACCTGTCGGTACCCGTATAAATCTTGTCGGTGCCGCTGGGTCAGGCGAGATTACGGCTGAAGTTTGCGCGGTGCTGGCGGACGGCATCCGTGAGGTTATATTCTCAAACGAGACCGCGTTGTGGGAGATTGGAGTTATTCCACTGCCGCCATATATCCACGCGCCGCTTGCCGATCCTAAGCGCTATCAGACGGTATATGCGAAAGATGAAGGCAGCGCGGCGGCGCCCACCGCCGGCCTGCATTTTACCCCTCAGCTGCTGGAAGCGTTGAAAGGCAAAGGGGTGCAGTGCCTGTATACGACCCTTCACATCGGGCTGGATACCTTCCGTCCGGTTTCGGTCGAGAATCCGGCTGAACATCACATTCACCGTGAATACGGCGTTGTGTCGGAAGATACGGCGGCACGTATCTCGCTGGCGAAGAGCGAGGGACGGCGCGTCATCTGCGTAGGCACTACGTCGGTAAGGGTGTTGGAACATGCCGCGGCGCAGAGCAAAACCGGCCTTCCTGCTCCGTTTGCCGGTTGGGTGGATCTGTTGATACTTCCCGGTTACCGGTTCAAGGCCGCCGATGCCATGCTCACCAATTTTCACCTGCCGCGCTCGACACTGGTGATGATGGTTAGCGCTTTTGCCGGCACGGACGCGATTAAAAAGGCATACGCGGAAGCTGTCCGGGAAAAATATCGCTTTTACAGCTTCGGTGACGCCATGCTGATTCTGTGAGGCAAGGTATTTTGCGGTATGATATACCTGTAAATTACAGCGGCGGTGCTGATTGCTCACGTTCTGCTGGTTGTATTCCGCCGGCATCGAAAATACCGAGGAAGCATTGAATGACCGTTTACAGCAAGACTAGATACATTCGTATTGCGGCTGTTATAGCGATTGCGGGAAATGCCGTTCTCGCGATACTTAAAATTATCGCTGGAATAATTTCAAACAGCAGCGCGCTTATCGGCGACGGTATAGATTCATCAACGGATGTGGTTATAGGGATAATCACGCTTGTTATCGGCAGAATTATTTCCAAACCCGCCGACAAGGAACATCCCTGGGGGCATGGCAGGTCTGAAACGGTTGCGACCGCCGTTTTGTCATTCATACTCTTTTTTGCGGGCGCGCAGCTTATCATCACTTCTATATCAAAACTCGTTTCGGGTGAACAGCAGATCGTTCCGTCGGCAATCGCTATCGTGGTAACACTGGTTTCCATTGTCGGTAAAATTCTGCTGGCATGGTGTCAGCATGTTTTCGGAAAACGTGCGGATTCCGCAATGCTGAAAGCAAACGCTAAAAATATGGCGGGCGATGTGCTTATTTCGCTCGGCGTTTTAGCAGGGCTGGTTATAGCATTCCTCACCGGCTCGGCATATGCTGATACGATAATCGCGCTGCTGATAGGCGCGTGGATTATCAAAACCGCCATCAGTATTTTTCTTGAATCCAATTTCGAATTGATGGACGGCAACAAAAATGTAGAACCGTACCGCATTATTACCGAGGCTGTAAATGCGGTGGAGGGGGCGTCTAATCCGCACCGCGCCAGAATTCGCAGTGTTGCCGGTTTCTGGGACATCGACCTTGATATCGAAGTGAACCCGTGCTGTTCGGTTATAGAAGCGCACAAAATAGCGTCGCAGGTGGAGAGGGAAATCAAGCTGCGGCTTGAAAATGTTTTCGACATAGTAATTCATGTCGAACCGAGCGGCGACAATGCCTATGAAGCGTTTGGGTTGTCTGCAGAGGATATGTGCGGGGGGAATGATAAATGATATGGAACGTAAAAACCGGGTAAAAAACGCCGGTATTATAAACATATTTTTCCTCGGGCTGGTCAGCTTTTTCACGGACATCAGCACCGAGATGGTCTATCCACTGATTCCGCTTTATCTTGTTTCGGCGTTCGGGGCTACGCCCGTGCTGGTCGGCGTGATAGAGGGAATTGCGGAGAGCCTTGCAAGCTTGCTGAAGGTGTTCAGCGGCTATGCCACCGACAGGTCTCAGAAGAAAAAGGCGATTGCGTTTTCGGGGTATGCGGCGGGGTTGTTTTATAAACTGGCGCTATTGTTTGCTGGGTCATGGGTGGGTATTCTGGCGGCGCGTTGCATTGACAGAATAGGAAAAGGTATACGTACCGCACCGCGTGATGTGCTTGTCAGCGAAAGCGCGGACAAGGATGGTATGGGCAGGGCGTTCGGCTTGCATAAAGCCATGGATATGCTCGGAACTGCGCTCGGAATACTGATTACATACTTTATTCTGCGTTCGCTTGGCGGAGCGGATGGTTTCGATTACAAAAGACTGTTCGCAATTTCAATAATCCCCGCTGTTCTCGGCCTGTTGATGTTCGTATTCGTCAGGCAGAATAATAAACCGCGTGAAACGAAAAAGAGGGAGCCGTTCTGGAAGAATGTCAAAAAAATAGATGGGCAGTTAAAACTGTATCTATTGGTGGTGTTCATTTTTACGCTGGGTAATTCATCGAATGTTTTTATCCTGCTGAAAGCAAAAGCGGCAGGATTCGACGATGTAAACGTCATCCTGCTGTATTTTATTTACAGCATAATCGCATCGCTTCTGGTGCTCCCGTTCGGCAGGCTGTCGGACAAAATCGGACGGAAAAATCTGCTCGTACCGGGGTATATTTCATTTGCGCTCTGTTACCTGGGCTTCGCTTTTGCTGACAGTCTGGCTCCGATGGTGGCCGTGTTCGTGCTTTATGGGATTTACACTGCTATGATTACCGGTGTTGAGCGCGCTTTTGTCGCGGAAATATCGCCGCCCGAATTAAAGGGAACCATGCTCGGTTTGCACTCCACCATCGCGGGTATCGCGCTTTTGCCCGCCAGCGTAATCGCGGGAGGGCTGTGGACAGCTTTCGGAGCACAGGTGCCGTTTTTGTTCGGGGCGGGAATGTCGCTGGTGGCGACGGCGATTTTGGTGGTGTTTATGAAAAATATGCGCACAATTTCCGGTGGCGACAATACCGGATTACATGGAAAGGCAGGCCAGTATGTTTGAAGAAGAGAATCACGGGTCTGAGGATTTGGGGTTAAAGAATCAGGAGCAGGAAAATCAGACGCCGGAGAGCCAGATATCTGCTGAAGCCGATGCGGAAAGTCAGTCGAAAAACGCCGGCGGCGAAACAGATATATCTCCTCAGTCTGCGGAGGATGCGGACGATTCGAGCGCGCCATATACGGCCACTCCCGCGATTAGTCATCAGGAAGAACCTGCGTCCAGGAATCAGGCACATAATGCAACTGTTGTTGAAACCCATCCTGAAGGCTACGGGGTTGAAACAGGCAGGACGTATAAGTTTGCGGCAGACACGGCCGGTTACCCCGCGCTGTATGCCATTGCTTCCAAGTCCTCAAAAAAACCGAAATCCGGCCGCATGGAATTCGCCACGGCACTGGTCGTATTGTGCTTAATAGTGTCGGCGGCTTCTGGGTTTGGCGGTGCATATCTCGCCAACTATCTTTGGGGTAATCCCGTCTCCCCGGCAACAACAGTCACGGAGCCGTCGCAAGCGCTGACAATCGTGGAAATAGCCGCACTTACCTCAGAAAGCGTGGTGGAAATTTACACCGAAACTGTAGTCAATATCGGACGCTTCGGTTCGTATATTGCGGAGGGTGCCGGAAGCGGAGTTATTATCTCATCAGACGGATATATCGTCACAAATAATCATGTAATCGAGGGAGCGAGCAAGATTACCGTCCGGCTCAAAAACGGGGTTGAACATGAAGCTGCCTTAATCGGGCGCGACAGCAAAACCGACTTGGCCGTGCTGAAAATTCAGGAAAGCGGACTGCAGTCGGCAGTTTTTGGTGATTCGGATAAACTTGTGGTTGGAGAGCTGGTGGTGGCAATCGGCAATCCGTTGGGCAAGCTCGGCGGTACGGTTACGGATGGAATAATCTCCGCACTCAGCCGCAACATTTCGGTCGAAGGGCAGATGATGAATCTATTGCAAACATCAGCGGCGGTAAACCCCGGAAATTCCGGAGGCGGCTTGTTCAACCGCTATGGCGAGCTGATCGGTATCGTCAACGCCAAATCGAGTGGTTCAGATATCGAAGGGCTGGGTTTTGCGATACCGATTAACGTCGTTAAATCCGCCATTGAAGATATAGTAACGATAATCTGGGTGTAAAATGGCGGCTGTGAGTTGCTTGGCAACACCGCAGCAACATCAACGTTTGGATAAACCGGCGCGGTTCCGAAAACCGCACCATTAGTTGGTCAAGTTTTTGGGCGAATATAGCCGCCATTACATTTTACACAGTTAATTTGGGTGGTCACTGGGACTTTTGACAGCTAAAGATTGAAACCTTCAGCAAATTCATTCGCATATTGTGTTATGCATGATGAAGTAATCAATTCACTCGTATTAATGGAGCTCATCGATAGGATTGCCTCCATTGACCTCGCCTCATTTATATAGTTTTCTACATCCAGGAACGCTTGAACTACATTGTCTGCGATATTAATGTGGTCTTTATCATTTATATTTAACCTTTTCTCCAGCATGGACCGTAGCAGCGCTGCCCGTCGGATTTTTCTTGTAATAGCTCCTATTGTAGTGCCACTCGGTTCATTCGGTCCTAATATATTAACGTTTGTCTTGAGCCTGCTAATAAAATCCCTCAGTTTGCTTGTATCATGGTTGTCACCTGTAGCGCTATTAAACTCTTCACGTGAATGGAAGATACTGCCTGCGAATACAAAGACAGCTTTGCCGACAACATGGCTTCGCCCTTTTGTCCAAAATAGGCCATCCTGCATCGGCGCTAAAAAATACTTTAGCCAGCCTAAATTCTTTCCCTCAAAATTAGAATCAAATTCATCGAAAAAGATAACCGGGACTTTTCCTTTGAGACCTGCGTCTCTAGCCAACTGAAAGATATCTGCTAGTTCATCAGGGTCTTTAATTTGGGAGAGATTTGCTGTTATAGTTTCTGCCTCAGGAAAAACAGCTTTAGATATTTCTTTGACGCCGAACGATTTTCCTGTGCCAGGTGCTCCAAAAACACTGATGGACAATGGGACATCTGTCGCATTAGCTTTATAGTTATTCAACGAATGGTATATTCCCCTGAATTCCTCTATTTCTTTTCGGGTTATACAAATTAGCTTACCATAATGTGCAAATGGAAAGTCCTTATGTTCTTTGCCTATGCCATCTTTTACAATTTTCATACACATATCATTGATTGCTCTAAAATCGTTTGGGCTGTCGTTGCTTATATGTACAGTAAGCCTTGAATACTGGTTGGAATGGAGCATATTGCCAGCAGCAACTAGGTTTAAATATTCGCCGAGGCTATGCAAGTCAAAATGTAATAGGTTGGCGTCATCTTTTGGCCATGGTGAACTTGGAAATAAGTCAGCCACAGGATATAGTGGCCATTCTGATTCGAATATATTTCCTTCAGAATCTTTAAATCGATTTGTAAATCCACCAACAATGAGTTTTCTTATCTTGGACAATCCTCTTGCGGCAGCTTTAATAATTAGATTATCAAGGTTGCGGTTGTCGCTGGATGACTCTGCCAACGAAACAATTAACTCTGTCTGCATGGTAGTCATTTTGCAAGGTGGGAAATGGTTGTGCTTTATACTAAAATCATTCTCTATCTCATCACAATAGGCATACATTTGGAAGTCCTTATTGCCACCACTTGTATTCCACAACAAAAATCCTTCGCTATCAAAGCAAACCAGTACATATTTGAAAACGTGTTCTTTAGGATTATCAGGAGTGGTAATTGTGAAAGCTTTTGTCAAACTTAAGGCCGTAATGGTTTCTTCTGCTAACTTTTCCCATGACAATCCGTGCTTTTTTATATTTAAATTTCCATCGCGAAGATTATCTGCGGTTAATAATAAAATTGCATTGACTTTTGGTAATTGAGGCTTAATCATTTCCACAAATTGTGAAAATTTAGTTTTTTCGAACAGCTTGCTTCGCACTACTACAATTGCGTCTTCTTTGAACAAATTAGCGATGTCATCCTCACTAAATTGGAACGTTCCAGTGGCGTGTACACTGTAGATGCCCACAATATCAGCTTCTTTTATCATCTCCTTAGAATGGGGTATATCGTACTCATCAGGTCCTTCGTCAGCAGTGTCGCTCATTTCAACGAGGCTTATTGTATCAGCTATAAAGAAGCGGTCGGCGTCTTCATCCTTAATTTTACTCTTTTTTTTAACCCATCTTCCCACTGCCTGGATAGAATACCCAAATACGGAAGTATCAAATTCTTGAATTTGGCTAGAATACCCAAATACGGAAGTATCAGATTCTGGAATTTGTCTTAAGTCTTTGGCTCGGTCTTTGCTCTCTTTAGTGTTTGGCAAAAGCTCAATGATACTACTAACATTGGACATCTGTACCATATTGTTGTATAGCATGGCTGCGCCACCGTTACTACGGCCACCCATTTTAACAGCAGGGCTATTTTGGTGGCTACCAACCAACGATATGTTGAGCGCAGTATCTCCAAATACGGCGACTTTCTTTCTGGTCATTTCTGCAGGCCTTTCAATAGCAAATAGCTTTCTTAATCGCATTCTACCCCCCCCCCCCCCCAATATTCATTCCCCTCTTCCACCCCGCCCCCCCCCGCTTACGCAATATTGCTGTGACGGTTTGGGAAGTACTTT
>Ga0123353_10000471_pt1 | contig 49961 bp, 50 predicted proteins | sample TergutLab28metaG_3_FD_92763 | JGI IMG/M metagenome (GOLD analysis project Ga0123353, IMG submission 92763) | Labiotermes labralis P3 segment gut microbial communities from Petit-Saut dam, French Guiana - Lab288 P3 | ecosystem: Host-associated > Arthropoda: Insects > Digestive system > Gut ... | reverse complement strand
GTTCCCATCCCGAACACGGTAGTTAAGCTCACTCGTGCTGACGATACTTGGCGGGCGACCGCCCGGGAAAATAGGTCAGTGCCGACACCCAAAGCCGTCATCCAATCGGATGGCGGTTTTTTATGTATTTGGCGAAGGAGGTCTGCGCTGCGGGTGCGCCGCGCGACCACCCCGCCTCCGCGGAGGCGCCCCTCCCAGGAGGGGAATAGAGGATTAGGCGAAACCGGACATATAAACGTGCAGACGCTTTTGCACAAGCCCAATTCCCCTCTTGGAAGGGGTGGCCCCGCAGGGCCGGGGTGGTTGTGCGGCGCACTGAAGAAAGAGGGCCCACCATGCAAATCATCCAGCAATCCGCCGAACTGCTCGGCAATATCGACGGCGTCGAGATGCTGCGGCACATCGAGCGCTGCGGGCGCGTATGCTACAAATCCGAGTGGCGCATCACGGAGGACAGCTATGCGGCCTTCGTGGGCAAGATCATCGCCAACGGGCACGAGGCCGTGCTGGAGCACGCCAGCCTCACCGTGCGCGTGGTGTGCGACAGAGGGGTCTCCCACGAGATCGTGCGCCATCGTTTGGCCAGCTACTGCCAGGAATCCACTCGCTATGTGGGCTATAACGACATCGAGGTCATCTGCCCTCAGGGGCTCAGCGCTGGACAGCATGCCGCGTGGGAGGCCGCGATGCTGGCCTGCGAGGCGGCGTATAAGCAAATGCGCCAGCAGGGCTGCGCACCGCAGATCGCCCGCTCGGTGCTGCCCAATGCCCTGAAGACCGAGTTGACGATGACCGCCAACCTGCGCGAGTGGCGGCACTTCTTCAAGCTGCGCCTGGCTCTTGGGGCGCACCCGCAGATGCGCGAGGTGGCGGCGATGATATTGGAGGAGTTGCGGGCGAAAATTCCAATTGTGTTCGATGAATTCTAGAAATTCACCGGGAGGCGTATACTGGAGAGAGCCACTCGAATTTCTGGAGGGATGACAATGCGATTTGATCCGAACCAAACAGATTTTCCGTCGCCCAGGCACAGGGCGATCTGGGACGAGGGGCGGCGGATCGTGCCCCTGGAGGTCTCCCTTGCCGATGTCGCGGACCCCGGAATGCGTGAGGGCTGCACGCAGATATACAACTGGACGCGGGAATATTTCGCGCGGATCTATGAAGACCCGTCGCCATTCGCGGGCCAGACGCCCTTCGGCATGTTCCGCCTGCTGGACGACGTCGCGGAAGATGCGGACATCACCGGCGAAGGCCTGGTATTCGGCCTGAAAAAATACAGGCAGCTGCTGAACCTGCGGAAATACCACCTGCGGGATCTGCCGCTGGTGGGCTTGGAGATCGTGGACGGCCCGGGGTATAAGACGCTCGTCAACAAAAGCTACCCTCTGTTCTGCAAGTATTTTAAATTGTTTTACGAGGCCGCATACAGGAAAAAGGTAAACCGCAGCGATTACCTGGCCTGCAACGATTTCCGCGTGCTTGCGCCCAAATACAACCGCACGCTTGATGACCTGCTGCGCGTTTTGCCGGATACGCTGAAAGCCTACGCGGCCGGGATGAACGAGTACGCCCTGGAGAAGGGCGCGAAGCTGGAATCCCACAGATACTACGCCTTCTTCCGGTATAAATACAAAAAAGAGACCCTGCTCATGCTGAAACAGAACTGGTGGCGCTACACGCCATTGGACATTGCCGTGCCATACGGCGGCCTGGAGGCCTTTCTCGTGCTCGCCGAGGCCCAGCCCGACGGGGAGGAACTGATCGCTTACATACAGAAGGAGCTGTGCGCCTGCGACGCCTGCGACGGCAGGAAGAAGGCCGGCCAGCGCTGCGGCGAAGAGTGGGTGAACATACGCGGCGTATGGCGGCTGCCCGCCCTCTGCCACAGGGACATCAGCAAATGGAAGGCCTCCAAGCGCAACCTGAAGTACTCTGACTATGATATTCAAATGCTCAAGCGCATGATTGATATACGAGTGATGCAAATCGATAAACTTGCCTGATCGGGAGAAAAATCACATGGAAAGACATACATGTTTTTTAAGGAGGACAAGCCTATGGCACGAAATATCCTGAAAATCAAACGCAAGCCAAAGGTCGTCAAGACCTACCGGCAGAGCGTGCCCGCCACGCGCTTCATCGGGAAGAAATACGGCGACGAGGACAGGGTAAACGGCAGCTTCGGCAAGCAGTGGGGCGATTGGTTCAAAAACGGCTGGAACACATTGCTGGAGGAGAGCTGCCTCCCGGCGGATTTCGAGGATGCCGGCGCCTACATCGGCCTGATGCGCTGGAAGGGCGAGAAGGGCGAAGAAGACTTTGAGCCCTTCCAGTACTGGGTGGGCATGTTCTTTACCGAGGGGGCCGAGGTCCCCGAGGGCTTCGACTTCGTGGATTTCCCGGCCTCGGAGCTCGGCGTGGGCTGGCTCTACGGCAAAGACAGCTACATCTTCGCCAAGGAGCACTTGGCCTTCGAAAGCTGCGGCAAGCAAGGCATAAAGAGCATCCCGGACGCGCAGGACGCGTGTTGGTTCTTCGAGCGCTACGTCTGCCCGCGCTACACCCAGCCGGACAAGAAGGGCAAGAAAATCCTTGACGTCTGCTTTTTTGCCGAAAAGGAAGGCGAAGCGAAGAAAGTGCGTATCTGCAAAAAGTGCTCCGGCATTGACGCGGCCGAACTGGAGGGTATTCTCGCGCCGGAGGAGTACGGCACCTACTGCATTGGTAAATGCCTGCGCCACAACCCCAAGCTGGAGGGCAAGGTTTACGGACTGATCAACGATGAGCTCGTGGTCTGCGACACGAAAGAGGAATTTCTGGCGAAAATTCAATAAATTATTTATGGAGGACAAACATGTCTAAGAAAATCGGACTGCTGATGGGGAGCTTCAACGACTTCGACAAAGTCAAGCCCGCCATCGACCAACTCAAACAGTTGGGCATCCCCTTTGAGGCGCACAACTATTCCGCCCACAGAACACCAGAACAGGCTTGCGATTTCGCACGCGAAGCGAGAAAAAACGGATTCGGCGCCATCATCTGCGCGGCGGGCGTGGCGGCCCACCTGGCGGGCGTTGTCGCGTCGCAGACCACCCTGCCTGTCATCGCCATCCCACTGACGGGCCGCCTGGACGGCCTGGACGCACTGCTCTCCATGGTACAGATGCCCCCCGGCATGCCCGTGGGCACCATGGCCATCAACGGCGCGAAAAACGCGGCCCTGTTCGCTGCGCAGATACTCGCGGTGGAGGACGCGGATCTCGCGGCCAGACTTGCCGCCCTGCGGGCCAAAAACGTAGAGGATATCCTGGCGCAGGACGCGAAGCTGCAAGAGGCGATTAAGGGCTGAAAGGCTTGGACGTTTCGTCGCTCCGCACCACCCCCTCGCTTCGCGGTCCCCCAAGGGGGGCATTCTGACGAGGCGGGAAGATTGTTTTTTGGCGAGAGCGAAAATTTCCGAACTGTCAAGATGCCCCCCTTGGGGGGCCGCGAAGCGAGGGGGTGGTGCGGAGCACTCGCGGAGCGACGGTTATAACAAAACCCCAGGAGGTCATATGTCTTCACTCCACGAGGAATGCGGCGTGTTCGGCGTCTACAGCAACGACGAAAGCCTGGACGTCGCCGCGGCAGTACACTACGGCCTGTTCGCCCTGCAGCACAGGGGGCAGGAGAGCTGCGGCATCTATGTCAGCGACAGAGGCGTGCCCACGGGATACAAGGCCCGCGGGCTGGTGGGCGATGTATTTACCAGGGACGTCCTCGCGGGCCTGGGGCGGGGCAACATGGCCGTGGGCCACGTGCGCTACGGCACGGCTGCCAGCAACAGGGCACGCAACGCCCAGCCGGTGCATGTCAACCACTCCAACGGCTCGCTGGTGGTGGCCCACAACGGGAACATCACCAACGCGGGGGAATTGCGCCGGCGCTACGAGATGGAGGGCTGCATCTTCCACACCACCAGCGACACCGAGGTGATCGCCTATACCGTCACGCGCGAGCGCCTGAAATGCGGCAGCATCGAGGAAGCCGCGGCCAGGGCCATGGCCCAGCTGGAGGGCGCGTTTTCCATGGTGATGATAAGTTCGCAGAAGATCGTCGCCTGCCGGGACCCGCTGGGCTTCCGGCCATTGTGCATCGGCACGATAGACGCCGCCGGCGCGGCCGGCGTTAGCTTCGTCGTGGCCTCCGAAAGCTGTGCGCTGGAGGCCGTGGATGCGAAGTTCCTGCGCGATATCGAGCCCGGCGAGATCGCGATCATCGACAGGGACGGCCTACGCTTCGATACCCGTCACTGCGATGACCAGAAGGACAAGCGCCTGTGCGTGTTCGAGTATATCTACTTCGCCAGGCCCGACAGCGTGATCGACGGTCACGCGGCCCATGTCTCCCGGGAGACGGCGGGGCAGATTCTCGCCCAGGAGTACCCCGTGGAAGCCGACGTGGTCATCGGCGTGCCGGACAGCGGCCTGGACGCGGCCATAGGCTACGCCAGGCAAAGCGGCATCCCCTACGCCATCGGGCTCATCAAGAATAAATATATCGGCAGGACTTTCATCCAGCCGGTGCAGAGCGATCGCTCCGACAGCGTGCGCATCAAGCTCAATCCAGTTGCCGCCGTGCTGCGGGGCAAGCGCGTGATCGTGGTGGAGGACTCCATCGTGCGCGGCACCACCTTCGACCGCCTGGTCCCCCTGCTGCGCGAGGCGGGCGCGACTGAGGTCCACATCATGAGCGCCTCCCCGCCCTATAAATTCCCCTGCTATTACGGCACGGATGTGAAAGCCTGGGAGAGCCTGTTGTTCAACCAGCACGGCAGTGCCGAAGGGATCGCCAAGGCCATCGGAGCGGACAGCGTGAGCTACCTGCCCTTTGAGGCGCTGCCGAAGCTGGTGCGGCCCGGGCAGGGCGTTTGCACGTCTTGCTTCACGGGGGAGTACCCGGTCAGGATACCCACGGAGCCGGTGAAGAGCCGGTTTGAGGAGAGGTTGTAGGGGAAATAGAGCTACCAACCCGTCGCTTCGCGAGTGCCCTGCACCACCCCCTCGGCGCTGCGCACCAGCCCCCCAAAGGAGGCATCCTGACGAGGCGATAGGATTGTTTCGCAACGAGAAAAAGATTTTTCGATCCGTCAGAATGCCCCCTTTGGGGGACCGGTGCGCAGCGCCAAGGGGGTGGTGCAGGGCACTCGCGAAGCGATGCGGGCAGACCTGGAAGCCCCGCATGTTACGACAACCACTTTGAAGGGAGACCACACCATGACCAACAGCGCCAGCGCGGCCTACAAATCCGCCGGGGTGGACATCACCGCCGGGTATGAGGCCGTGGAACTCATGCAAAAGCACATCGCCCGCACAAAAATCCCCGGGATGATCTCCGGCATGTGGGGCTTCGGCGGGCTGTTCGAGCCGGACCTCACTGGCATCGCCAAGCCCGTGCTCGTCAGCGGCACGGACAGCGTGGGCACGAAGATCATGCTCGCGTTTATACTGGATAAACACGACACCGTGGGCATCGACTGCGTGGCCATGTGCGTCAACGACGTCATCTGCTGTGGCGCGAAGCCACTGTTCTTCCTGGACTACATCGGCATGGGCAAGAACATCCCCGAGCGCGTGGCCGCCACCGTGGCCGGCGTGGCCGAGGGCTGCGTCCAGGCGGGCTGCGCCCTGATCGGGGGCGAGTGTGCCGAGATGCCGGGGCTCTACAAGCCGGACGAATACGACCTCGTCGGCTACTGCACCGGCATCGTGGACAAAGACAAAATCCTCGACAGCAGCACCGCCAAGCCCGGCGACGCCATCATCGCCCTGCACTCCAGCGGGCTGCACTCCAACGGCTTTTCCCTGGTTCGCAAAATATTCCGCGTCACTGAGAAGAAGCTGGCTATGTATATCGAAGACCTGGGCGCCACCCTGGGCGAAACCCTGCTCACCCCCACGAAGATTTACGTCAAGCCCGTGCTGGCCCTGCTGGAGCGGGTGCAGGCCAAGGGGATCGCCCACATCACCGGGGGCGGGTTCTACGAGAACATCCCCCGCAGCCTGCCCAAGGGCCTCAGCGCTAAAATCGACGAATCCAGCCTGCAAACGCCGCCCATCTTCAACGTGCTGATGAACACCGGCGGGATAGACAAGCGCGACATGTTCAACACCTTCAACATGGGCGTGGGCATGAGCGTCGTCGTCGCTTCTGAAGACGCCGATAAGGCCATCGAAATCCTGCGCGCCAATGGCGAGTCGGCCTACATCATGGGCGAGGTCGTGGAAGGCGAGGACGGTGTCATTCTCACATGACCACCTGCGGTGGGGCGCCTTCGCTTCGCTGTGCTGCCCCGAAAGTCTATCTGTATCACTACTTCGAGCGCGGCATGGGCCCCTTCCGCGCCCTCACCGATCTGCCCATCGAACAGGCCCGGCAAATTCTGCTCGCCCAAAAAGCCGCCGGCAAGCCCTGCAACCCAGACATCGATGGCTTCCTGCAAAAGCGCTACGGCCGGGACGCGCAGCTGCGCGAGGCCTTCATCCGGCGCGGCGGCAAGCCCGAAAGAACCAACCCCTACTACATGTTCCTGGGCAAGCACCGGCAGTGGGAATCCGCCTACGACCACCCCGAGTGCGTCAAAATTCCCCTGAGCGCGTTCGATCCCATGACCGTTTCGTTCACCTACGGGGACTCGTTCGCGGTGCTCAACCCCGCGCTGTTCGGTCCTGAGGAGTTCTGGGGCAAGGTCTACTTTGCCGACGAAATCCTCGCGCTGGTCGATCGCATCGGCATGCCGCCCCATGTGGACTACGACTTCAAGCGCGGGATATACCCGAAGGGCAACATCAACAATCTGCTGAAATATATGGAGGCGCATGTGTGGAGCGACGAAGTTGTGGGGCGGTGGCGGGAGCGGTGAGAAAACAGATAAATCCGCACAAGGACGCGTCGCTCCGCGAACCCATCCTCAGTCACCCGAGGTGACAGCTCCTTCCACGGGAAGGAGCCCAGGGGCTTAAGCCATAACGGGTTGTGTAACCATCAAGCTGTATATGCGGTAGCCGCTTTCGCCTAATCCCTAAGGCTCCTTCCCGTGGAAGGAGCTCCCGCCATACGGCTCCCGCAGGAGACGTTGCGGGTCTGAGGATGGCATCGCGGAGCGACGTATCGAAAGGACCCCCCATGAAAAAAAACATCGCCGTCTTCGTATCCGGCGGAGGCAGCAACCTGCAAACCCTGCTTGACGCGCAAGTCTCCGGCCTGCTGCGCAGCGGGGCAATTGCCCTGGTGATCTCCAGCAAAAGCGGCGTCTTTGCCCTGGAACGCGCAAAAAAAGCGGGTATACCCGCTTTCGCCCTGCCCAGAAAAGAAATAGGCCTCGACGGCTTCGAGGTCCGCAGCCTGGAACTGCTGGAGGAATACGAGATCGACTACATGGTCACCGCGGGCTTCCTGACGATCTTCAGCGAGGGCTTCGTCAAGCGCTTCCCCAATCGGATGATCAACGTGCACCCGGCGCTCATCCCGGCCTTCTGCGGCAAGGGATTCTACGGCCTGCGTGTGCACGAGGCCGCTCTGGAGCGCGGGGTGAAGCTCACCGGGGCCACCGTGCATTTCGTGAATGAAATCTGCGACGGCGGGCCGATCATCGCCCAGAAGGCGGTGGAGGTCCTGCCCGGGGACACCCCCGAGACCCTGCAAAAGCGCGTGATGGAGCAGGCCGAATGGGTACTGCTGCCGAGGGCGCTGGAGATGGTGTGCGGGAGCGACTTCTGTAGCGTCTCCGCAATAGAGCAGGCGAGTTAAAGGAGACGCATTGCCATGCGTCTCTACAAACGTATCATCCCCTCTTCCTTACCGGCACCCATATCTCGCTTTTCCTCTCCGGCTTGGAGAAGTCGTAGGATTCCTGCCAGGTCATGGTGGGCGCGCCTGTCTCCTCGTATTCGGAGGTGGGCAGCCACTCCGCGATTTGTGCGTAGGTCTCCTTCGTGCTTCTGGCAAGCTGGCTTTCTCTTGTGTTGTCCATCGCGGAAAAAACAAGCCAGGTGGAGGCCTCAAAGGGCAGCACGTCAAAGCGGCCCTTGAAGCGGGCGGGCATGGGTTCCTCCATGACCACGCCGACGCACGTGAAAATCTCGTCGCCTTCCCATTTTGTCTGGGTGTTTCCTTTGGTGGTTTGCTCGTACACGCATAAGATGCCCTTCGGGTCAACCTGCGAATATTCCATCAGCACGAGCAGGTCCGCCTGAGTCAGCTTTTTCCATACATCGGCGGTGTGGGGGTTCTGGCCGTAGTAGACCAGCGGTACGTAGCCGGTTTTGCCCATGAGATAGAATTTGCCGCGTTCGACGATGCGATAATTCATTGTGATGCCTCCTTTGAGTGTCAGGTGGAAGAACAGGGGTGGGAACGGCTGCATTTCAGCCGGGTTTTTGCGCAACGCGGAGGGCGACACGCCGTACACGGCCTGGAACGCCTTGCCGAACGCGTCGGGGGATTCATAGCCGCACCGGAGGGCAATATCGATGATTTTCGCGCCGCCGGCACGCAGCAGGTCCGCCGCGCGGGATAATCTTCGCCTGCGGATGTACTCACTCAGCGGCATCTCGGCGAGGTAGGAGAACATGCGTCTGAACTGGTATTCCGTGCAGCCTGCAATGCGGGCCAGTTCGTTGAAATCGATTTCGTCGAACAGATGTTGTTCGATATAGCGCATGGCGGCGTTCAGGCTTGCGGTTGTGTCCGTCATGGTATCTCCCCCTGCTTTCGATCCAATGAAATTATAGCATGAATAAAATTAAAATCCCGTCATTTTCCGTATGGATTGTGACGGGATCGGATGGTAAGCAAAATCGGCGGATGCCGTCAGAAGCCCCCCCTGTAGGGGGGCAGCGACGTCATGCGGCTCCCGCAGGAGACGCTGGCGTCGCAGGGGGTTGGCATAGAAGCATTCTAGGTATCACATGCCTCACTCCACCAAAAAGCACCCCGTGAACGTCATTGTCCCCGGCCCGTAATTATATTTCAAGCCATTTGCCGTGCAGGCGTCGGAAACAACCAGCCCGAAGGCCTCCATGGAGGTCACGGCGTCCTCCGGGCGGCGGCAGGGGGCGTCGGGGTAGGAACAGCTTCCGCACAACTCGCACGCGCCCGCGCCCAGGGCCAGCAGGCCGGGATACTCCCCTCGCAGGGCCTTGTGGAGCGCGTGGAAGCGCCGCATGTGCGCGCGCCCGATCTCATACATCCCCTCCAGGTCGAACTCATCCTCCGGCGTGCCGGTGCTCTGCACCAGTATGCCGGTTTTATATTGCGCCAACTGGGCCCTGTTGTGCTCCAGGCTCGGGCAGGCGGGCGGGCAGGTCCAGGACTTGCCGTAGTGCCTGCACAGGTCCGCGGCGCACATATCGCGCACCTCCTGGCGGGGCAGGAGTGTGGCGGCGCCCAGTGGCCCCGCGCTGGTGAAACCGAATGTGAGGGCCCGGACGGCGAGGGCCTGTGTGTCGATGTTCATAAGTGTTACCTCGAATTCCATTTTTTCATCCTACCACAGCTGATTCTCCACCGGCCCCCCATGCCCAAACCACAACGTGATATCCTCCCCCAGGGCGGTGATCTTCGCCGCGCTCTCCTCCATCGCCGCCCTATCCACATAGTGCAGCGGCCGGGCGGGCTTGCCGATATTCATCAGCGCGTCGCCCACGAGGAGATCCCTCCCCGCAAGCAGGCCGACACAGCCGCGGGTGTGCCCCGGCAGGGCGACGACGCTTGCGTCGACGCCGTAGGGCAGCAGGGAGAAGCCGTCGTGCAGTTCTATGTCCGGCGTGAAGGGGGGGATATCGTTTTTCTGCACCCGGGCCACGAACTTTTTCAGCCGCGGGCGCTGGCCCAGGCGGATCACCGCGGCCATGGCCTTGCCCTGGAAGACGTGTGCGTCGATCGGCTCTGATAGGATATCCGCCAGCAGGGGGATGTCCGCCGGATGCATGGCCACGGGCACGCCAAGGGCTTCGGCCAGATACGCGGCGTTCTGCACGTGGTCATAATGCCCATGGGTGAGCAGGATGAGCCGCACGTCCGCGGCGCGGCATTTCTCCAGCAGCGTATCACGAAATTTCGCGGTGCCGGTGTCCACCAGCACGGCGCCGTTTTCCCCGGAAACGATATAGCAATTGCCCATACCGCCGTTGATCAGTTCAACCATAATCACCACTCCTTGTTCTGTGCGGGCTTGCCGTGCCCGAAGTAGACCGTCAGTTCGCCCAGCGCGGAGGCCTTCGCGGCGCTGGCCTCCATGGCCTCTATATCGCTCCAGAGCGCCGCTTTGCCCGCCGGCGGGAACAGGTTCGTGAGGGCGTCCCCGGCGATGAGGGCGTCGGGCGTCACCACGCCGATGGAGCCCCTCGTGTGCCCCGGCAGTCCGATGATGCGCGCATCCACGCCGTAGGGCTCCAGCGAAAAGCCGTCGTGGAGCTCCACGGCCAGCCCGAAGGGCTCGTTCCTGAAAAAACTGCCGATCCAGCGAAAGCCCGGCCGCTTGGAGAGCCTCAGCATTCCGATGAGCATGCTGGAAATGGGGTCGCCGCCCTGCAGCGGCTCGGCGAGGATGTCCTCCAGCAGGGGCAGATCCGCCGGGTGCATCGCGATGGGGGCATTCAGCTTTTCCGAAAGATACGCGGCGTTCTGCGCGTGGTCGTAGTGCCCGTGCGTAAGCACAATAAGCTTGATATTCTTGTCCGCGCAGGCGCGCAGGATCTTGTTTTTGTACATGGAGGTTGCGGTGTCCACCAGGATGGCGCTGTCCCCTTGGGAGACTATGTAGGTGTTGTGGACGCCGCATTGGATGCGGGTGATCATGGGGGTTTCCTCCGCGCTTGCCTGTATGACAGGAGATATGGCCAGCAAAAGGGCGATGGCGCAAATGATGGCGATGGGTTTTTTCATGGGGTGCCTTCTTTTGTGGGCGGGGGCCAAGGGGTGCCTTGGACCCAGGCTCGGCCAGTTGGATTTGTTCTTCAGCGCCGCGCGAAAACGTTTCATATAACCACCTCCGGATTGTTTTCTTACATTATAGCCCATCTATTTAACAATTTCAACGGGTTATTGAAAAAAGCTAAGCCATATGTCCGCGTCGCTGCGCGATAGTGCGCAGCGCCGAGGGGCCGGTGCGCAGCACTATCGCGCAGCGACAAAAAAACCCGCCTTTTTCAAGACGGGCCTTGTTGCTATACGCTCTCACTCACTCGTATACGGCAGCAACGCCACATGCCTCGCCCGCTTGATGGCGGTGGTCAGCGCGCGCTGGTGCTTGGCGCAGGTGCCCGTCATGCGGCGGGGCAGAATCTTCGCGCGCTCGCTGATATACTTGTTCAGGCGCACGGTATCCTTATAGTCGATATAGTCGATATGGTCCACGCAGAAGGAGCAGACCTTCCGGCGGCGTTTGCGCATGGGGGGGCGGCGGTCGCCTTCGCCGGCGGCGTCGCGGTCGCGCGGCCTTGCTTCATAAGGCATTATTATATCCTCCTAATTATTTGATATAGCCCCCTTCGCTCGCGAGGGGGGTGGCCGAAGGCCGGGGGGAGCCACTAGAACGGCAGATCGTCGTCGCCGGCGATCTCCTCGAAGTCCGCGGCGGAAGCGGTGGAATACGCGGGCGCGATCTGTGCCGCGGCCTGGCGCTCGGGCGGGGCGGGGGGCAGGGGGACGTCGTCGCGGTATCCGCCGCTGTTGTTCGGATTCTTCTCCCCGGTGAAGTCGATGCGGTCCGCCACGATCTCCACGGCCTCGCGTTTGTTGCCGTTCTTGTCCTCATACTGGCGCACCTGGATATACCCGGTGATGGCCACCATGGAGCCCTTGCGGAAGTAGCGGGAGAGGAATTCGGCGCGTTCGCGCCACGCCACGCAGCGGATGAAATTGGTCTGGCGCTCGCCGCGCTGGTCCTTCGAGCGGCCGTCAACCGCCACGGTGAACGAGCACACGGTTGTACCGCCGGCGCTCTTGAGTTCGGGTTCGGCCGTCAGGCGGCCCATGATGATAGCTGTATTTAGCATCTCTGGTCCCCCCTATTCCGGCTGACGGGTGACAAGGGTACGCAGCACGCCGTCCGTGATGCCCGCCACGCGCAGGAATTCCGATGGGAACTCAGGCGGGGCAGAGAACAGATACAGTACGTACCAGCCCTCGTTTTCCTTGTTGATGGGGTACTTCAGGATGCGGCGGCCCCACTCCTTGATCTCGGTTATGGCGCCGTTTTGCTCAATGAGCGTCTGGAAGCGCTCCTTGAGCGCGGTGACGGCCTCTTCGCCCTGTTTCAGCGAAAAAACGGCCATCGCCTCGTAGTTGTTTGCCATGTTGTTTCCTCCTTCTGGACTGTGGTCGCAATATTTCATTGCGACAAGGATTTTTGTAGGAGTTGAACGAGCACGTTCAACTCTATCGCGCCGCCTCTGACCGACAACGCAACTTTGATAGTATAGCAGAGCTGGAAAGGGTTGTCAAGAAAAAGTTTCGGCGTTTTGCCCATGCTTTTGAAAGTGCGCGTGTGAAGCCCGGTTTGGAAGCAAAAATGGCCGTTTCGCGACAAATTCACAGTTTTTTCGCATGTCATAAAAACCCCCGCTTTCCGAACGAAAAACAGGGGTTTGCGCGCAATGTCAAGCAATTCTCTCCCCAAGCCCTTTCCGCGGAAGGGGCTTGGGGATGCCTGGGGATTCATCCTAGCGTGGCCGCAGCCGGTTGATGTTGCCCAAAATCAACGCAAGGTCATTGTCATTCAAAGTTTTCAATCCCTCTATTGCCTGCTGGAGCAGGACAGGGTTGTCTATTTCCTCGTCAAAGAAATCCCGGGGAGAGATGCCGAGATAGTCACATATGTAGAAAAAGCCCGTGAGAGATGGCAATGAATGGCCTGATTCAATTTTGTTTATATAGCCTTCGCTTTGTCCCATTGATAGGCTCATATCTCTTGCGGACACGTCTTTGCCCATTCTTAACTCGATCAGCCTTTTTCTAAAACGCTCCTCATGCACGCTTCATCCCTCCTATCCTCTGTAGATAATTATAGTCTTCACAACTGATTATTTCATGCCCACAAATTGATTGTTTTGCTTGACAATATGGTTTTATTATGCTTATAATAGTGTTGCTCAATCAATTCAAGGATAGAATTCTGCCTGGACTGCTGGAACAAATTAAATCACACCCACCTAACACAGGAGGATGTGATCTTATCGGATGATGAATGGGATTTGTGCGAAGAATGCGCGCAAATAAAGCCGGTGATAATAAGATTTGGGAAACCCAAGAGATGCAAGAAAAAAGCATCGCGCCGCAGAGATAAACGCGGGGAATTCTAAATGCCCCCTACAGCCACGCCACCGACAGCGCGAAAATCCCCTGTGCAGCGTAATACGGCAGCATCGCCGTATACGAAAACACGGGCTTCAGCTTTTGCAATGGCCCCTGCCCGAACCGGCCCATGAACAGCGAGGCGTCCGAAACGGTGAACAGCACCCCGGGGAACAACATCCAGTGCCCGAGCTGCCCGCCCTGGGCCGCCAGATTGAAGGTAGCCAGCATCATCGCGCCCAGCACAAGGCCGTACATCGCCAGGGGGAGCAGCAGCTTTTCCAGCTTGAGCAGGCCGAATTTGTTCAGCAACAGAAAGAACATCGGCACGATTGGTAACAGGGCGACCAGGTGCCACTGAATGTTCCCGTAGGACAGCAGCAGCGAGATATAGAGCAGGTGCCCGAGAAAGAAGGGCGTCCCCCCCAGCACGAACACGTAGCGCTGGCAACCCTTCTCGACAAAGAAATTCAGCCCCAGAACGATGTCCCCCACTAGGCCCAGCACCAGCCCGCCGAGCATCAGGGTCGCCCGGGTGTGCATATCCTCGCGCGTGGCGGCAGCCCAGAAGGCCGTCAGGCAGAACAGCAGGGAGGCCAGCATCTTCGCGACGTAGCGCCCTCTTTCCATCCCCCGGTTGCGCAAAAATGCCGTAACCGCGGCAAGGGCCACGCTCGCGCCCGCCGGGATATACAGTGCTGTCATACAAACCCTTTCTGTTCTTGCGAAACATACCATTATTTTCATCCGAATGGACGTTTTTTATGCGCGGGTGGCAAGAATGCCGCCCCTACAGGTCCATTATACGCTCAATAAGCCCGCGTCGATCACGAACTGGCCCCCGGTGATGAAGCGAGCCTTTTCGCTTGCCAGGTAGAGCACCAACTCGGCCACGTCCTCGCTCTCGATCCACGGGACGGGCTGGAGGTTCCCGGCGCTGGCCTCGGCGATCTCCGTGGGGGTCTTGCCCTCCAGGGCGGCAAGGCCGTCGTTCATGGGGGTGTTCACGCCCGTGGGGTGTATGCTCACCACGCGGATGTTCCAGGGGGCCAGTTCGATGGCCCAGGACTTCGTCAGGCCCGTCAGGCCCCACTTCGACGCCGCATAGTGCGAGAGCCGCCTGCCGCCGCGCAGGCCCATCACGCTGGAGTTGTTGATGATCACGCCGCTGTTTTGGGCCTTCATCACGGGCACCACATGGCGGGCGACGATCATCGGGCCCTTGAGATTGATGTCGATCATGGCGTCCATCTCGGTATCGGTCATCTTGTCGACTTCGGCGTAGGCGCAGATGCCCGCGTTGTTGAACAGGATATCGATGCGCCCAAAGGCGGCCATGGCGGCCTCAACCGCGGCGGAAACGGCTCTGCCGTCGCGCACATCGCCCAGGGCGATAACGCATTTGCGCCCCAGGGCTTCGATCTCGCTCTTGAGCGATTCCAGCTCGCCGTCAGCCTGGCAGGCATAGGCGGGGTATTCGATTTTTTTGCCCAGGTCAAAGGCGAGGACGTCCGCACCCTCTCGGGCCAGGGCGATGGCGGTGGATCTCCCCTGGCCTCGCGCCGTGCCGGTGATGAGGGCAACTTTGCCGGTGAATTCGGGCATGTGGTTCTCCTTGTTAATAGAATAGATCATTTTATTTTTGCATCGCCAAATATAGAATTCCCCTACCCAAACAATCCCTTTACCCAGTGCACCGCCCGCGCGCCGGGCCACAGCAGCCAATACAATAGAGTATATGCGCAGCGCACGAACTTATTAGGGCTGTACAGGCCCGCGTTCAGCCAGGCGGAGGTATCGGAGCCGCTGAATATGTCGCCGCCGTCGATGGGCAGGCGATGTTCCCGCAGGAATGCCTCGGGGCTGGCCACGGCGTGGAACGCCGGTTTCGCGCCCATATCGGCTCTGAACAGCAGGGGGTCTGCGCCCGGGCCGCCGAACTCCGGCATGTTCAGCCAGCTCGTGGCGTCGTCCAGTCCCCAGAAGGACACGCGTTCGATCACATGGGAATGTGCTTTGAAGACCACGAACAGCTCCGCGTATTTGATCGCCTGCCGCAGCATTTCAGATGGGCCGCCCGGCTTGGCGCTTATATCGAGCTCGGTTATGCTGAGCTTCACGCCGAGGTTCGCAAACAGCTTGATAGACGCCTCCACGTCCGTCGCCCTGGTCCCCAGGTTGTAGTGCCCCTGCATCCCAATGCCCTCGATGAGCAGGCGCGTGTTGCCCTCGGCCAGCCAGGCGTCGTTGATTTCTTTGACCATGGCGGCCACCGCCCGGGCTTTGCGGGGGTTGTTCAGGCCGTAGTCATTGTAATATAAGACGGCATTGGGATCCGCCGCCCTGGCCTGCCGGAACGCGAAATCGACGTAACCGTGCCCGTTCTCGCCGGGGACTCCGTTGGCAAAGGCCCTAAACCAGCCGGTTTGCCGCAGCGCCGCCTTCCAGTTGGAGGGGTCCGTGATGGAGTCAACGATCGCCTCGTTGATGACGTCCCACGAGTAGACTTTCCCGGCGAAATGCCCGGCGACCGCGCCGATATGATTCGCCATATTTTGCGCAGCCCGGGCGCGCGTGAGCGGGCTGCCGTCCTCGTTTTGGATCAGCCACGCCGGCGATTGCTGGTGCCACACCAGGGTGTGCCCGTGCAGCGAGTAATCGGGCATTTGCGCGAGCAGGGCGTCGATGGCGGAGAAATCAAATTCCCTGTCCCGGTTGTAGAGGCTTTCTGGCTTCATGGCGTTTTCGGCGGTCATGGCGTTATAGTGATGGAAGAAGAGCCGGCCGCGATCGCCGGCGATTTTATCCGCGCCGAAGCAGCCGCCGATCAGGAAGTGGTCTTTGTAGATCACGGCGAGGCTGGGCAGGGTCAGGTCCGCCGCCGCGTTTGCGGGCATGGACAGGATGCTCAAGAGCATCACCAGCATTAATAGAATGGATAACGGTTTGCGTTTCATGGTGTGGCTCCTTTACAGTAGGGGCGGCTAATCATTTCTCGCTCAAACACGCCACGCCCGGCAGTTCCTTGCCCTCGAGGAATTCCAGCGAGGCCCCGCCGCCGGTGGAGACGTGGCTCATCTTGCTCTCGAAGCCGAGCTTCTTCACCGCCGCCGCGCTGTCGCCGCCGCCGATGATGGAAATCGCGCCGCTTTCGGCCACGGCGGTCGCAACCGCGATGGTGCCCTGGGCGAAGTTCTCCCATTCGGAGACGCCCATGGGCCCGTTCCAGATCACCGTGCCGCTGCCCTTGATGGCCTGTGCGAACAGCGCGCGGGTCTCCGGCCCGATATCCAGACCCATCCAGCCATCGTGGGATTCGTCGACGCGCAGGGTTGTGAACTCGGTGTTGGGCTCATACGCGCGCCCCACGACGTTATCCGCCGGCAGCAGGAATTTCACGCCTTTGCCCTTCGCCTTTTGCAGCATGGCCAGGGCCAGATCGAGCTTATCCCGCTCGCACAGGGAGTTTCCGATGGAGAGGCCCTGCGCGGCGAAGAAGGTGTAGGCCATGCCGCCGCCGACGATGAGGGTGTCCACGAGGTCCAGCAGATGGTCGATGACGCCGATCTTGTCGCTGACCTTCGCACCGCCAAGGATGGCCACCAGGGGCCGCTTCGGGTCCTCCAGCGCGCCGCCCAGGAAGGCGATCTCCTTCTGCATCAGGTAGCCGCTGGCGGCGGGGAGATAGTCCGCCACGCCCGCGGTGGAGCTGTGCGCTCTGTGGGCGGAGCCGAAGGCGTCGTTGACGAAGACTTCGGCCAGGGCGGCGAATTTTTGGCTGAGTTCGGGGTTGTTCTTGGTCTCGCCCTTCTCGAAGCGCACGTTCTCCAGCAGGAGGACCTCGCCCTCGCCGAGGGAGGCCGCCAGGGCCCGCGCGCTTTCGCCGACGACGTCGTCAGCCATCTTCACCGGGAAGCCCAGCAGCTCACCCAGGCGCGCAGCCACGGGTTTCATGGAGAATTCAGGATCGAACTCGCCGCCCTTGGGCCTGCCCAGGTGCGAGCAGAGGATCACCTTCGCGCCCTGCCCGAGCAGGTGCTGAATCGTGGGCAAGGAGGCGACGATGCGTTTATCGCTGGTGATTTCCCCGTCTTTCAGGGGCACATTGAAGTCGCAGCGCACGAGCACCTTCTTGCCCTTTACGTCAAGGTCTTCGATGGTCTTCTTGTTGAGCACATTCATGGGATGGGAATCCTTTCTCTATATCAAAAATGCACCTTTTATTCTACTATATTCTGGCCGAATTTGCAAGGAAAATTTCATTTTTCTTTATAATGCAAGTTTTTTCGGAGACGCACTGCCGCGCGTCTCTACAGCAACCCTTTTTGTTCTTCTTGACAAAAACCTCTCTTTGCGCCTTTCACCCCCTCTGTCGCACTACGCCCGCCTACGGGGGCTCGCGACATCTCCCCCAAGGGGGCGATCCTGACGGCAACCGAAAATAGACCTATCCCCTTTTGTTTTCCTTGACAAAATGCCCATTTTAAGCTATGATGAACTTGTGAAGAAGGGTTTGGAGGGATGCCCAATGAAGAAAATAGTAACAATAATAATGATAATGGCTATACTCACCTGCGCGTTCGCCCTGCCGGGGGGCGCCGCGGGGGAGGCTTTGGCCGTGCGTTTCACTACGGCGGAGACCCAATTGGCGCGGGGCGAGAGCTTCACTGTAGAGATAAAGATAACGCCGACGGGCGCACCAATTTCCGCGCTGCGGCTGTACGTGCTCTATGACAGTACACGCTTCGAATGGCTGCCGGGGGAGACCGGGCGCTTTGGTCCGATGAACACCGGCATGTTCGACCGAAGGATAGTTGCGGGCGAGAAAAAACACCCCGCCGGGATGTCAGCCGCCGACAGGGCAAAGCATGGTGTGATCGCTATACAATGGTGCAGCGTGCCGGCGGCGGGGGTTCTGCCCGCCATACCCGCAGGGGCGCAGGCGCATGTGCTCAGCCTGGGCTTCCGGGTGAGGGCCGACGCGCCCTACCCCCAGCCCGGCGGCAGGATTTTCGTCTCCACGGATTACGCGCTTGCCGATACGCCCTGGTTCTGCGCCGGGGATCTTTCGATAGACGCCGCGCCGGCGCAGCTGCTCGTGCAGCCCATGCCCCCGGACGCGGCGCTGGTAACCGATCTGACCGTGGACGGCGATTTTGTCTATGGCTTTCCGCCCGAGCTGCCGCGGGTGGGCGGCGTAAAGCCGTGGCGCGACAGCGGCCTCGGACAGTATTTTTCCGCAACGGAGGACGGCGTTGTGCGGCTGGCGCACAGGGAGGGCTATCCCCTCACGGGCACGGGGACGAAGCTCCAGGTGTGGAACGCCAACGAGACCAAGCTGTGCGAGGAATACACCCTGGTGGTCTTCGGGGACGTGGACGGCAATTTCGTCGCGGACCTGGACGACTGGGCCGCGCTGAAGGCGATGGCGCCGGGACCTGTGGGAGATGACCCATTCCGGATGGCGGCGGACGTCAACAATGACGGCGTGATTGACGAAACCGATTTTGCGCTGCTGCTTGATGCCGTCAGAGGTCGGGGGACGATTCCGCAGACGAGATGAAGAGAGGCACGATGAACACTTACACAAAAAAAGAGCGCAATTGCTACCTCGCCGGGCTCACCGGGCAGACTGTCATTTATGCTGTTATGATGTCCCTAGCCTACTATTTTCAGTTCACGCTGCTGATTCCGGCCATGGCCGTCAGCGTCATTCTGACCGGCAACCAGGTTTGGGACGCCTTCAAAGACCCTTTCATGGGAACCATCATGGACCGCACCCGCAGCAAGTGGGGCAAGGCCCGGCCCTGGCTGCTGTTCGCGCCTATGCCGGCGGGCGTATTCACGATTTTGATTTTCGTCAACGGCATCTATGATCCCGCGCAAAACATGGCGGGGCGCAATTTACTCATTGTTGTTTGGGCGGCGGCATCGTATTTTCTGGCGGGCCTGGCATACACCGCCGGGGATGTCCCGCTGCACAGCCTGCCCGCGCTGATGACCGAAGACAAGGGCGACCGCACAAAGATTATCTCCATGAAGACAATCGCGGGGATGATCGGCTTTTTGGGTATCGCGGTGCAGCCCTTGGCCTTGCAGGTGGGGCAATCCTTCGCGGACGGCACGCGCGGCACGCAGCAAAGCGAACGGCTGGGCTTTATCGTGGTCGTGATTCCCATTGCGCTGTGCGCCGCCGCGCTGTTCCAGCTGGCGGGGCTTTTCACGAAAGAACGCGTCGCGCTGGGCGAAAAGATGTATTCCCTGAGAGAAACTGTAAAGGTCATGTGGCGCAACAAGCCCTACCGGGCCATACTGCTTTCCACCTTGCTGGCTAGCCCGAAGGCGGTGGAGGGCGTAGCCATTCTGCCCTTCGCGAGTTATTATTACGCCAACAAAGACCCGGGGATGATCGTCGTCTACGCCGTATTGCTTAGCGGGGGTTCTTTTTTGGGGAAATTCCTCGCGGTAAAATTGACGCCCATACTTACGGCGAAACATGAAAAATCGAAGCTCTATATTTTCGGCAACTTGATGGTCGCGCCGGCTACGCTGTTTGTGTTCCTGCTCTATCTCTCAGCCCCGGCGCGTATGACAGAACCCCTGTATATAATCCTGACCGCGCTGGCCTTCACGGTTGCCGGTACGTTTCATGGCTTCGTGGATATTATGCTGCCGCTGTTTGTCGCCGACGCCGTGGACTATGAAGAATATCACAACAAAACCCGGCCGGACGGTGTGTTCGCGGCCGGGCAGACCATGGTATTTAAGATCGACGCGGGCATTTCGTCCTTGATTGGCGGTATGGTGTATTCCTTAACCGGCTTTTCCGGCGAACGGGTGGAGGCGCTCAACCGCTACATTGACGCGGGCGGGGTCGCGCGGTTAAACCCCGTGTTCCGGCCCTATATGACAGCTTTATTTTTTCTCATGACCGTGCCAACAGTCGCTGGCGCGCTGCTTTCGACCATTCCGATCTGGAGATATCCGCTGAAGGAAGATGAGCATGAGCTTATGCTCGGCGAACTGAACCGGCAAAGACATGTGGAAGTGAATGAATGATGTGTCGGCAAAAAAACCCGTTGACAAACTGCACCATCCCGCTTATAATGTTAGGCATGCCTGTGATTGCTATATCCTCGAGGGACAACCCCCATATCAAAACCGCCGTACGCCTGCGCGATTCGGATCGATGCGCTCCGGGAAGATTCTTCCTGGAGGGCTTTCGTCTTTGCACCGACGCCCTGGCCTCGGGATACGCGCCGGAGCAGATGTTCCTCACCGCGCAGGCCCGGGAGAAGTACGAAACGGCTCCCCTGGAGCAAGCCGCCGCGCAGACCTTCGAAATCACGGAATCTGTGGCGGAAAAGCTAGGGGATACGCGCAGCCCCCAGGGTGTGTTCGGGGTGTTCCAGATGCAAGATGCAAGATGCAAGATGCAAGATTTTTTTTGGGCCAGCGGCCGCTACATCGCCCTGGAAAACGTGCAGGACCCGGGCAACCTGGGGGCCATCGCCCGCACGGCGGAGGCCTTGGGCATGGCAGGGCTGCTGGTTTCCGGCGGCTGCGGCGTGTTCCACCCCAAGGCGCTGCGGGCCTCCATGGGCGCGCTGCTGCGCCTGCCTGTTATGCAGACGCAAGACCTGCCAACCGAACTGCGAATCTGCGGCCTGCCCTGCTATGCCGCCGTGCCGGACCGGGATGCGCAGTCCGTGCTCGATTGCGATTTTACGCAGGGCGGGGTGATCGTCATTGGCAGCGAGGCGCACGGGCTTTCAAGCGAGGCTATCGACGCGTGCGAAAGAAAGATCACGGTGCCCATGCCCGGCAGGGCCGAGAGCCTCAACGCGGCGGCGGCGGCGACGATCCTGATGTGGGAATTTAGACGTTAGATTTGGGAGTGCCATGGCAAACGATTCACTTTATTATCTTTGGCTGCAATGCGCGCTGGGCGTATCGCCCGCGCTGCGCGCGCAGGAGATTCTCGCGGCCTTTGCGGGCAGCGCGAAGGAGATATTCGAGGCCAACGACTACGACCGGCGCGTGGCGGGCGTGTTCACGGGAGCGCAACTGGCGCGCCTGCGGGGCACATCCATGGGGCAGGTCGAAAAAATTCTGGAGGAATGCGCGCGGCAAAACGCGCATATCCTATCACCGCAAGACGCTGCTTATCCCGCGCGGCTGCTGGAGATCCCGAACTTCCCCCTGGCGCTGTATGTGCGCGGCTCCCTCGATTGCCTGCGGGACCGCCTGCCCCTGGCCGTGGTGGGCACCCGCCGCGCCAGCGGCAAAAGCGTGGACATCGCGGCACGCCTGAGTGCCGATTTGGTTCACGCGGGCTGTGCCGTGGTCAGCGGCGGGGCGCTGGGGATAGACAGCGCAGCCCACCGGGGCGTGCTCCATGCCGGGGGCTGCACCGTTGCGGTGCTGGGTTGCGGGCTGGACATCAACTACCCACCCGAAAACGCAGCCCTATTCAAACGCATCGCCGAGCACGGCGCGGTGATCTCGGAATACCCCTTTGGGGAGGCCCCCATCGGGAAAAATTTCCCTATCCGCAACCGGCTGATCTCCGGCCTGTCCGTGGGCACCGTCGTCATCGAGGCAGGCGAGAAGAGCGGCTCCCTGCGCACCGCCGCCTGCGCCGCCGAGCAGGGCCGCGACGTGTTCGCCGTGCCGGGCGACGCCTTCGGCTCCACCTATACCGGCGGGAACAGGCTCATCCGCGACGGCGCGAAGCCCGTGTTCTCCGCCATGGATATCCTGGAGGAATACGAGCTGCTCTACCCCGAGCTGCTGGACATGCGGCGCGCCGAACGGGATTTGGAACGGCCCTCTGCCCCGCCTGAAAAGGTGATCGTGAAGAAAAAACCTGTAGGGGCGGCATTCTTGCCACCCGCAGAAAAACAAAAACCTACCCCTCCGTCTTCTTCCCTCTCGCCGCTGGAACAGCATATTCTGCAATTGCTCGCGCATGGGCCCGCGCACATCGACCGCATCATGAAAGAGACCGACGCGCCCTATGGGGAGCTGTTCGCCGCGCTGGTGGAGTTGGAGATGCGGGCGAGCATCCAACAGGCGCCGGGAAAGATGTATACTATACCCTACAATAATATATGAGGAACAAATTTTGAATCTGCTCATCGTCGAATCCCCATCCAAAATCAAAAGCATCCAGAAATACCTGGGCGCGGACTTCGTGGTGGCCTCCTCCAAGGGGCACGTGCGGGATCTGCCCGCCTCGCGCCTGGCCGTGGACGTGAAGAAGAACTTCGAGCCGAGCTACGCTGTGCTGAAGGACAAAGAGAAGGTCGTCAAAGACTTGCAGGCCCAGGCGTCAAAATGCGGCAGAATCTATCTGGCCACCGACCCGGACCGGGAGGGCGAGGCCATCTCTTGGCATTTGGCCACGCTGCTGGGCCTGGACCTCAAGCAGGCGAACCGTGTGACCTTCAACGAGATCACCAAGGCGGGCGTGCAGAAGGGCATGGCAAGCCCAAGAAAGGTTGACATCGACCTGGTGAACGCACAGCAGGCAAGGCGCATTCTCGACAGGCTGGTGGGCTATAAGCTCAGCCCTTTCGTGAGCCAGAAGATACGCCGGGGGCTCTCCGCCGGGCGGGTGCAGAGCGTGGCCGTGCGCTTGATCGCCGACAGGGAGCAGGAGGTGCGCGCCTTCGTTCCGGAGGAGTATTGGACGATAGACGCCAAGCTGCTCAACACCGCACGCAAAGGCCTGACCGCACAGTTCGTGGGGGACCAGAAGGGAAAAATCCCCCTGCAAAACAAGGACCAGGCCGACGACATCCTTGCCCGCCTGCAAAACACTGCCAGGGGGCAGGCGGCGGAATTCCGGGTGGCGAATATCAAGAAGGGTTCCCGCAAGAAGAACCCCGCACCACCCTTCAACACCTCCACTTTGCAGCAGGAGGCCTCCCGGCGCTTGGGCTTTCAGGCCCAGAGGACCATGCGGGCCGCCCAGGAGCTCTACGAAGGAGTGGACGTCCCCGGGCACGGGACGACCGGTTTGATCACCTACATGAGAACAGATTCATTGCGCATCTCCGACGAAGCCCGCGCCGCGGCGAACGAGTACATCACGGGCGCCTACGGCAGGAATTATCTCCCTGCCCAGCCGCGTGTCTACAAGACCCGCGCCGGCACCCAGGACGGCCACGAGGCCATACGCCCGGTTCTGCCCTCGCTCACCCCCGCGCAGCTCAAGGGAAGCCTCTCCCCCGACCAGCAGAAGCTCTATGACCTGATATGGAAGCGCTTCCTCGCCAGCCAGATGGCCTCCTGCTTGCAGGACACTGTGAAGGCGACGATTCTGGCGGCAAACCCCGAAGACAAGCGGCTTGGAAAGCATTACGTCTTCAGCGCTTCCGGCTACAGCGTAAAATTCGATGGCTACACAAGATTATATGAGGCCTCCTCCGATGACGAGGAGAAAGAGGGCAACGAAAAATTGCCGGAACTCAAAGAGGGCGAGGTTCTGGGCCTGAAGGAGCTCGTCTCGGCGCAGCACTTCACCCAGCCGCCACCGCGCTACACCGAGGCCAGCCTCATCAAGGCCCTGGAGGAGAGCGGCGTAGGCCGCCCGAGCACCTACGCGACGATCATCAGCACGATATTGCAGCGGGGCTACGTCACGCGCCAGCAGAAGCAGCTGCTCCCTACGGAACTGGGCGAGGCCATGGTGCGCCTGTTAAAAGATAGGTTCCCCAACATCGTCAACGTGAAGTTCACCGCGCAGATGGAGACCCACCTGGATGAAGTCGGCCGGGGGAAGACCGATTACGTGGCCGTGCTGCGGGATTTCTACGGCGACTTTGAAAAAACCCTCATCAAGGCCAAGGCCGAGATGGAGGGCGTGAAGATTCAGCTTGAAGAGGATAAGACGGATATCCCCTGCGAGAACTGCGGGCGCATGATGGTGATCAAGTCCGGGCGCTACGGGCGCTTTCTGGCCTGCCCGGGCTACCCCGCGTGCAAGAACGCCAAGCCCCTGGTGGCCGAGACCAAGGCCTCCTGCCCACTGTGCGGCCAGACCGTTCTGCAGCGCAAGGCAAAAAAAACCGGGCGGGTGTTCTACGGCTGCTCCGCGTGGCCGGCGTGCCAGTTCACCACCTGGGACGTGCCCTCGGGGGAGAGCTGCCCACAGTGCGGCAAGAGCTTGTTCGAGAACAAGAGCAAGGCGCAGAGGTGCTTGAACGAGGGGTGCGGGTATACGAGGAAGGCGGAGGGGAAGAAGTGACGCACCCCCCGGCCTTCGTCCAACCCCCCCCCCGAAATCGAGGGGGGCTTGGACGTCGCTCCGCGATGGTGCTCCGCACTGCCATCCTCACCCGCCCAAGGCGGGAGCTCCTTCCACAGGAAGGAGCCTGGGGGATTAGGCGGAAGCGGGTGATTTATTCATAGCGATTATCATAAAAATCTTTTAGCAATTCTTTTTCTTCCACGCCAAAAATTTTGCAAAAGCAAGCTAACTCGTAATCAGTCACGATACGATTGTCGTTTTCAATTTTGCTGATCATTTGCTGGTCTATGTTGATACCTAAGGTTTGCATCTTGGCGGCAACCTGGCTCTGTGACATGCCCGCCGCGATGCGGGCTTTTTTCATTTGCTGGTGTATTACGTTTTTATGGTCATTATACTCAATTTTCTTCATTCCAAGCACCTCACGTTTATGTAACGTTACCTCTTTACTATACCACTCCTGCTGTGTTATAATACGTTACATAAACGTATTACGAGGCGCTTGCCATGGCTGAATTTTGTCTGGACTGCTGGAACAAAATAAATCACACCCATCTGATGCAGTAGGATGTGATTCTATCGGAGGAATTGGATTTCTGCGAAGAATGCAGGGAGATGAAATCGACTATTATACGAATCGGGAAACGGAGGAAGAAACTGACAGAGCACTTTAAGCGCCGGGAGAAGCCGTAGTTCACGAACCAGTTCTTCTAAAAACACAACTGCTCCTTGACAAACCGAATATTTGTGCTATAACTTAGGCAGCACAAATAGAGGAGCAAAGCATGATTGATTTTTCAACGATCACGGCCTGCGGCGAATGCTGCGTCGGCTGCAAGAAAAAAGAAGAGGGGCTGTGCGAGGGCTGCATCGAGTCCGACGGCCGCTGCAAGGAGTGGAAGGAATCAGGTGAGTGCCCGGTGCATCGCTGCGCCAGGAATCACGGGGTGCGGTTTTGCGGCCTGTGCGAGGAATTCCCCTGCGAGAAGGTGCCGAGGATGATCCATTGGAATCCCAATGCTGTGGAGCATTTGGCGGGGTTGGCAAGGGTGTATAGGGGTGGGCGCTAATGGGCTCCCCCCGGCGCTACGCGCCACCCCCCTCGCGAGCGAAGGGGGCTTTCTTTGCTCTTGACTATACTTTCGGAGACGCACTTTAAAGCCCCCTTCGATTTCGAGGGGGGTGACCCGCAGGGTCGGGGGGAGCGCTTTCTCACCCCGCAAACAGTTCCGTACTCAAATAGCGCTCCCCGCTGTCCGGCAGGATGACGACGACGGTTTTGCCCTCGTTTTCGGGCCGGGCGGCAATTTTCGTCGCGGCCCACAGCGCGGCGCCGGAGGAAATTCCCGCCAGCAGGCCCTGTGTGAGCGCAAGGCACCGGCTGGCCTTGCAGGCGTCCTCGAAGCGCGCGGGGATGATTTCGTCGATGAGCGAGATATCCAGCGCGCCGGGCACGAAGCCCGCGCCTATGCCCTGCAGCTTGTGCGGCCCCGGCGCGCCGCCGCCCAGTACGGAGCTATCCGCGGGCTCCACGGCGATGACTCGTACCGAGGGCTTTTGCTCCTTCAGATAGGCCCCCGTGCCCGTGATAGTCCCGCCGGTGCCCACGCCGGCTACGAGAATATCGACTTTGCCATTGGTCCCTTGCCAGATCTCGGGTCCGGTGGTTTTTTTGTGCGTGAGGGGGTTGACGGGGTTATCGAACTGCCTGGGAATCCAGCTGTCAGGCGTGCGGGCGTGGATCTCCTCCGCCCGGGCTATGGCCCCCTGCATGCCCTTGCTACCCTCCGTGAGCACGAGCCTAGCCCCGTAGGCCGCCAGGAGGTTGCGCCGCTCGATGCTCATGGTCTCCGGCATGGTGAGGATGACGCTGTAGCCCCGCGCGGCCGCCACCGCCGCGAGGCCGATACCCGTGTTGCCGCTGGTGGGCTCGATAATCACGCCGCCGGGCTTGAGAAGGCCGCGCGTCTCCGCGTCCTCGACCATGGCCTTAGCGATGCGGTCCTTCACGCTGCCGGCGGGATTGAGGTACTCCAATTTTGCTGCTATCTTCGCGTGAAAATTCTGGCCCCGGCAGAAGTTCTCCAGGGCCAGCAAGGGGGTATTGCCGATGATATTGGTGATTGAGTTGTGGATCAAAATAAAACCTCCCTTATTACGGGCGCATTTACAGTCACTTTTCTATAATATGCGTTACGCATTGTCCAGTGTCTTGAAAGCGGTTCCAAATAGCCATTTGCTTGCAGTCACATCGCGCCACCACCCTATATGGCGGGGGGTGTAGCGAAAATACTTCTCCGTCTCCATGGCGAGCGCCAGGTATGCCTGCGCCACGGCATAACGAATGATTTCATTTTTTGTTGCCAGCACAGGCTTGTCTGTGATCTCATTATACGCGGCGAGACTAAGCTTCTTTTCGGCGAGGGGAGCCATCATTTCCAGGGATAAAAAATCCACGATTCGATCGCCCCAGTAGCTGCGTTCCACGTCGATCCACGCGTATTGGAGTGCCCCGTTCCCGCGCTTGCAGATGATATTCTGCGGCCACAGGTCGGAGTTCACCATGCAGCATTCGGCCTGCCGCAGCACGTCTCTGTATTGATCTATGTATGCCAGCAGCCGTTCGCCCCGCTTCGATTGTTTGCCTTTGCGGGCGCAGTCGCCCAGCATCATCTGTACCATCGCGCGGACGGCCCGGTGCCAGTCATCGTACAGCTCGCCCTGGACGTTGCCGAATCTGTCATTCTTAATGCTATGTATCTGCGCGGCCATTTTGGCCATCTGCGCGCTGGCTTCCTTTTTTTCTATTTTAGACAAACGCATTTTGTTTAGGGTCTGTCCGGGCAGCTTCTCCATGATGAAATACTCCGTGGGGATGCGCCGCCTTTCCAAATCCACGGCGTATATCTCCGGCACGGCGATGGATGTGTGCTCCCGTATCTGTTTATACCAGAATACCTCGGCGGCCATCATGCCTTTTTCGCAGGCCATGACGGCACTGTCGTCCCCCGGCGCGATTTTGATCACGTATTCCTTGCCGCCCGCCGTGACGGAGAAAACAGCGTTGTATTCCCCCGCGTTCAGGGGGGCGAGCGCAGTGACTTCGCCAAGCCCGGCGGCGCGGAACAGACCTTCTATGGCCGGGCTGTCGATTTCGAATTTCGTCCTGCTTACCATGGCTCTATTTCTCCCATTTCCTAACGCCCGCGAAATAGATCATATCCCCCGCCGGCGCGGCCTCCAGGCCCTCTATGGCGCCGGAGAGCAACAGCAGGCTCGAGCGCGCCTCGAGGGGGTAGTATACGCCGTTTTGCAGCAGGTGCTCCTCGGCTTGCAGGCATGCCCCGGCGATGTCGTCGGTCTGCGCCGCGCCGCGCAGCAGGGTCTCCAGGGCGGCGGATTGATAGCGGGCGGGGCTTTTGCCGCCCGCCAAGGCCTGCAGGGCCTCCAAGGCCAAGGAGCTCTCCATGGAAAGCTGCGCCACCGCAACGTCGAAGTCCCCGTCCTCCAGGCGCTCGCGCAGCTCCTCTGGCTCCAGGACTTCGATCTGCGCCTCCATCCCCAGGCGGAAGGCCTTCTGCCAGGCCTGCAGGGCGCGGCGCAGCAACGTCTCGTGCTCCGGCGCGCAGACCAGGCGCAGGGCGATCCTCTCCTGTGCCGAGGCGGCCAATGACGACGCGCGCTCCATATCGTGCTTGACGCCGGCCGGCAGCCCGGCGGCCTCGCGGTAGTTCCTTTCCCCGGCGATCGCGCCCGCGGGCAGCAGGCCGGGAAAGGCATCGTATCCCAGGGCCCCGGGCGCCAGGGCGGCGCACATGGCGACGCGCACGTTCACGTCCTCCAGGGATTTGCAGTTGAACACCAGCGCCAGGGTGGCGTTGCGCAGCGCGTGGCTCTCCGCGCCCTCGGGCGCTTCGGCGGCGAGCCCGCTCGGCACCACGGCCGCGTCGAACTCCGTTCCAAGCAGCCGCGCGCGCATACGGGTATCCGTCTGCGTCCAGAGATTCACCGTGGCGGGCAGGGCCAGCTCATCGCCCCGGTAGCCCTCGTTGGGCTTCAGGCGCGTGAGGGCGTCGTCCATGCGGGTGAGGTAAAACGGGCCGTTGCACAGCAGATACTTCGGCTCCAGGCCGTAGCGCCCGCCGCAGGCCTCGAAGAAGGCCCGGTTGCAGGGCATGGCCACACTGCGCGCCAGGGCGTGGAGGATCGCCGTGCCGGGTTTTTCTTCTGTCTGTGCCAAAGGTGCGGACAGTGTGATCTCCAGGGTGAGCTTGTCTATGGCCCGTATGCCCAGGGCGCTTTCGGGCAATTCGCCCGCGTGCACCTTCTCGGCGTTCAAAATGGGGAACAGCAATGCCGCCCCCGGCGCGTTGACGGCGGGGCTCAGCGCTCGCCGCAGCCCGAAGGCGAAGTCCTCCGCGGTGACCTGCGTATTCTCCAGCTCGATGAGAGGTTCATCGGGCAGGCGCCAGTGGTTGTCATCGCGCAGATAAAACGTCAGCACGCGCCCATCGGGGGAGGTTTCCCATCTCTCGGCCACCCCGGGCCAGAGCCGCCCCCGGGCATCCTGGCGCAGCAGGCCCTCCATGACGTTGCCCAGCACCAGAAGCTCTTCCGGGCTGCGCGCCACGGCGGGGTCCAGGCGCTGCGGAGGGGTATCGATGGGGTAGTTGATAATTTTGCCGGCGCCGTCGTCCCTGTTACAGCCGGGGAGGGCGAGAAGGCCGATGCACAGCAGCGCCGCGAGCAAGAGAGAGGCGGCGCGGGGGATTATGTTGTTGCGTGTGCTGTGCATGGGGGAACCCTCCAGGCCGCCCGGGTGGATATAGTATCCGGGCGGCACGAATGCCGCCCCTATAGGTCTTCTACTCCAGCCCCCGCTCCATCATCGCCCTCACCTTCATGTTCAGACCAAAGAGATTGATGAACCCGGCGCTGTCGTTCTGGTCATAGACGTCGTCGCCGTCGAAGGTAGCCATGGCCTCGCTCCACAGGGAGTAGGGGGAGGTCACGCCCGCGCTGATGATGTTGCCTTTATAGAGCTTGAGCTTCACCTCGCCGGTGACGTTCTCTTGCGTCACGTCCACGAAGGCATCCATGGCTTCCCGCAGCGGGGTATACCACTGCCCGTTATACACCAGCTCGGCGTAGCGCTCGGCCAGCAGGATCTTATAGTGCTGGGTGTCGCGGTCAAGGGTGATGGATTCCAGCACGTCGTGGGCCTTGTAGAGTATCTTCCCGGCGGGATTTTCGTATACGCCGCGGGATTTCATGCCGACCAGGCGGTTCTCGACAAGATCGTCGATCCCCACGCCGTTGGCCCCGCCGATTTCATTGAGCCTCGTGATAAGGGCGACGCCGTCCATTCGCTCGCCGTCCAGGGCCACGGGGATGCCCTTCTCGAAGGAGATCATAATATATGTTGCCTTATCCGGGGCCTGCTCGGGGGAGACGCCCAACTCCAGGAAGCCGGGCTTGTGGTACGGCGGCTCGTTGGCGGGGTCCTCCAAATCGAGGCCCTCGTGGGAGAGGTGCCATATGTTTTTGTCTTTGGAGTAGTTTGTCTCCCGGTCGATGCGCAAGGGCACGCCGTGGGCCTCTGCGTAGTCGATCTGCTCGTCCCGGGACTTGATCTCCCAGGTGCGCCAGGGCGCAATGATTTTCATTTCAGGCGCGAAGCGTTTAAAAGTGAGCTCAAACCGGACCTGGTCGTTCCCCTTGCCGGTGCAACCGTGGCAGATGGCATCCGCGCCCTCGCGGATGGCCACCTCGGCGATGGCCTTGGCGATGATTGGCCGGGCGAAGGATGTGCCCAGCAGGTACTCCCGCTCGTAACGCGCGCCGGCCTTCAGCGTAGGCCAGATGCATTCCTCCACGAAGCGCTGCTGCAAATCCAGCACGAAGAGCTTGCTTGCCCCGGTCATGAGGGCCTTCTCCTCCAGGCCGTCGAGCTCCGTGCCCTGGCCCACGTCAGCCGAGACCGCGATGATCTCGCAGCCCGGGTAGTTCTCCCCCAGCCAGGGGATCATCACGGAGGTATCCAGCCCGCCGGAGTACATCAGGACGATTTTTTTGATGTCTTTGGTGTTTTTGCTCATGGGTGCTCCTTATGTGTTCATTCGTATATATCCCCGGCGCGGCTTTGCCACGCCGAAACAGATACATCTAACGTCTAAAATCCCACAGCCCCACTTTACGGTACGCCTTATCTACCGTCCGGTTCGCGATGCGGGCGGCAGCCTCGGCGCCCTCGGCGGCGGCTTGTTTCAAATAGGCCTTGTCGGCCAGCAGGCGCGCGTACTCCTCCTGGAAATTCTTTAGCTCCGCAATCACTGCCTCGCCGACCGCGCGTTTAAAGTCGCCGTAGCCCTTGCCCTGGAATTCCCGCTCGATTTCCTCGAAGGCCCTGCCCGTGCATGCGGCGTAGATGGTCATCAAGTTATTGATGCCGTCCTTGCCCTCGGCATAGCGCACCTCGGCCTCGCTATCGGTGACTGCCGATTTGCACTTTTTCATGATGACGTCCGGCGGGTCGGTGATGGCGATGGAGGCCCGGGGGTTGGGGTCGCTTTTGCTCATCTTCTTCGCGGGCTCCTGGAGGCTGGCAATCTTGCTGCCGAGCTTACCTATGTAGGGCTCCGGCACCACGAACGTGGGCCCGTAGACTCCGTTGAAGCGTTCGGCGATGTTGCGGGCAAGCTCCAGGTGCTGCTTCTGGTCGGCCCCGATGGGCACGAAGTGCGCCTGGTAGATCAAAATATCCGCGGCCTGCAATGTGGGATAGGTGAACAGACCCACGTTGATGTTGTCCGCATGGGACTGGGATTTTTCTTTAAATTGCGTCATGCGGCTGGCCTCGCCGAACTGCGTGTAGCAGTTGAGTATCCACGCCAGCTGGCAGTGCCCGGGCACCTGGCTCTGGCAGAACACGACGTTATTGCCGCGCCGCAGCCCCAGGGCCAGCAGCATGGCGAAGGCCTCCATGCTCTGCTTGCGGAGTATCGCGGGGTCCAGGCGAATGGTGAGGGCGTGCAGGTCCGCTACGCCGAAGACGCAGTCGTAGCCGTCGGCCATGCCGGCCCAGTTGCGCATGGCGCCTATGTAGTTGCCGATGTGGGGCACGGCGGTGGGCTGGATGAGGCTGAGGACTCTCTTTTTTTCGGTGTTTTCTGGCATGGGTTACTCCTTGTGTTTGGTTTGCATAGGGATGTGTCGCTCCGCTGCTACCACTTCCACTCCCGATAAAACCTCTCCACCGCGCCGGCGTTCTCGTCCGCGCGGAACATCGCGCACAGCTCCTTCATGGTTTTGGCGTAGGCCTCGCCCTGCAGCGCCCACAGGCAGTCCGCGCGGTAGCCCCGGTAGTACTCGTCCTCGCTGTCGCGCATATCCACCCCCGTGGCCACCAGCAGGAAGCCCTCCAGGTCCAGCAGGGAGATTCTGTCGCGCGGGAGGGCGCGCACCTTCTCGAAGTCCTCGGCGCTGATCTCCCCACCGCCGCCCGCTGCGGCATTGGCCTTCTCGATCACGGCGAAGGAGGGCATGCCGTAGCTGAGCGCGGCGGCGAAGCGCTCCTCCTGGGCCACGCCGTAGAAATCCTCCGCCTCGTTGGCGGCCTCCACGAAATCCGCGAGGGTCGCCTTGAGCGCGGCGGCCTCCTCGGGGGTCATGTCCCGCTCCGTGCCGTCCTCCCGCAACGCCGTGCGGAACACCCGCATGCCGTCGTAGGCCACGAAGTTCCCGTAGAAGTAGGCCTGCAGCGCCTCCTCGGAAGTAGGGCGCATGCCACCCGTATCATAGATGGCCCGGAACAGCTGGTCCCGCGCGGCCTGCCCCATCAGGATGGCGTTGAGGGTCTGCTTATCCACGCCGATGGAGGTGTAGTAGCGCCCGAACACCTGCCAATAGAAGGCCGTGCGGTCGGCCACTTCGGCCTTGAGCATCTGGTCCACGGGTATCTCCATGGCCCGCAGCTCGCTGTTGACGGCGATGTACTCCACGCAGCGCGCGGCGACATCTTTGCGCAGGGCGGCCATGTCCTTCGGCCTGCCGTTGCTATCCAATGCCGCGTCCTTCAGCGCCTCGGAGAGGAAATAGCTGTACGCCGCGCGGGAGACCGGCACACCGTCCACCTGCAAGAGCCATTCCTGCGCGCCGGCGGGAGTAAAGGAACTCAGGCCCACCAGCGCCACGCAGACGGCGGCCAGCAGAATGGTGAGCTTTTTGGTCCAGGTTGTTTTTTGCATAATCAAATCCTCGTGATGTTATGTGGGGGGCGATTCTCTTTTTGTGCTCCGCACCACCCCCTCGGCGCGGAGTACTTTCACGCAGTAGCTCCCTACTCCCCATAGTACTGCGTCTTCGGCTTCGGGTGCTTATTATTTTCCCACACCCGCTCGGCCACGGGTTGCCACCGCGCGGCATAGCCGTCGCACTTGGCGCACAGGTCCCCCGCGTCCTCGGGGGCGGCAAGGTCGGTGGACTTCGCTTGCGTATCTTTCGCGATGCCGCGCAGGAGGTCGGGGTTCTCCAGCATAGGGCAGGGGCGCAGGTGATTCCGGTTGAAGGGCTGCCCCTTGTAGAACGCCTGGAACAGCGGCCTTTGCAGGGCCTCGAGGAGGGTGTGTTCGCGAATATTCGAATCGGCGTAGTGGACGAACACGCAGGGCTCCATGTCCCCGGCGGCGTTGATGTGGAAGTAGTTGCGCCCCCCGCCGATGCAGCCGCCCACATACTCTCCGTCGTTCTGGAAATCCATGATGAAAAAGGGCTTTCCCGTTTTGGAGTTACGCAGCTCCCGCAGGCGGGCATACATGCGCTCGCGCTGGGCGGGCGTGAGCAGGAGCTCCGGCGCGGCGTGCTTGCCCAGAGGCATATAGTGAAAGAAAAACCCGAACTTCGCGCCCCTGGCGATCATCTCGTCCAGGAAGGCGTCGCTTGTCACCGTTTCGATGTTTTCGCTGGTATAGCATACTGAAATTCCAAAGAGGCAACGCTCTTCTCGCAGCAGGTCGATGGCCTGCATGGAGCGGGCATAGGCGCCCTCGCCCCGGCGGGCGTCGTTGGTGGCCGCGGTGCCCTCCAGGCTGATGGCGAAGGCGATGTTCCCCAGGCGCTTGGTCTCGCGCACGAGGGCTTCGTCGATAAGAGTGGCGTTGGTGTAGATCAGGAAGGTGCACTCCCTGTGCTTTGCGGCGATTTTCAAGACGTCATCTTTGCGAATCAACGGCTCGCCGCCGGTGAGCATGAACACCCGCGTGCCCAGCTGTTTGGCCTGGCGCACGATGTCGTCCATCTCCGCCAGGGTAAGATTCTCATGCTTGTGGTATTCCCCCGCCCAGCAGCCCTTGCAATGCAGGTTGCAGGCGCTTGTGGGGTCAAAGAGAATCTGGAAGGGGATGTTGCACTTGTGCTTTTCCCGGTTGGCCCGCACGAGCCTTGTCCCATTGGCAATGCCGAGGCCCAGGCTCAGTAGCAGGCGGCGCAGGGCGGCCCTGTCAACGTCGCGCAGCACACCCTCGGCCATGCGCTTCCAGACGTTGTTCTCGTCCAGCGCGCCGGCCCGGAAGGCCTCGATGGTTTTCCGGGGAAATGTTCTGCGCGAGGCAAAATCGACGATCCCCACCAGCTTGACCAGGTTGGGCCCCGGGTTTTTCTCGATGAATCGCAGCAGCGGCCGCAGGGCGAGGTCCGCCGCGCCGCGCTGTATGGTTTCGGTGATGGTCATGTTACTCTCCTGTATAATCCTGCTGTAGGGGCGGCAATCTGCCGCCCGCAAGAAATAATGCTTGTTTTTTGCTGCCTCTACAGGGTGGGAAAAGCCACACGAGGACGCGTCGCTCCGCGATGCCTTCCTCAGTCACCCGAGGTGACAGCTCCTTCCACGGGAAGGAGCTTGGGGGTTTCAAGCCGCTCGTCTGCTATTTCCGTAATTTTTCTGCGAACGAGATAAAACGCTTCGTCCACTTCTTCGTTATGAAAGCGAATTACTTTTAAGTCCAGCCCCTCCAAGTAAGCGCTTCGTTCTTCGTCATACGCAAGACCTTGCGGGGTGTAGTGCTGCATTCCGTCCAGTTCTATCACCAGCTTTGCCTTTGGGCAATAGAAGTCAACTATAAACTCGCCAATTATCTTCTGCCTGTACCAGTGTTCCGGTCGGCGTCTGAGAAAACAAAACCACAAATGATTCTCCTATTTGGTTGCGTTGTTGCGCAACTCCCGCGCACGGGGACGCAACAAGCTATCGCTTTCAAGCATTCGCTTTGGTTGTTTCATAGATGATAGCCTCCCGCTTTCGCTTAATCCTCCAAGCTCCTTCCGGTGGAAGGAGCTGTCAGCCTCGGGCTGACTGAGGAAGGCATCGCGGAGCGACGTTCCCCTTACACCTTAATTCACTCTTCCCGCCCATATAAGGCCTCAACACTTCGGGAATGGCCACGCTGCCGTCTTCGTTCAAATTGTTCTCCAAAAACGCGATGAGGGCCCTTGGCGGGGTGATCACTGTATTGTTGAGGGTGTGGGCGAAATAGTTCCCGTTCTCGCCCTTGATACGAATGCCCAAACGCCGGGCCTGGGCGTCACCCAGGGTGGAACAGCTGCCCACCTCGTAGTACTTCCGCTGACGAGGGGACCAGGCCTCGATCTCCATCTGCTTCACCTTCAGGTCCCCCAGGTCGCCGGAGCAGCACTCCAGGGTGCGCACGGGGATATCCATGGACCGGAAGAGCTCCACCGTGTACATGTATATCTTATGGAACCAGTCCATGCTGTCCTCCGGCTCGCAGATGACGATCATCTCCTGCTTCTCGAACTGGTGGACGCGATACACCCCGCGCTCCTCGATGCCGTGGGCCCCGACTTCTTTCCTAAAGCAGGGGGAGTAGCTGGTCAGGCACTGGGGCAGGCTGTTTTTCGCGTTGATCGTATCGATGTATTTGCCTATCAACGAATGCTCGCTGGTGCCGATGAGATATAGGTCTTCGCCCTCGATTTTGTACACCATGTCCTGCAAATCGGCGAAACTCATCACGCCCTCGACGATGTTTTTGCGAATCATAAACGGCGGCAGGCAGTAGGTGAATCCCCTGTCTATCATGAAATCCCGGGCATAGGTGAGCACAGCCGAGTGCAGGCGCGCGATATCTCCCATGAGGAAATAAAAACCGTTGCCGCTGGTTTTGCGCGCGCTGTCCAGATCCAGGCCGCTAAAGGCCTCCATGATGTCCACATGATAGGGGATTTCGAAGTCCGGCACGATGGCCTCGCCATAGCGGGTGACCTCGACGTTTTCGCTGTCGTCCTTGCCAATGGGAACGCTTTCATCTATCATTTGGGGGAGCACGAGCAGGGTCTCCCGCACTTGCGCGGCCCAATATTTTTCCATATAGGCCAGCTGGTCCAGCTCATCTCCCAGCGCTGCGATTTCCGCTTTTTTTTCCTGCGCTTCTTTTAACTTCTTCTGCCCCATCAGCATGCCGATCTGCTTGCTCCCCGCATTCCGCTGCGCGCGTAAATCCTCGGCCTGCGCAAGCACCTCGCGGTAATTCGCGTCCTCATAAATGACCTTATTAACCAGGGGCAGTTTATCGTCCTGGAATTTGCGCTTGATATTCTCTTTCACGGCCTCAGGGTTGGCGCGCAGGAATTTGATGTCCAGCATGGGAGTTCTCCTTCATATGAAGCATGGGTTGTTTTTCGGGGGGTTATGCGGATCAAATGCAAAGCGGTCAGCCGCTCTGCGGTGCCATCCTCACCCGCCCGAGGCGGGAGCTCCTTCCACGGGAAGGAGCCTGGGGTTTAGGTCATGGCGTCATTTGCTGTCATCATGGATTGCACCTACATCAATAGCACCACAACCGTCAGCACCGAAAGCACGGCGATGAACAGAATCATGCCGGCGTTGCGCAGCATCACGCCCTTGGGTAAAAGAACCGCTGCGGGCTCAAAGACGAGTTGCTTTCTCTTGGGCAGCAGCAGGATGGCCGCGATGACGCCGATGCCGGCGAACACGAAGGCCATCACGCCGGTGATCGTCTCCCCGATATCGCCCAGGCGCAGCAGCAGGACCGGCAAGGCGCTGCCCATGAAATTGACCGCCATATGCGTGACGACGGCGTATTTGATCGTGCCGGAATAGTAGGTCATGCCGGCCAAAATCAGGCCCATGGCGAAGGCGTAAATGATCTGCGTCAGGTTGGCGTGGAACAGCGCGAAGACCAGCGCGCTGAACAGGATGTAGGGCTTTGCGCCGAAGGCTCCCAGGTGCTTGAGCAACACGCCCCGGAAGACGTATTCTTCCAGCAGGGGCGCGCCCAGCACCACGAAGGGAAGCACGGCGAAGGGGTTGCCGTCCAGCACAATTTCCGTCAGGGGGTTCACCGTCTCGCTGCCCTTGAGCATCGCGATGAGGGTGTACAGCCCCACGCCGATGGCCAGGTTGCACAGGATCATCACCGCGTAGCACGCGAAGACCGACTGGCCGATCACGGCGCCGGGTATGGGTTGCTTTTCCCCCGGGAAGGGCATGGACCGCTGCTTGCGCAGGATCAACAGGAAGGCGGGCAGGGCCAGGAGATACAGCGGCAGGAAAGTGGCGAGAATCGGCAGCCAAGTGTTGCCCTCCAGGGCGGGGACGCTGCCGATCAGGGTGATCAGGACGCCGCCTGCACCCTGCTGCAGCACGACCATCGCCAGCAGGGCAAAGCCGATGCGGCTGAAGCGGCGGCGGGCCTCTTTTTTATCGAGTTCGGGTAGCTGCGCGATGGGTTCGTCTTGGTCTTGCAAGAAGCTTTCAGTAGACATGGTGATCTCCTTGATGTTCTTGTGTACGGGCGGGTGACTTTTCTGCGCGGGCGGCCCAAACAGGTTTCTCTTGCGCGGGCGGCCTTCAAAGCCGCCCCTACAGGTCCTTACGCGCCGCCCAGGGCCCTCGCCATCTCCATCAGCTCCTCCGGGCTGTAGAAGTCAAGCACCAGCTGGCCGCCGCCGTCGCCCCGGGGAATGATCTTCACCTTGCGGCCCAGCGCCTCGCTCACGCTCAGGCGCACCTCCTCGAAGACCTTGGGCAGCCGCTCCGGCGGCGGGACGCTCGGCAGAAGCTCCCTGCGCGGCGTCTCTTCGGGCGTGGGCTTTCCGGCCTCGTTGCGGCGCTTGACGAGCCTTTCGCTCTCGCGCACGTTGAGGCCCCTATCGGCGATTTCCCGGGCCATGAGAGCGATCTCGGCGTTCTCCTCCAGGCCCATCAGCGCGCGGGCGTGGCCCTCGGTGAGCCGCTGGTCCCGCACGAGCTCCTGCACCGTGCCGGGGAGGTTCAGCAGCCGCAGGACATTGGCCACCGACGACCGGGATTTGCCCACGCGGCGGGCGGCTTCCTCCTGGGTAAGGTTGTATTCCTCCATCAAACTTCGATACCCCCGGGCCTCCTCCATAGGGTTCAGGTCTTCGCGCTGTAAATTCTCGATCAGCGCGGCGACCATGGTCGCCTCGTCGCTGAGCTCCTTGATCACCACGGGGATTTCCGTCAGGCCAGCGGCCCGCGCGGCTCTCCACCTGCGCTCGCCCGCGATGATCTGGTAGGCCCCGCCCGGCACCGGCCGCACGAGGATAGGCTGCAGCACGCCGTGCTCGGCCACGCTGCGGCTGAGCTCCGCCATGGCGGCCTCGTCGAAGTCCTGCCGGGGCTGCTCGCGGTTGGGCTCCACCTCCAGGATGGACAGGGTGGTGGCGCCTTCATCCAGGCCGGTATCGAACAGGCTGTCCAGGCCGCGGCCGAGGCCGAATTTTTTGGTTGGCATAGGGTGTCTCCTTCTTGCCTTGTTTTTCTTCTCGCACAGGAAACGTCGCTCCACGAACCCATCCTCATCCGCCCGAGGCGGGAGCTCCTTCCACCGGAAGGAGCCTTGGGGTTTGATATGCAATTTCAGAATTGGGGGGATGCGATGTCGTTCTTACTCAATCCCCCAAGCTCCTTCCCGGGGAAGGAACTGTCGCTGTACGGCTCCCGCAGGAAACGTTGGTGACATGAGGATGGGTTCGCGGAGCGACGCGTCTTGTACGCACTCAGCCCTTCTTCGTCCACGTAAACGAGTATGTATTGCCACAGGTCCCGCAGTGCGGGGCGTCGACAGGCACTTTCTTGCCGCAATAATAACAGACTTTTAAGGCATCATTCCCCAATTCCCCTCCTTGGAGGGGTGACGCCGCAGCGTCGGGGTGGTCGTGCGGAGCACCAATTATCAACTGTTCATTGTCAACTGTCAACTGCCTACGCCCCCACCTTTTCCACACTGTTATTGCTCAGGAACTCCCCCGCCAGCTCGTTGTAGGCCAGGCTGCCCCGGGAGAGGCTGTCGTAGTACATCACAGGCTGGCCGCAGCTCGGGGCCTCTGAAAGCCTTACATTGCGGGGCACCACCGTGGTATACACCCGCCGGGGGAAGAAGCGCTTCACCTCATTCACCACGTCCTGGGTGAGGTTCAGCCGCCCGTCGTACATGGTGAGCACCACGCCCTCAATGTCGATCAAGGGGTTCCACAGGCGCTTGACCTGCCGCACCGTGCTCATCAGCTGCGCAAGGCCCTCCAGGGCGAAGTATTCGCACTGGATGGGTACCATCACGGTGTCGCAGGCGCACAGGGCGTTGATGGTGATTAGCCCCAGGGCGGGGGGGCAGTCCATGAAGATGAAGTCGAAGTCGTCGCGCACCATGGCCAGGGCGTGCTTGAGTTTGCTCTCGCGCTGGGGCAGCTCCACGAGTTCCAGCTCGGCCCCGGCGAGGTTCATGCTGCTGGGCAGCACCCACACGTTGCTGAACTGCGTGGCCACCACGGCCTCGCCCGCCTTTCTGCCGCCGATGAGCACCTCGTAGCTGGAGCAGGCGAGCTTCTTCTTGTTGATGCCCAGCCCCGTAGTCGCATTTCCCTGTGGGTCTATATCCGCCAGCAGGACTTTAAAGCCCTGGGAGCCGATAGCTGCCGCCAAATTCACGGCGGTGGTGGTTTTTCCCACGCCGCCCTTCTGGTTCACGATAGCGATGACCTTCCCCATATCTCCGCAACCTCCCGCGCAAAAAATACTTGTCCATGATACATATACAGCTTATTATATCATTGTTTGGGAGAAAGTGCAAGGGGTTAATTGATAAATTCCCCGCAATTGTTCTTAAATAGAATTATTTAACCTGTGCTTTGTGCTATACTTAAATTAGGATAATATGCAGAACATATACAGAACAAAGGAGAAAATGCGATATGAAGCGCCATAGAGTGAAACGTTTGACAGCGATTCTTTGCACCGCGCTGTTGCTGGCGGCGCTGGCCTTCGGCTGCGGCGGCGACCCCGCCGCGGTAGAGCTGCCCGACCCGGACGATTACGGCTGGGCGACCGCAACCGAAACCACGACCGAGCCCGATACAGAGACCACCGAGGAGGAGGAGACCCTGCCGGAGGGCGTCTACACCAGCATCGTGTACCTCACCTCGGCGCCCGCGACGCAGGCAGGCTCTGTGACCACGAAGATCCCCGCGCTCAGCGGGAACGCCTCGACGACCAGGGCGCCGGGCACGAACGCCCCGGTCACCACCAGGGCCCAGACCACCTCGACCACCACTGCCACAACCACCTCGAGGGGCGCCACCCAGTACTTCGCCAATGGCATCAATATCTCCAGCAAGGACGAGGCGCTGAGCAGGTTCAACGCGGCGGTGAAGCGGGCTCTGGACAGCCGGGCGGGCTTCAGCAAGAGGCACATGATCGCCTACAAGGACTGGGCCTTCGACCAGGCGCTGCTGGCGGGTGTCCCGAATTTTGGCGGCCTGTTCGATCCGAACGCCTTCGTCGCCAACCAGCTGAACGCCGCGCTGAGCAACGGCGTGCACTCCGCCACGTGCCACAAGGGCGACGGCACGAACCTTATGAAGAACAGCGGCTTTGTTATGGGCGACCTGAGGGACGTCACCTACACCGGCAGACAGGGCGGCGAGTGGACCGTCACACTGCTGGTGAAGGACGGCCAGACCCGCCAGGAGAAGCGCTTTCTGGGCAGCCGCGTCACGGGTAATTCCCCCATCGACAAAGGGCCGCTGCACATGGCCACGGGCGACGGCAACCTCTACGACCATATGGACGCCGATAAGATTTTCAGTATGCTGAAAAATACGTTTTCCTTTATCAACGCCGAGCCCATCGACATCTCGGAGAGCACCTCGCAGGTGAAGTTCGTGGCCAGAATCGACGGCGAGGGCAAGCTCGTGCATCTGCAGGCCACCTACAACCAAACCATCAACCTCACAGAGATACGCATTCTCAACGGCCTGGATAGCTACAAGAACAACACCGGCTCCAGCACCGTGACGGTGACGTTCGAGCAGTTCGTGTATTGAGGGCATGGCGAATCAGTTTGGGAAGAAGCCGCACGGGAACGCGTTCCTCGTGCGGCTTTTGAAATAACAAAGACGTACAAGCTTATTAACCGCAGTGGACATGTATTGTCGCCCTGCACAAAAATTGTTGGAACAAAAAAAACGTCTTGACAGAAACGTCCGGCCATGCTATATTTGGCAGGACAACCCCGGCGCCTGTCAATCCCAAACAAAAACGGAGGCCCCCATGCCGGAGATCAAGCTAAAAACCATCAATGCCAATCTTTACTACGGCTCTCACCGCACCCTGAAGGATGTGTCCATGGACATCCCGGCCCGGGCGATCACCGCCATCATCGGGCCTTCGGGCTGCGGGAAGTCCTCGCTGCTGCGGATATTCAACCGCACGAACGACCTGATCCCCGGCGCGCGGGTGGAGGGCAGAGTTCTGCTGGACGGAGAGCCGATCTACGGCAAAACGATGGACGTCACCCTGCTGCGCAAGCGGGTGGGGATGGTGTTCCAGAAGCCGAACGTCTTTCCCCTGAGCATCTTCGATAACCTGGTGATGGGGCCGCGCAGCCATGGGATCAAGCGTCGCGCCGAACTCGACGAGATCGCCCAGCGGAGTCTTACCGCAGTGGCCCTGTGGGACGAGGTCAAGGATAGCCTAACCAAATCCGCGCAGGACTTGCAGCCGGGGCAGCAGCAGCGCCTTTGCATCGCCCGGGCGCTGGCCGTGGAGCCCGAGGTGATCCTCATGGACGAATCGTGCAGTGCCCTGGACCCGGAATCCACGATGAAGATCGAGGAGCTGATGCTGGAGCTGGCCAAGCGCTACACGATCCTTATCGTCACGCACAACATGGAGCAGGCGCTGCGGGTTTCGGACATGTCCGCGTTTATGATGATCGAGGACGGCAAAATCGGCACCCTGGTGGAATACGCCCCCACCGCCGAGCTGTTCGCCCATCCCAAAGACAAACGCACGGAAGACTATATTACCGGCAGGTTCGGGTGATATGTCGCTCCGCGATTACCACCCCGGCCCTACGGGCCACCCCTCCACGGAGGGGAATTGATTTTCTGCAAGCTGCTATTTTTGCTTTATTATAAGGAGTTTATTGTGTTTCGATCAAAAGCTTTGATAGAGACAATAATTCCCCTCCGTGGAGGGGTGGCCCGCAGGGCCGGGGTGGTTTTTATCGCGCTGGCCCTGCTGCTCCTCTCGGCCTGCGGTATGCGCTCCGGGAACATGGTTGTCGTGGCGGGCTCCACCTCGGTGCTGCCATATGCCGAGATTTTGGCCGAGGCCTACATGCACCTCCATGAAGACGAGGAGATCGATATCCAGGGCGGGGGCTCTTCGGCGGGCATCACGGCGGCGGAAAGCGGCATCGCGGCCATCGGCATGTCTTCCCGGGCGCTGAAGGAGAGTGAGCAGTGGCTGTGGTCCATCGAGATCGCCAAGGACGGCCTGGCTATCATTGTCCACCCCTCCAACCCTGTGAGCGACATGACATTGGAGGATATCCGCGCCATCTTTGCCCAGGATCTCTCCAATTGGGGCGAACTGGGCGGGCGGGACGCCAGGATACATATCATCGCCCGGGAGGAGGGCTCCGGCAGCCGCAGCGCCTTCGAGGACCTGGTGATGGGCGGGTGCGAGATCAGCCCCAGGGCCATCGTGCAGGCCTCCAACGGCGCGGTGCGGCAGCTGGTATCCGACGACCCCAACGCCATCGGGTTTATCTCCTTAGGGCTGGTGGAAGAGGGCGAAAAGCCCGTGAAGGCGCTGTGCATGCAGGGTGTGACGCCCACCCGCGAAAATGTCATCAACGGCAGCTACGAGCTGTTCCGGCCGTTCCTGTTTGTGGCCAGGGAGGAACCGGTTGGGCCCGCCATGCGGTTTATCGAGTTCATCCTTTCGCCGGAGGGCAGAAGAATTTTGACCAGCGAGGGGCTGGTTGCGGAGGACAGTGCTGCGCTGCCGCCGGATGCCGCACCCGTAATAACAGAAGCAACGAGCGCGTCCGCCGTGACGGACCCGGACTTTGATTGCATGGATCTGTTTCAACGCCTGGAGGGCTACTGGAACACCCCGTACGGCGCGCTCGAGGGGGTAAATGGGTATGGGTTCATCAACTTCAGATATGAAGACGGAAAGCCCTGCCTGTACACAGGGGTATATGAATCCGAAGGCACCTCCTTTGGTGATTTAGTAGGCGGCAGTAGCATCGGCGAAAACATGGCTGCGCTGAACTTTTGGTCCCCTGCCGCAGAGGATGGCCTTTGGGCCGGACGCCCGGAAATGACCGAAACGGTTTCACTTGACATGGCCGGCCTGAAAGACGGCAGCATCCGCATAAAACGAGAAAGCCCCATCTGGAGCATTGACTGGATCACTTATGCCTACGGCGGCGAGACCTTCGCGGAGGCGGAGAGAAACGCATTCAGCAACGCCAATTGATTAGAGAAAATAGGAATCTGCGATGAAAAAATTCCGCGAAAAACTCTCCGGGCGCATCTTCTTCGCGCTGGCGCTGGGGTCCATCTCGGCCCTGGCGCTGATAACCGTGTTTATCCTGGTCAGGGGCGCGCCCATCGTCCGGAGCGTGGGGCTGTTCAATTTTATGTTCGGCATGAAATGGGCTCCCAGCCAGGGCGAGTTCGGCATCTTCCCGATGATCGTTGGCTCGGTCACGGTGACGCTGGGCGCGGGGCTGGTGGGTGTACCGGTGGGCATCTGCTGCGCCATCTTCCTGGCCGAGTTTGCACCGGCAACCCTGCGCAATATCTTCCGGCCGGCCATACAGCTGCTGGCGGGTATCCCCTCGGTGGTATACGGCTTCTGGGGTCTGCTGTTCGTGGTGCCGGCAATACGCAACTACCTGGGCGGGCCGGGACTGAGCATCCTGGCGGGATCGGTTATACTTGGCATCATGATCCTGCCCACGGTCATCAGCATCGCCGAGGTGACGCTGCTGGCGCTGCCCCGGCAATATAAAGAAGGAGCCTTAGCGCTGGGGATGACGCACTGGCAGGCCATCAAATCCGTGCTGCTGCCTGCCGCGAAGTCGGGAATCGTGGCGGCGGTGATCCTGGGGCTGGGCCGCGCCATCGGCGAGACCATGGCGGTGATCATGGTGCTGGGCAATGCCGTGGCCCTGCCGCAGTCCATCCTGGACCCCGTGCGTACCATGACGACCAACATCGGCATCGAGATGGGATACGCCGCCGGGGAGCACCAGCAGGCGCTGTTCGCCACGGGCATCGTGCTGTTCGCCGTCATCATGCTGCTCAACTCCACGGCGCAGTATATTACCCGGAGAAAGAAGAAGTAGAAATGTGCTCCGCACAACCACCCCGGCGCATACGCGCCACCCCTCCATGGAGGGGAATTATCGTCCACCGGATTTGAACACCCACAACGCTTACGGATGCAGGCAAATTCCCCTCCGTGGAGGGGTGGCGCGTATGCGCCGGGGTGGTTGTGCGGAGCACCTGCAACAAGGAAGGTCATGCCTATGAAAAAAGCCCGTTTCCGCGAAACCCTCGCACGCATCGTGATCTGGTCCGCCGCACTGCTGGTGATGGCGGTGCTGGGGGCCGTGATCGCCCATGTGCTCATCAAGGGCCTGCCGGCGCTCAGCTGGGAGTTTTTGACCCAGATCCCCCGGGACATGGGGCGCGCGGGCGGCATCTCCTCCACCATCGTGGGCACGCTGATGGTGACGGGGGTGGCGGTGGCCATCGCTATTCCCTTCGGCATAGGCACGGCCTTTTACCTGGCGGAATACACCCGGGAAAACATCGTAACGCGCATCATCCGTTTTTCCGCCGAGTCCCTGGCGGGCATCCCTTCCATCGTTTACGGCCTGTTCGGCTTTATTTTCTTCGTCATCTATCTGAAGCTGAACTGGTCGATACTCTCGGGCGGGCTGACCCTCGCCTTCATGATCCTGCCGACGATCATCCGCACCTCCGAGGAGGCCATCCTCGCCGTGCCCAAGAGCTACCGCGAGGTGAGCTTCTCCCTGGGGGGGACGCAGTGGCAGACCATCGCCAAGGCCGTGTTTCCCTCGGCGCTGCGGGGGATCGTCAACGGGGTCATCCTGAGCGTCGGCCGCTGCATCGCGGAGACCGCGGCGGTGATCCTTACGGCGGGTTTCGCCCTGCGCATGCCCACGTCGCTGTTCGCCCCCGCCCGGACGATGGCGGTGCACTTCTATATGCTGGCCACCGAGGGCATCTCCATGCGGGGCGCCTACGGCACGGCGGCGCTGCTGGTGATTATGATTTTCCTCATCAACGTTGTGGCCAACGCGCTGGTGAACCGGTTTTTGGCGAAAAAGGGCGGAAAGTGAGGGAGCTGTCACTGTACGGCTCCCGCAGGAGACGTTGGTAACATGAGGGAGCACCGCGGAGCGGCTGACCGCTTTACAAGCGCAGCCTTTAGCGCAGTGATTTTATAGAGGAAGCAAGTAAGGAGGTATGTTTTTGCAACCAAAAATAGTGATAAACCACCTGAACTTCTATTATAATGAATTGCAGGCACTGTACGACATCTGCCTGGATGTCCCCGTCAACAAGATTCTCTCGGTGATCGGCCCGGCGGGCAGCGGCATCACCACGCTGCTGCGCTCTCTCAACCGCCTGTATGAGCTCACCCCGCTGGCCAGGGCCGAGGGCGAAATCCTGCTGGACAGCGAGGACATCCACGGCAGGGATGTGAGCGTCACGCGGCTGCGGCGCAGGGTGGGCATGGTGTTCGACGTGCCCACGCCGCTGCCCATGTCGATCTACGACAACATCGCCTACGGGCAGCGCTTGCGGGGCAAAAAGGGCGGGCGAGGCGGCGCTTTGGCGGAAACCGTGGAACAGGCCCTGACGCAGGCCACGCTTTGGGACGAGGTCAAGGACCGTTTGAACGCGCCGGCCATGAGCCTTTCCGGCGGGCAGCAGCAGCGCCTGTGCGTGGCCCGGGTATTGGCCCTCCAGCCCGAGGTCATCCTTCTGGACCGGCCCTGCTCGGGCCTGGACCCCATCTCCACAGCCAAGATCGAGGACTCCCTGACGCGGCTGAAGGAGCAGTTCACTATCATTATCGCGCCGCACAACGTCCAGCAGGCCGGGCGTATCTCCGACCGGGCGGCGTTCATGCTCTCCGGGCGCCTGATCGAGGAGGGCCCCAGCGCCGATTTCTTCGCCAACCCGCGCGACCAGCGCACCAGCGACTATATAACAGGAAGGTTCGGGTGAAAATGAGCTTAAGGACAAGATTCGACAGACAGCTGGCCACTCTCAATAATCTCCTGATTGAGATGGGCTCCCTGGTGGAGCGCACCATCGCCGACGCCAACCGCGCGCTGATCGGGCGCGACGCGGCGCTGGCGAAGAACGCCATCGCCATGGACGACGACATAGACCGGCTGGAAAAGGCAATCGAAAAGCAGTGCCTGAAGATCATCATGCAGCAGCAACCGGTGGCAGGCGACCTGCGCCTGGTGTCCTCGGTACTGAAAATCACCACGGACCTGGAGCGCATAGGCGACCATGCGGCGGATATCTCCGAGATCACCATGCGCATCAGTGAAAAGCCCTATGTGGAAAAGCCGGAGGACTATTTCCCGCAGATGGCCGAAGCCACGATGAAGATGGTGACGGAGAGCATCGACGCCTTCGTGAAAAAGGACCTGGCGCTGGCCGAGGGCGTGATCGCCTATGACGAGACGGTCAACGTCCTGTTCAAGAAGGTAAAGAAGGTGCTGGTGGAGCTCATCCGGCAAAACGCGGAGAACAGCGACCAGGCCATCGACCTGATCATGATCGCCAAGTACTTCGAGCGCATAGGCGACCACGCTTCCAACATCGCCGAATGGGTGATCTTTTCGCTGACGGGCGTGCATAAAGACACGCAGGTGATGTGAGCCTGCGTGTTTTTGCTGCAAGGCGGGTTATCTCTCCGCGAAAGTGCTCTGCAAAATTAAATATCCCCTCACCCCGTCAGCGAACTGAGACTCAGGTCCTTGTTCAACCGCATAAATTGCGGGAACTTCGCGTTGGAGCGCACCGTGTATTGCTCCCGCGCCTGCACCAGCCACACCAGCAGTTCCAGGGCGTCGCCCTGCGGGCTGTATTCTACGTGCATCATGTTCTTGATAAACCAGGTCTGTTCCGGGAACATGCAGGTGGAGGCGTCGATCACGCCGTCGGTTGAGAGATGGTTGTGCCCGCAGTTAACTTTCTGCCTGTAATCCGGGCCCAGGGTCTCCCCGAAGGGGGCGACGATCGCGCCCGCACTGGTGGCGGCGGTGTCGATGATCCCGTCGCCGTGGATGTTCAGGCAGTTTTCCCCGATGGGGATGCCGGCCACGCCGTAGTGGGAGGTGATGGCCAATGTCATGCCGCCCTTCATCGCGGCCTGCAGGATCTCCTCCATCCGGTTCGCCACGCGGTAGTGATAGTAGTCAATCTTTTTGATCAGGTCCCTATGAATTTCTTCATCCAGCAGGAAGGCCTTGGCCTGCTCGTAGTCGCTGTCCGGGATACCGCCCCAGACCCCGGCGAACTGCCCGAACACTGGCGCGAAAACTTCTTTATAGAAGCGATCTTTCGAATTGTCGGCCAGCCAGCCGAAGGTCGCGACGAACAAGTCCAGGCTTCCGGTTTTGGCCAGCAGGTCAAACAGGGCATCCACCGCCGAGCCCAACACCGGTACGTCCCGGGTAAACTGGGTGACGGCATAGGTGATCGCCGTGGTATCGGTCTCCACCCTGCCGTTGTAGAGGTCGCCCGCCATCTGCATGCCCTGGAAAGCCGAAGACATTAAGATCAAATTGTTGATGGACCGGTGGCCGAACATCTCCAGGTAGGTCAGCGTGACCGTCGTGCCCAGGCTCAGGGCCAAGATATTTATTTTGCTGTGCCCGGTCTCTTCTTTGACCCGGATGATCAGCTCATTCAACTCTTCGGCAAGGTCTGTCTGGGCCAGGCGCCAGTCGAAGATATGCAGATATGTGTGGTCCTTCCCTATGCGCTCGGCCAGCGCGAGGTCAAAGGGCAGGCCTGTCTCCTCCACGCCGAATCTGCTGTCCTGGGCATAGGACTTTGTAAAGGTGATGAAGCCTATGTCGTGCTTCGGGCTGCCGTCCGGGTTGCATTCCACCCCGCTGAACATGCCGCGCAGCGCGGGCATCATGGCGTCGCTGTATAGGTCCCAGTCCCGGGCCAGCCCCGCTTTCACCAGTGAGGGCACCGCCCGGACCACGCCCAGCAGTTGGGGAACCCCGGGCGGGAACTCCTGCCGGGCCTTTGGCGTGCCGTAATTGCTGTACAGCGGAACGGCGTTCATGCCGTTGACGATGATCAGCGGCGTGGTTTCGCAGTGCCGTTCGCCCGCGGCCAGCGGCGTAAGGCCGCACAGGGCGGCCAGCGCCAGGGACAGGACGATCGCCGCGGCTTGTTTGTGGATTTTCATTTTGCAGTACCCTCCTTTGAGATTCGTGCTGGAACCATTATACTCCACCGCTCCTCCAAATGCAAGACTTAACAAATTTCTGCTTGCAATCACCCCATCTACATGATAGAATATTTTTGGAGGGGAGTGGTACGATATGCAGGTTCAGATCAACGCGCCGCTGTGCAAGGGCTGCGGCATCTGCCTGAATTTCTGCCCGGCGCGGGCCCTCGCCATGCCCACCTACTCATTCGACACAACCATCGGCGAACTGCTGGACACCCCCGAAACAAAGGCCCTCATCGACGAACTGTGCCCCGAACTGCTGGAGCACCCCCTGCTGGAGGTCGGCCGTGCCTTCCCGGTCAATGTAGTCCTGCCCTTCTTCGCGGAACTGGTGACCGAGGAACGCATCGAGGCCTTCCGGGTACGTTTAGAGGCACTGTGAATCACTCGCCTTCCACCTAATCCCCCAGGCTTCCTCCCGTGGAGGGGCTGTCATCTCGGATGACTGAGGAAGGGACCGCGGAGCGGCTGACCGCTATGCAAATAAAATTTTCATTACAGAAAGGAACAATCCATCATGATCGGACTGGGCACATGGAAATTCGCGGTGGATACCGTGTTCTACAACGGCGCAGCGATTCTCACCATCACCCACGACGGCGAGTACGCCATCAAGGTGGAACTGCCGGACATGACTGGCATGGCCATCGCTGTGGGGGACATCACCGAGGACGGCGACACCCTCAACGGCACCGCCACAACGGACATGCTCAAGGGCAAGGACATCCCCTGCTCCATCACCTTTGACGGCGACGAGGCCGAGGGCGTAATGAAGGTGCCCTTCATCGGCAAGCTGAAGCTGAAGAGCGGGAAGAAGATCGGGTAAAGCGTCTGCGCAAAAAAAGCAAAACCGCCGTACCGGGTTGGTGCGGCGGTTGTTATGTTGCATCGCAACAAATACGATGCATGTGCTCGTTCAAACTCGCTCTTGCGCCTCTTCGATAGCACGAAGCAAATCGCTTGGGCCAGAGCTGATACGGCGATTTTTCGTTCGTTGTCAACCGGTCTTCTCAGCGTTGTTGAACAAATTTTTCAGAGAAACGTGAATTTCACCATGCTCCTTTTCATATTGGGCAACCGCCAACTCAACCATTCGTTCAATTTCCATATTGATGGATCGCCTTTGCTCGCTGGCAATTACTTTTACTTTGGCCATCAGAATTTCATCGAGTCTTAGTGGATAAGGGTTTAGCTGCTTTGCCATGATGCTCACTCCTGTATTTTCGATATCATTATCATATCAAAAAGATGCTATCCCAGCAAGTCCCATAAAGAGCCTAATAGATATTGACAAGCGATTCCATATGTGATATCATTGTGATGTTATTAAGATATAGACAGGAGATAAAGACCATGCACGAAAGCATCCGCAAATTACGCAAAGAAAGAGGCTTAACACAGCAGCAGATAGCCGATTACCTGCAAATTGACCGCTCCACATACGCCTACTACGAAAGCGGCCGCTCCAAACTCTCTATTGAC
>Ga0123353_10000470_pt1 | contig 50202 bp, 46 predicted proteins | sample TergutLab28metaG_3_FD_92763 | JGI IMG/M metagenome (GOLD analysis project Ga0123353, IMG submission 92763) | Labiotermes labralis P3 segment gut microbial communities from Petit-Saut dam, French Guiana - Lab288 P3 | ecosystem: Host-associated > Arthropoda: Insects > Digestive system > Gut ... | reverse complement strand
TGCATCACAGCCGGGGCGCTGGCACACTTCATGCTTCGTCCCTTTTTGTACGGAGCATGGTATGGGGTAATAACCCCACTCCCACGCAAAGTCGTGGCCCAGGGCGGTTACATAATCGTCAATGTATTCATCTCCACACCCGCAGGTATAGGTTGTATAGCCTTGTTCTGTGCATGTCGGGAGAGTAACTTCTTTGGCATAATCATGGACATGTATCGGCGTAGCATTAAACGTACCGATTTTAACCATGTTCGTGCCGTTGCTGCCTTTGCTGTCGCCAATCCAATATCTTCCTACACCGTCAATATCGAAAATAACGGTGTAGTAGTTAGAGCTGCTTTTGTAAGCGACTTCAAGGGCACCGCTCAGGTTATCGAGAACGTCTATATACCAAGCGTTATACGTCTTATTATCCGCAACGAAATTAAAGCCCTTGAACTGCGTTACGCTGTTGTTTGAGGTGATTTCCTTACCTGCGAAATTGTCGTACCCTTTTTTGTCAATCTGTGTAACATCGCCTGTGATAAAGCCATTGGGGGCGGCTGCCATTGCGGGAACCGCGAACGCGAGTACCATTGTGAGTACAAGCGCGAGATACAAGAGTTTCTTCATGATCTAAATCCTCCCTAAGTAATTTTGCTCCTATTTTCTACCGTAAGGCTTCGGTGTTTTCAATCTCTTTTTATGGAGTAGGGATCCTCTGCGTTCCACGTTTACGGTTCATGATTAAGTATACATCGGGCCCGCCCTCACAGGCGGTAGGCATGTGTCGCTGTGTATAGCTCCCATAACGTACCCCCCTCCTTTCACAATTAAATATAGACCGTCATTGTATCGTTTTTGTACCATTGCCGCTCTATCGCGTAGGCAATATGAAGCGCATCGCTTAACTGAGTTTTGCTGTTTCCATAAGCGCCTAGCCTCTCGTTTGGGTTCCTGCCCCCGTTGCCGACAAGCGAGGCACAACTTGTGGACATTCCATCCATAAGTCAGCGGAATGTCGGCGCATTGAAAAAGTGAAAACAGGCATTGCCGTTTTTCGCTTTTTCGCGGACTGTCGGAAAGGAGGCACGGTAACGCGACGGCTTCTCCGGCTGTCCGTATCGCCGCAGACGGCGCAATCCCCCGCGGCAGCGCCCACGGGACACTTTGCGGCGTAGCCGAAAGTGTCAGAGTGGGTCATATACTCTCCAACGGAAGTATATGACGTTCCCCTCCCCCTCGTAAGTGTGGCCACAAGGTATATTTACCCATATTCAGTATATCTAAGCATAACAACAGAATTTTCAACGCCGTTTGCTTTGCTGCCGTCCGATTGAGGGCGGCATTTTTTATTATGATAATCAAAAAAATTTATGTAATTTGGGGTGGCCTACTACCCCTGTTTTTTGTCAGAGTAATTGGGAGGTATTTTTTGCTTAGGGGTATCCGATTTTGCTCCAAAATGAAGCAGGTATATGAGAGATACTTTTTTCTCTGGAGGACAGAGGCGGGAAAAGTTTTTCTTATGCCCGAATAATCATCCGTTTTTTATCCTACTTAGTAGAGGGACTTTTTTCTGCCAGCGGACAAGAGCGAAAAAAGTCTTTTCATTTTGACCCGGAACAAACACGCATTTTTTGTCATGGTTATTGAGCGGTATTTTTCAGAAGAAAGGAGTTCGATATTATCGCAAAAGTCAACAGATGCGTTGTCCGCAATCAAGCCTATCCCAAGAGCAATTTCAGCTTGCGGGAGCGGCACAATGAGCGTGAAAATGAAAGTTATGGCAATGGGGACATATTGCCGGAACGCTCATGCCTCAATGTGCAATTCAAATCCTGCGCCGGATATGAGCAGGAGTTCAACCGCATGGTAGGCGATGGGACTATCAGCCTGCGCGGTCTGAAGCCGGACGCAAAGGTTTTTGATGAATTAGTTTTTGATGTGAACAGCGCGTATTTTAAAAACAACGGGGGCTATGAATATGCCAAAGAATTTTTTGCCGAGGCGTATAAATTAGCGGTCAAGGAAGCGGGAGATGAAAAATATATTCTATCTGCCGTTCTTCATGCCGACGAGCGAAACAAAGCCCTCTCCGATCAGTTTGGCCGCCCGGTATTCCACTATCATTTGCATGTTATCTATGTGCCTGTGGTGGATAAGGAAATCAAGTGGTCGAGGTGGTGTAAAGACCCTGAGTTGATAGGGACAGTCAAGGAAACGGTCAAGCAGGTCAGCCATTCAAAGAAATGGCCGCGCTTCAAAGACGAGCAAGGTCATTGGGTAAACAGCTACTCACTTCTTCAAGACCGTTTCTATGAACACATGAGGGATAACGGCTATACCGATTTTGAGCGAGGGGAGCGCGGCAGCACCGCCGAACATTTGAGCGTTTTGGAATACAAGACGCAGCATGAAGCGGAACGCGCCGCCGCCCTCGCCGCCGAGGTTGGACAGAAACAGGAAGCCGCAGCCATTCTTGATAAAAAGGTTGAGAAATCACAAGAGCGCTTGGACGGTTTAACGAAAAAAATCAGCGTCAAGAGCAACGCGACGGCTACCGTCGCGGAGATCGACGCTATCGGCAAACCCGCCCTGCTTGGCGGCGTTACCGCTACGACTGACGAGATGAAAAAACTGAAAACGCTCGCAATGAAAGGCGTTACCCTCGAGGACAGGACTAAGGAATTAAGCTGGAAGCTGAAAACCGCCGAGGGTGAACGGGACAATATGAAAAGGCAGCTTGCGGCAGAAGTCGAAAAACGCCCATCCATAAAAGACCATTTAACATGGTTTGATAAGTTCATTGCGGCCATGAAACGCGCTCCGCAGCGGTTGATGGCGGTCATTGAGGACATTATGCGTCAGCATTGTAATATGCCGCTCCCTTAAAATTCAAGGTTTAAATGTAAAATATTCTCGTATCGTGGAATATCGTTTATTAGATTTAAGACAAGCCTCTGAACCTAATACATAAAAGATTCCTTTAGAGATGGCTACTGCAGTCTGGTTGTGATACAATTAAAACATTAAGTGCAATTACGTCCTTAACGCGAGGAGCATGAGACTTCAATGACTAAAAAAATATTATTGATAATGACAATTGCATTATGTATTGGAGTTTTATCCTGTTGTTCTTCGCGACTGGCATTTTTCAACAACGGCGAAAAAGCTTTTCGTGATACATTAGATGCGGTATTTGAGGCGTTAGATCGCGGAGATCGAGAGGGATTGAAAGCCTTCTTCGCTCACGCCGTTATCGAAGGCAACTCCGATTTTGACAGCCAAGTAGACGCGTTTTTTGAAGTTTATCAAGGGCCTATAGAAATTGAGCATATTCATCTTTTATTTGCCGGAAGCGGAAAAACCGAATACGGCAAGCGTCAAGTTGTTTTAAGCGCAGGAGGCGAAGATGTTATTATCGTAGCTGACGGGGTACGATATTACGTTAGCATGCTGATGTATACAAGGGACGATTTCAACAAAGACAATGAAGGTATTCATATTTTGGAATTTGCTACGGAGGACGCTTATAACAGCAAATATTATACGTCCCATACCAGGTGGAACAGCGAACCGGGTTTTTATTATCAAGACTCAACAGAGAAGCGCGATGACATCATGTGGATCGAGGGCGCTCCTTGGAGATATACATATTTCGACAGGTCATTGACAGCGGATGACCTGAGAACGGTTGTTGAGGGGAATGATGATTTCAATCATTTTATTGTGGTCATAGGTGAACCGAATTGTTCTTGGACAACTTACGCGTATTATTATTACGAGCTTGAAAATGGCTTGTTTGCCGTGTGTAAGGTGGAGGATGCGATCAATGATGTCCGCCCCAGAGTGGATGGACGCGTAGTAAGGCCGAATGTTATCGTAGCCATTTATATCGCGGACGAGGAAAAAAACCTTGAAACGATTTGGATGGCTGACGACATCGCAAAAGTATCCGGGAGCTATCATTATTTTTTGCCAATTGACAGAGAACTGTCGGAAGTTTTTTTTAAATCATTTGTGTCACGGAGCAGTAGCCTAAGTGAATTAAAAGACGAAATAGGATTGCCAAACATTGATAAGCCGATGTCTTGGCAGTGCTTTTATAAAATATCGGATGATCGTTTTGTTGAGTGTGAATTTCGCGGTGACCATATCGAGGCGTTTTTTGTTGTAGATTCAGAAGATCGGCTGTACACAATTTGGAAAGCAAAAGAATCAACAAACGCAGTGGTATAAGCATTATCAACCTCGATCTCATTTAAAAGATATAAGCATTACAAGCGATGATTTTATTACTATGATTGAATTTAACGTATTGGAATACAAAAAAAGACATGATACAAAATCAGTCAAAAAAACGCTTACTATTCCGTCTTGTCTAAACGAAGAAGCAGAAAAACAACACAAGCAAAGCGGCATAAATTAATGTCTATGCAAGATTGGGTTACCCGTTTAGACGCATTCTTACAGTTTAATGAATATGATTTATTACAACTGGATTCACACACCGGATATTATTCAATCGAAAGCATAAAAAGAAAAATTTATACCCCGTCAAACCTTATAAAAGGTATTATTCTTTGTGCCGAAAGCCTTAAAATAACAGAGATCAAGACTTTTATAGATAAAAAAATATCTGAAATTGATTGGTTAGAAATTCGAGGAAAATACAACACCTTACAAATATTTTTGTTGTTATTACCGCTCTCGACGGAAAGTGAAAACGTGTTTAACATGTGTATCACAAAGCGAAAACTCCGAGGGGGCGAGCCTCGGAGTTTTCATTTGGGCTGATTCTACTGCGCCAAGATGTAAAAAGCAAAACAGACTTCGGTGTGTCTTCAACACTAAAGTCTGTTTTGCGTGAAATTGGTTGCGGGGACCGGATTTGAACCAGCGACCTCCGGGTTATGAGCCCGACGAGCTACCAACTGCTCTACCCCGCGTCATCATTACGTATCGATTCTCGTAAAAGTATCGAAACCTAACCGCGTTGATCAAATATCATAAATCGGTTTTCCTATATTAACTTGGTGCCGGAGACCGGGGTCGAACCGGTACGATCTTGAGGATCGCAGGATTTTAAGTCCTGTGCGTCTGCCAATTCCGCCACTCCGGCTAATTGGCTCCAAGGGTGGGGCTCGAACCCACAACCTATCGGTTAACAGCCGAGTGCTCCACCATTGAGCTACCTTGGAATGCCATTTCGTCATTTCAACGACGAATTTAATTATATAGCAAAACCTGTTGTTATGTCAATATAATTCTCCATTGTTTTAAAAAGTTTTTTATTCCTCCGATAGGTTTCCGCGAATCAACTCAATTTTTTTCCTGTACTTTGTCTCATTGGTCACATCCTGATTAATGGCATAAAGATTTACCAGCTCTTCCATACTTTCGAGATGACTTCCATTAAAAGAAAGTACCCTTTTGAAGCTACCTATGGCGTCATTTACCCGTCCTGTCCTGGCATAACACACTCCGACAAAATAGAAAAGCGGCCACCAGGTTTTAAAGTCTGATTCCAAATACGGCTCCAGCGCAGCGATCCCCTCTTGATAACGACCGGCAAGTACCGCGTTATAACCATGTTCGATTTCAACCGGCCCCTTGATTTGCTGTAGTCTTTCGCAAATCTCCTGTCTGTCATTGGCGTCCTGCGTTAAATTTATAAATTCTTTCCATGTTATCTGTGCTTTACTATATAGGCCCATGTTCAAATAGGCATACCCCAGATAATAATAAGCCTCTGCAAATTTGGGATGCATCTCTGTGATGAGCTCAAAGTAATCCATCGCCTCTGCTTTGAATCTGCCGATATACGCTTCGTCGCCACTTTCCAGATACATGGCCCTGCAAACTTTCGCATAGCTGTACATTCCATAAAGATAAGTGGGATTCATGCAAAGCGTCGATCTGAAATAAATACAGGCGCTGTCGTATTCGCCTTTCTCCGCCAAGGCTCTGCCTTTTTCAAGCATACCTTCAAAAATCTTATAATCGAACATCTTCAACAAAAATGCCACATAATGCTCAGTATACCGAAAATGCGGATCGATGCCCATTATCTTGGCCATGTTGTCCGCGATATAAAAAGCCTTTATCCCACTGCCGCCTTCAAACCCTTCCACATCTTCCTTGCGAAGCGGGATCTGAACGCCTTTCATAAGGTCTGTAACGCCCGCTTTTTCCATATAAGAATCCGAAAACTCCTGAAAAACAAATTCCTCCATATACTTTTTTAAATAGCTGCCGATCCTGTCCTTGCGCAGCCGTATATCCGTTTCTTTTTTTAGCATAGAGTACCTATAGAATATTCCATCCCTTTCGTTCAAACTTTTTAACGGCATCCTGATTCATCGTCCTCTGCAAATCTTCGCTTAGTAATGTAATAAACGCTTCGGGAGTGATTTCTGTTGTTTTGCATTTCCAATTGATGTATTCATACAAAATCCGATACAAATCTTCTTTTTTATGGGACCTGTGCTGAAAACCTTTTAATGAATAAAAGATTGAAAACTCTTCATAAAACGCAAACGCAGATTCGGCCAGATTTTCAATGATTGCTCCGAGCGTTTTTTCAAATCCGCCCCGGTTATCGTAAAGATCCAGAAGTTCCTCGATTTGTTTGAGTCTCGTGATATCCTTTGCCGAAATGAACCGGTTTGAGATCACTTCGTAAGGAGCCTTCCTTCTATACTCGTACCGGTACAGTTCAATCTTCTCACGAATTTCCGTTCCCTTCAGAAGCTTTAAAAATCCAAGCTGAAACGTATCCGCTCCAAGGCTGTACACATCATTAAACGAATTTTGAAACGTATGATAGCTTTCATACGGAAGGCCCGCGATGAGGTCCACATGAACCTTTACATTCCCCAACGCCGTTAATTTTCTCGTATTATGAAGCAGCTTTTCAATTTGATCGCTTCTGTTTACAGCAGCAAGCGTTTTCTTATACGTTGACTGGATACCAATTTCAAATTGAAAAAGGCCCTTACGAGCCCTTGCAGCCAGATCAAGAAATTCGTCGTCGATGAACTCGCCGCAGATCTCAACATGAAAATTAGTGATTGCATTGTCCTTTTCAATGATATATTTTACAATTTCATTGCATCTGACTTTATCCCAGTTGAAGGTCCGATCCACAAATTTAACCTGTTTGACTTCGCGCTCAAGAAACCAATCCAAATCATGAAATACCCGGCCCAGTGAAAGGGCACGAATCTTTTTGTCCAGCGAAGAAAGGCAATACGAGCAGCTAAAGGGGCAGCCTCTGGCTGATTCATAGTAAAGCACTTTATCCGATTCACAAGGCATAGTATCATAAGGGAACGGAATCGATTCAAAGATTAAAAGCTCTGACGGCGGATTCACATAGATTTTACCGTCTTTGCGATATACCAGACCTTTGATTTTTTCAAATCGCTCGTCGCAGGTTTTAAGTGCGCGGCAAAGACTGCTGAACGTGTATTCGCCCTCTCCTGTGATAATGAAATCGATCGATTTATGCTTTTTGATGAATTCCACCGTCTCAAAACTGGTTTCCGGCCCACCCAAAACAATCCAAACATCCGGCTGGGCTTTTTTAATGTTTTCGGCAAGATCGATGATCCTTTCAATATTCCATATGTAACAGGAAAAACAGATCACGTCGTATTCTTCCTGCAAAAGCTCTGTAAAAATATAATCATCGTTTTGATTGATCGTAAATTCTTTGATCTCAAGACCCTCGCACTTTTCCGCCGCACAAGTATATAGGAGCTTCAGCGCCAGATTTGAGTGTACGTATTTGGAATTCAAAGTGGTGAGCAATATTTTCATATCAGAGCATTCTAAACCTTTCGTCCTTTAGGCTTCCTGTATTTTTCATCGCATCCTCAAGCTGTCTGATCATCATATCTTTGTCTCTCGGCAGATCACCGCGAAGCGCTACATAGTTGGACGCGTGATTGCTTCGGAATACGCAGGTCTTCTTTACGTCAATGTTTTCCAGCATGAGAGCCGTTTCAGTCAGCACTTCCTCCGGGGAAAGCATTTCAAACTTACCTGCCTTTACATCTTTATAAAGAGACGCCGAAGGATCCACCATCAACGTTAAAAGACCTACATAAGAAGGCTCCGTCTGGCTGATCATCGTTCCGGTTTCAATGGCGTGCTCTTTCCAATTCTCTTTTCCACCCAGTCCGGAAATGAAAGTTACAGAAGCTTTTATCCCGGAAGCCTCTATCCTTTGAATCGCTTCTATGATTTCCGCCCTGCTGGCTCCCTTGCATACGTCAGTAAGCACTCTATCGCTGCCGGATTCCGCTCCTATATAAATAATCTCGATGCCCTTTTCGCGGAGCTCCTTTAGTTCCTCGACGCTCTTTCGAAGAACATCCTGAGGCGATCCATAAATGCTGACCCTTTCACACTCCGGAAACAATTTATTGATATAGTCCAGAATAACGATTAATTTATCGTTTTTTAAGACCAGCGCATCACCGTCGGCCAAAAAAATCCGCTCAACCCGCCTATAGGTTCTCCTGGCAATATCGAAATCTTCGAGGACCTCTTTGATGTCCCTTACCCTGAATTTTTTATCCTTGAACATGCTGCAAAATGTGCATTCATTATGCGCGCAGCCGATCGTCACCTGTACAATTAAACTATATGCTTCGCTCGGCGGCCTGTATACGGTCCCTTCATACCTCATAACTCAAAATCCTTTCATTTTGTAGACTCAGCCTAAGGCCGATCCGCTTTGTTACATCTTTTCCGGCGCTTTCATACCCAGCAGCGAAAGTCCGTTATTTAGAACTGACTTCGCAGCGAAAGCGAGCGCCAATTTTGCCAATTTTTCCTCTTCACGATCCACAAGAATATGTTCATCGTGATAAAAACGGTTAAATGCTTGCGCGACATCCACAATATGCCTTGTAATTATGGAAGGCTCATATTTATCCGCAGCTTCGCAAACCACATCAGGAAACCGGTAAATCAATTGCCCTAGTTCAAAGGCGCTGTCTCCTGTGATGTATTCCATTCTGCCGTCTGCCACATCAAGCGCTTTTGAAACCAATTTCTCGCCTGCGTTTCTTAAAACGCTGGCAATTCTGGCATGCGTATACTGCACATATGGCCCGGTTTCGCCTTCAAAGTTCAAGACCTTATCCCAGGAGAATACATAGTCCTTGATCCTGTTGTTTGCAAGCTCCTGAAAGACAACAGCGCCTATACCAACTTGTCTTGCCGTTTCATCGATGTTATCGGTATTTACACCCTTTTCAATAACGATTTCTTTCGTCTTTTCCACTGCCCTGCTCAGCACTTCTTCAAGGAAAACCACTCTTCCCTGCCTTGTGGACATGGTCCCTTCCTCCAGGCTGACAAGTCCGAACGGAATATGAACACAATCCTTTGCCCATTCTAATCCAAGCAATTCAACGATCTTGATCAATTGCTGAAAATGAAGATTCTGCTGAGATGCGACGATATACAAATTCTTTTCAAAATCATAGTGTTCTTTTCGGTAAAGCGCAGCAGCGATGTCTCTTGTGATATATAGTGTTGATCCATCCTGCTTTGTGATAAGCGCTGGCGAAAGCCCCTGTTCCGAAAGATCTACGATCTGAGCGCCTTCTGAAGTTTGCAACAATTCTTTTTCATTTAATAGATCAAGAACATTGCCCATTTTGTCGGAATAAAAACTTTCTCCCGCATATGAGTCAAATGAAATGCCCAGCATATCATACACGCGGTTGAATTCCTTCAAACTCTCGTCTCTGAACCATTGCCATAGCGCGACTTCCTCAGCAGCTCCCTGCTCCAGTTTCGTAAATACCGCGCGCGCTTCATCCTCTAAGGCTGGGTCTTTTTCCGCTTCCTCATGAAACTTGATGTAATAAGAAAGCAGCGTCTTAATTGGCTCGCGGACAACATCTTCCTGGTCGCCCCATCTTCTATACGCACAGATCATTTTACCGAATTGCGTTCCGTAATCTCCAAGATGATTGATTCTAACTGTATCATATCCTAAGAAATCATAAATCTTATAGATTGAATTTCCGATGACCGTACTTCTGATGTGGCCGATATGGAATGGCTTGGCGATGTTTGGAGAGGAATATTCAACGATGATCTTTCTCCCTTTCCCTTTTTCGCTTCCACCGTATTTTTCTCTTTTATCAGCGACTTCAGCCAGTACGCTTTTCATATATGGTTCCCTAAGCAAAAACAGATTGACATACGCGTTTACATTTTCCACTTTACTGAAAAGCTCATTTCCCGCGATTTTTTCCGCGATTTCCTTTGCAATCACAGGCGGCGCTTTTCGCAGCGTTTTCGCCAGCCTGAAACATGGAAACGCATAGTCACCCATCTTGCCGTCAGCCGGAATTTCAATCAACTCCAAAGTCTCAGCCAGCGTCAGTTCTTTTACTGCGGCCGATATAATTTCCGCGATTTTTTCTTTATACTGAATCATTTAATTCTCCTTATTTTTTTAACTCGACGATTGTAACGCCGTCTCCCCCTTCATTATACGATCCCTTTCTGAATTTCAACACATGTTTGTGTCCTTTAAACATATTATGAAGCCCTTCCCGCAGAATACCCTCTCCTCTGCCATGAATGATCGTAACCTGCGCAAGTCCGGCCATAAAAGCGTCATCGAGGTATTTATCGACATCCATAATCGCGTCATCCAGATTCAGCCCTTGTACATTGCAGCTTATCGATATGCTTTGGGATTTTTGGCGATAAAGGCTCCCGTATTTATGTGGCTGACTTTTTACTTTTTTTGACTTATCTTCAGCGATGACCATGAGATCGGAAACCTTAACGCTAACTTTCAGCATACCGATTTGAACATGCACGTCCCCCTTGTCATCTGGAAGTGATATAATTTCTCCGTTTTGGTCGAGGGTCAGTACTTTGACTCGGCTTCCCGGTTTAAGGTCCTGAGCGCGTACCGGATTTGTATTCTCAGCCACTTTCAGTTTTCCCCGATATTTGCTGTCCGCTTCTTTAATTTTCCTTCTGCTTTCATCAAAACGCTTCGTTCGCTCGCCCATGCTTTCAATTCTTGAGAGTTCCTTTAGCTCCTTTTGTACTTCGCTGGAAATCTCTTTGGCTTCCTCGATCACGCTTCTTGCTTCCTCTTTTGCATTCTCCAGCATCTTTTCCCGCTGCTGTTCAAATTTGGCCTGCTTTTGATCGAGCTCTTCTTTTTGTTTTTTGATCTGGAGTGTCAGCTGAATAGCTTCATCCCTTTCCGCTTCAGCAGCCTTTTTATCCGCCTCAATGGCGCTGATCACTTCTTCAAACTGTATATCTCCCCGGCCGATCAGCATTCGCGCTTTGTCGATAATTTCTTGGGAAAGACCAAGCTTCTGGGAAATTTCAAAAGCGTTTGACTTTCCCGGAATTCCGATGGAAAGCTTGTAGGTAGGGCTTAAGGTTTCCACATCAAATTCCATGGAAGCATTCTCCACGCCCGCCTTTGAAATCGCGTATTTTTTTAATTCCGTATAATGTGTGGTTGCAACTGTCTTCGCGCCGTTCAGGGCCAGATTTTCCAAAATCGAGATCGCGAGGGCTGCGCCCTCTGTCGGGTCTGTCCCCGCACCCAGCTCATCGAGCAATACAAGCGTCTCAGAATCCGTATTGTTAACGATGTCCACGATGTTGTTCATATGAGAAGAAAATGTGCTCAGGCTCTGTTCGATGCTCTGTTCATCTCCAATATCCGCGTAGATTTTTTGAAAAACAGCCGTTTCTGTTCCCCATCCGGCTGGAATATGAAGACCCGTTTGCGCCATCATGCAAAGAAGGCCTGTGGTTTTTAATGTAACCGTTTTTCCGCCTGTATTGGGCCCTGTAATGATCAGTGCGTCATAATTACCTCCGACATGAATATCGATCGGTACGACTTTTGAAGGGTCGATGAGCGGATGCCTCGCCTTCTTCATTCGGATACGTCCTTCGGTGTTAATCTGCGGTTCGCTTGCCTCCTGTTTAACTGCAAGTTTCCCTTTAGAAAAAATAAAGTCAAGCTTAACAAGCAACTGTTGATTATTCATCAAATCGTGAAAATGCTCTGAAACATCTGCGGACAGTTCCGCGAGAATCCGCTGGATTTCGATCTTCTCGGCAAGCTCCAGCTCCTTTAGTTCATTGTTCATGTTGACGATCGCTTGTGGCTCGATGAAAAGCGTCGCTCCGGAACCCGATTGGTCATGTACGATGCCGGGAAACCTCGCCCTGTGTTCCTGTTTGACAGGAATGACATATCTTCCCTGCCGCATGGTTACGAGCGCGTCCTGAAGCAGCCCGCTGCGGTCAGCTGAATTGATGATTTGATTCATTTTTACTTTCAGCGCTTCGTTTTGCCTCGCGATGCTACGCCTTATATCCCGCAGCTCAGGGCTCGCATTGTCGGACATTTCATCTTCCGATAGAATGCATTTGTCAATCTTCTCCTCAAGCCGCCTGTGTACAGCGATTACATCGGTGATGCCGGCAATGATGGGCAGATTTGGCAAATCGCTTCGCAGAAAAACTGCGGTATTTCTGGCTGCATTCAAATTGTACAGGACCTGAAGCAAGTCCCGCATCGTGAGGGCGCCGCCCTTTCTTGCAAGCTGCAAGGAATTTTCAATGTCATAAAAAGAACCCAGCGGCGGTGTTCCCTTTCGTATAATGACGCTGACAGCCTCCGTCGTCTCCGATTGCGCTTCTTTAATAAGCCGCGCATCCGTGTGTGGTTTGAGCTGCGTAATCTGAGCTTTCGTCATCTCGGAAGCTGCGCACTGATTCAGCATTTCTATGATCTTATTGTATTCCAAAACTCGATACGATTTTTCATTCATCCCAGCCTCCAGCGGTGGAAATTGCTTTCCAGACTTATACCATTATTTTTTTAAATCGTTCCACTTCGCTTTTAAGTTGAACGTTCTCCATCTGCAGGTCAAAAAAGCCGCTCTCTACTTCGCTGAGATGTGCCTTTATCCTGCTAATTTCCTTTTCTTTTTCATCCAGCACCCCTTGAAGGGCTTCCTTTTGCCGGGTCGTATCCTGCGCGTCTTCCTTATATTGAACAAAGCTGCGCTTCGCTTCTTCCCACATCTGTACATAATGCTGCACATCGTTTTGGAGCTGTTCATTTTTCTTTTTTAAATCGGAAATTGTATCCAGCGCTGTAAAATATTCATCAGCAACATTCACTGCGGAAAGTACGGCAAGGGACGAAGCCGCAGCTGTCCCTTTGACTACGCGTTCAACCTCGTGTATCTTTGTGTCAACATAATCAGCTACTTTTATGATGTGCTCCGCTGATTCATGTCCGGCAACCACATATTCCTGACCATAGATTATTACACTTACTTTGTTGCTTTCCATTTCTGCCTCCATTATATGTCACGAAGAACCGCGCCTGTCTTTTCTTCAAGGGCGGAAAGAACTTTTGTATGCGTTTTGCCAACTTCTTCATCTGTAAGTGTTCTGTCCGCGGACCTGTAAACAAGTGCGAACGCCACGCTCTTTTTGCCTTCCTCCACCTGCTTGCCGCGATACACATCAAATAGGTTTACGCTTTCCAGTATGCTTTTTCCTTCTTGCTCAATAATTTCTTTGAGTGATTCGACCGTGGTATCTTCATCGACCAAAAGCGCAATGTCTCTGGCCATAGAAGGATATTTCGGAAGCGGCTTGTATCGTTTCTCGATTTTCGCATGCTTCATGACCATATCAAACCGGAGTTCACAGCAATAGCAACGCGTTCCGATACCGTATTTTTCAGCAACTTCCGGGTGTACCTCTCCCATGACTCCAAGTTCAATATCCTGAATCATAATCCTGGCGCACCTTCCAGGATGATAAATGCCGTATTCCTTTTCGGGGACATACCGTGCGCCGTCAATTCCAAGATTCGCGAAAAGCTCGGCAAGCATCCCTTTTAGGGTAAAGAAACTCTCCCCCTGTCCGTATGCCGCAATTGCCAGGGAATCCTGTTCTTCCGGAAGTCCGTCCGCATCGATCAGGCTAACTGTAAACGTATTGCCCAGTTCAAACGCTTTCACGCTTTGGTTGTTTTTCGAATAGTTTCGCCCCAGAACTTCAAGCATATTCGGCGTCAGAATTGTTCTCATTACGGAATTTTCTTCTCCAAGCGGGTTTATAATCCGTATGAAATTTCTTTCCCAGGCATCCTCATCGATTCTCACGAAGTCCACGCCTTTTGGGCTGACAAACGAATATGTCTGAACCTCATTCGCGCCCAGTGCGCATAAAACGTCTTTGGTAAGATCCTTTAGCGCTCTTTCTCTGGATTTTCCGGCCTCGTTGTTGCCCTTTGGAATACTTATCGGCAGCTGGTCGTAGCCGTATATTCTCGCAGCTTCTTCCACGAAATCGATCTCTTCTTTGAGATCCTGTCTCACGGTAGGAGGCGTTACCTTCAAAATATTACCTGATTCAGAAACTTTCATCTCCAGGCTTTCAAAAATGGATGTCATCTCCTTACCGGAAAGGTTGATTCCAAGGATGTTATTCACTCTATCAATTCTTACATCAACAGTCTGCGGGCCAATCGGATTTGGATATATATCAACTGATCCGGACACTACTGTTCCCGCGCCGAGCATTTCGATCAGCTTGCAGACCCTGTCTGCTGCGGTTTCGCAAAGGTTCGGATCAATTCCTTTTTCAAATCTCGAAGACGCCTCTGTCCGCAGTCCCAGTTTCTTGCTGGTTGCTCTGACGCTGTCTCCGCTGAAGTTGGCAGCTTCGATAATAATCGTCTGTGTATCTGTCTCGATTCCAGAATTGAGGCCGCCCATAACTCCGGCGATCGCAATGCCTTTCTTTCCGTCTTTGATGAGCAGCATATCTTCTGTAAGTGTTCTTTCCGTATCGTCAAGCGTCGTAAAAACTTCCCCGCTTTGGGCCGTATCTACGATAATTTTATTTTCCTCTATCTGCCTGATGTCAAACGCGTGAATCGGTTCCCCGTATTCAAGCATAATATAATTTGTAATATCTACAATGTTGTTGATCGGCCTCATGCCGGCAAAAATCAGCCTCTTTTGAAGCCACCACGGAGATTGTTCGACTTTAACATCTTTTACAATCCTGGCGACGTATCGCTTGCATAAATCCGGACGTTTGATTTCCACGGACAGATAATCCGCGGCGCTGCCTTCTTCATGTTCACATTTTGCTTCAGGATACCGGAACGCTTTTTGAAACGTAGCGCCCGCTTCTCTGGCCATGCCGATCATGGAAAGGCAATCCGGCCTGTTGGGTGTAATTTCAAAATCCACCGTGCTCTGTGAAAGGTCAAGCGCGTCTTCTATATTCTGCCCCGGCGGATATTCTTCACCGAGAATCCAAATTCCGTCTCTAATTGCAACCGGAATTACTTTATCGGCAAATCCGAGCTCGGACGCAGAGCAAAGCATCCCATAGGATTCAACGCCTCTGAGCTTTCCTTTTGTAATTTTAACGCCACCTTCCTGCTTAGGCTGACCGTGAAGCGGCCCTGGTATCCTGCCCCCATGGAGCGCTACAGCTACAAAGGCGCCTTCAAAAACATTGGACGCGCCTGTGACGATCTGCACAGGTTCTGGCTGCCCAACTTCTACGATGCAGACCAAAAGCTTGTCAGCGTCCGGGTGTTTCTCAATTTTCGTAATTTTTCCTACGACAACTTTCTCTATGCCTTCTCCGAAGGTTTCCGCACTTTCCAGATTGGATCCGGACATGATCATTTTTTCACAAAATTCGGTCACATTTTCATCGATGTCAATGTAATCTCTAAGCCATTCTATTGGGACTAACATATCAGAACCTCCTATTTAAACTGATTGATGAATCGCATATCGTTTTCATAAAAAAGCCTGATATCATCAATCTCATATTTCAGCATCGCAATTCTCTCTACACCCATGCCAAAAGCAAATCCCGTATACTTTTCAGTATCCACCTCGCCGATTTTCAGCACATTTGGGTGTACCATTCCGCATCCCAGAATTTCGATCCAGCCGCTTCCCTTGCACACTCTGCATCCCTTTCCACCGCATTTAAAGCAGGAAACATCCATTTCAGCGCTGGGCTCCGTAAATGGGAAGTAGTGTGGCCTGAACTTCGTTTTCAACGAAGAACCGAATAATTGCTTCGCAAAACTGTCGAGTGTGCCCTTTAAATCTGCCATAGTAACGCCTTCGTCCAAAAGAAGGCCCTCTACCTGATGGAACATCGGTGAATGGGTAGCGTCGATATCGTCGCGCCTGAAACACCTCCCTGGTGAGATGATTTTTATTGGTGGGCGCTGCTTTTTTATCGCCCTGACCTGAACCGGCGACGTATGGCACCTTAAAAGCGTATTCTCAGTCATGTAAAAAGTATCCGTGTAATCTCTCGAAGGGTGATTCGGCGGCGAATTTAGCGCGTCAAAGTTGTTAAATACGGTCTCGACTTCCGGCCCCTCGGCAATGGAATAACCCATGGACATAAAGACCTTTGAAATTTCATCAATCGTGATGGTAATCGGATGTCTTACGCCCAAGACATGCGGTATCCCCGGTTCGGTCACATCAATCTTTTCAAGTCTAAATTTTCCTTCCCGAGCGGCCTCTTTGAGCATCGCAAACTTTTCATCCAGCAGATTTTCAATATCAGCTCTGGCTTGATTTGCCGCAAGGCCAAGCTCTTTTCGCTCATCAGCGGAGAGTTTGCCCATGGAGCGAAGGATTTCTGTAAGCTGTCCTTTCTTGCCGAGTATTTTGACCCGTATATCTTCTGTTTCCACGATGGTGGAAGCTTTTTGCAGTTGTTCCTTTACTTCCTGTAGAATTTTTGTTAATTGGCTTTGCATATCTTACCCTTTCCTTTTGCTTTCATACATTAGAATTGCCGCTGCCACAGGAGCGCTTAATGAGTTTACATTATTTTCCATTGGAATTTTGACTTTTACATCCGCGCCACGGGAAAGTTCCTCGCAGATTCCGGATCCTTCATTCCCAATAAGCAAGGCAATATCTCTTTTCAAATCTTCGTCATAAAAAATATAATCTGTATCAAAACCCGTGCTGACTGTTTTTTTACCGTGCCGTTTTAGCATCCGAAGCGCGTCTTCCGGAGTTTCCACAAAGATGACCGGCAGTCTGAACAACGATCCGGCCGCGGCTCTCACCACTTTTGGGTTGTAAATGTCTCCCGTCCCCTTGAGAATGATCGCCCCCCCATATCCTGCCGCGTCCGCGGTCCGAATCATCGTACCGATGTTCCCAGGGTCTTGAAGCCGATCGAGTACAAGGATGTTTTTTCCGGCGGCTTGCTCAAAAAAAAGCGCCTCACTCCAGTTCTTTTTCCGCGCCACGGCGATAACACCTTGGCTTGACTCTGTCTGGGCAATGTTTTTAAAAAGTTTTTCACTGAGCGCAATTGATTCCGGAAACGCATCGTTTTCCTGAAAAACCCTATCTTCCCTTATGAAAACCATTTGAAGCTCTATGTCACGTTTGATCGCTTCCGCAAGGAGGTGATCACCTTCGATTAAATAAAGCCCGTATTGGTCGCGATACTTTTTATGTGTCAATTGTAAGCATAATTTATAGTTTTTATTGCTATTTGAATTTACTTCCTTCATTTTTAAAAATGGCTTCCCTCCCGCCAGAACCTTTTTTCTGCAATAGGAAACAAGGTTTACTATTGCAGAAAAAAGCCGGTTCATCCCACCGGCTCTAAATTCTTTTATTCAAACGTTTGTAGTCTCTGTAGGAAACTGCGCGTCCGCTCAATTCTACTTTCGGCTTTGTAAGAATGACGGGATAACAAATGTTCCGAACCTTGATTCTGCTTCGTCTTCAATTGAAGCTTCGCCTTCCTCTTCAGAAGCGCGGTGCGTATCAGGCTCTCCTATGCCGCCCAAAGCGCTAAAGTCATCTCTTTCCACTCCGCTTCCTACCAGAAGTCCTTTTCCTGCGGTTTGATAATCACTTGGCTTAATATCATCAAAACCGGTCGCGATAACCGTTACGATCATCTCATCCTGCAGTTCCTCTTTGATCGAAGCTCCAAAGATCAGGATTACATCTTTGTCCGCGGCGCTTTGTACTTTGTCAGCCGCTTCGTTCACTTCCAGCATTCCCAGATCGTAGCCGCCCATCACATTGAGCAGGATTGCTTTCGCGCCATTGATGCTGGTCTCAAGAAGCGGGCTTTCAATGGCTGCCTTGACTGCCTGGCTGACCCTGCCTTCTCCTTTTCCGCGTCCAACACCCATATGTGCGATACCGCGATCGCTCATGATCGTCTTGACATCTGCGAAATCCAGATTGATCACGCCTGCTTCTACGATCAGGTCGGATATCCCCTGGACACCTTGCTTAAGTACTTCATCCGCCATATTAAACGCTTCTAAAACGGACGTGTTTTTTTCTGATATTTGAAGCAGTCGGTCGTTTGGAACGACGACGAGCGAATCAACATATTTTCGAAGAAACTTGATACCGAGATCAGCGTGGTCTTTTCTTTTCTTTCCTTCAAATGAAAATGGCTTTGTTACAACACCAACGGTTAAAATGCCCATATCCTTCGCAGCTTTCGCTATGATCGGCGCTGCTCCCGTTCCGGTGCCTCCACCCATGCCGGCTGTAATAAAAACCATGTCCGCACCGGTGATAAACTTCGTTAAATCCTCGATGCTTTCCTCCGCTGACTTCTGACCAATTTCCGGGTTTCCGCCGGCCCCTCTTCCTTTTGTTAACTTTTCACCGATTTGCAATTTGGTCTCCGCAATCGAACCTTGGAGAGCCTGCTTGTCCGTGTTGATGGCCATAAAGTTAACGCCTCTAAGGCCTGATTCAATCATCCTGTTGACTGCATTACAGCCGCCTCCGCCAATGCCGATAACTTTGATTTGAGCAACCTCCTGCTCATTTATCTCAAATTGTAACATTAATAGGTGACCTCCCCCGTATCCTCTTAATCATATAGACCATCATACCATAAACGTCATTAATTTGCACTTACTTTTCCTCCAGTTTTCGATTTTTTTTCCATGTACCGATCCAGTGCAATTCGTCTGCTCAAGGCCAAATTATTAAATAATCTGCCGCCGAACACCAATATCGCAGCGTAATATAGAGGCACGCCAAGCTTATCCCCTACAAACGTTAAAAGTCCGGCAAGCGCTGCGTTTGTAAGAAACCCGGTAACAAAAATAAGGTTGTTGTATTTTTTTTCCAGGTATGCTCTCAGCGCTCCTACGACGGAATCCATCGCTGCCAAAAGCGCCATGGTTATAGAAAGCGAATAATACACAGGATATGTAATATTAAATACAAATCCCATAACCAATCCGGCCGCAAGTCCGATGATTATCGCCAAAACCATCTCTTATTCCTCCTTCATGTTTTTCATATATTTATACATTGAAATTCCTGAAAATCCCAATATGGTCATATCCTCCACAAGTTCGACGGAAAACTGTATACCATAATCTTTTAAATAAGTTCCGTAACCTTCTGAACTAATAAGGCTCGCCGACATTCTCCTTCCGTCGCCGATGGCCCTGATCACAAAGGGCCTCGCGTGGACCTGCCCGTTAATCCTGATGGTATAACCGGAGCAGGAGATGGATGTCGTATCAACAATCCTTTGACCGTTTACGGAAATCGCCTCAGCTCCGCACCTTCGCAAATCGTTGACTACCATCAGGACATCTATATCGTGAACGAGAAGGTTATTGCCGTCTTCACCCGGAAGAAGGGGCCTTGTCCCGTCGTCGATCAAGACCTTGATCCCCGAACCCTGTACCGTTTCAAAGCCGGAAAACATTTTAAACGTTGTGACTTCCGCGGACAGCTCATTTGAGATTTCAGTGAAATCATCTTCGATTTGAGCCATCTCATATCTGGTAAGCTGATCCTTCGTGTACTGAATCCGATCCAGGATTTTTTGTACTTCCAGTTTTTCGCTCTCGATCGATGTCTGATATTCTGTAATCGTTTTTGCCGAAACATAGATGCTCTGGCCTTCTGTTACACCTGCCTGGGATACGAGCAGGAACCCAATGACAACACACATGAAGGTCGTCATTGCAACACCGGTTTTCATGAATTTATTCATATTGCTGCCTCTTCTGAAACGACAGGCTTTGCACTTTTAAATGTCACGGTGCCGCTGTACCTGGCAATGGTGATATCTTCTTTTTGCGCGACATCCACGTTCAGGTTATACTTCTTTTTCATCTCTTCGATAATACCCAGGCGAATGTTTAACGCTGCCTCGAGCGTTGTGGGGTTGCCGATCGCTTTAATGCTATACGGGGGCGCTGTAGCAGTTCCGTTGATATTCACCGCGCTTCCCGCGAGACTGATTTCCGTCGTACCGACGATTCTCTGCTCGTTGATCGACACGGCCTCCGCACCAGCCTCTTTCAGCTTGTTGACAACCCTGAGTATAAGGTCGCTGTTAGACATGATGACACTGTAGTCTTCCTGATATTCATCCACTTTCACGGGATCCTTGATCGTGATGATCACGCCGGGCCCGCGAACATCCAGTACTCCCGACGCCATCTTATATTTTTCAAGATCCGAAACGAGGTTCTTGATAAAGCCGTCTTCCTGGGACTTTTCGGACTCAATTTGATTCATCCGCTCTTCCAGCTTGATCAGCTCCTGAAGGGCGTCATCCTTCTCGCCTCTCACTCGTTTTAATTCTTCCTCGTATTGTTTCAATTTTACAATAGGAACCAGACCGCCTTGGTCAGAACCATTGGTCGTGCTGATTTGAACCGATAGTACCCATCCTATCAGCAACGTGATGAAGCCGACAACGACCATTCCACTTACTTTTTTCATACGCGCCTCCACTACTCTACCTTTGGGTTAAACGAAAAATAATTATCGCTCCCAATGTTAATAATACCTCTTTCAATGCCATTTGTATATAGCCCAATCAATACTCTTTTTAAACCTTCGCTGGCCATGCTTTCCAAAATGTTCTCCGAAGTGCCTTGACAAATGAGCTGATCGTAAATATATGCTTTTATGACGGGATTAGAAATATCGATTTTCTTGAAATAAAGCTCCGCTTTTTCCATCGTCTCCAGAATCTTGAGTGTCTCTGCCAAAGCGGAGGTTTCCTCAATCTCCAGTAGTTTTCCGGCTTCCATGCTCTTGATTGTCATGCCCGCAAGGAGCGTCAGTTTGGGATCTGTGTCAGATTTTCGCAGAACAAGACCATCGCCATCGATAATGATAAACGTACTTGCGTATAAAACAGCCGCAACCTCTTTTCGTTCCTCTATATAAATGATGATTGTGCCCGGAAGAGAACGCTTGATCCTTACATTTTTCATATACGGATCTTCGAGAAGCAACGTTTTCATTTTCTCCGTCTTAATCGCGAAAATATTTTGTCCTGTTTTTGCTTCTGCTTTGCTGATGATCTGCTCTTTGGTATAATAATGATTGCTTTCCACTTTTATTTTCTGCACATCAAACAAAGACGACGAAAGCAAAAAATACAAACCTGCCACTGCAGCGATCAGCACGATCAGCCTTAGCAGATAATTCTTTTTTCGTCGTTTTTTCTTTTTTTTTGCTCGATTTACCATTGTCATTTGTATACTCTAAATCCCGTTATTGTGTTATCCCTCGTATGTCCGCGCCAAGTGCGTTCAATACTTTATCTAATTTATCATAGCCTCGCTCGATATGTCCAATGTTTTCAATAATCGTTTCCCCTTCTGCCATAAGTCCCGCGATGACCAGCGCCGCTCCCCCGCGCAAATCGGCTGCGCTGACGCGGCGTCCAACCAGTTTTTCTACACCAAAGACCTCGGCGTCCACGCCTTTGACGTTTATGCTTGCGCCCATTTTACAGAGTTCGGGTACCTGTTTATATCGATTTTCAAAGATGTTTTCACAAATATGGCTTGTTCCTCTGGCCGTCGTCATCAAGGCCAGAAATTGAGATTGCATATCTGTGGGAAATCCAGGATACGGCATTGTACAAAGATCCGTAGCCGTGAGCCTCGAAGGAGACTTTATCGAAATGCCGTCGTTGTATTTTTGAATGCGACAGCCAATTTGCTCAAATTTTTCAAGTATTATCTCCATATGCTGCGCATTTGCGCCTTTTAAAAAGAGGTGTCCGCCGGTTCCCGCCGCTGCTGCCAGGAGCGTTCCTGCCTCAATCCTGTCCGGTATGATTGTGTACTGTGATCCATGAAGAAACCTGCTTGGATTGTCTCGCCCTGAAATGATGATCGTATCGCTGCCCGCGCCTTTGATGTTCGCGCCACATCCGATGAGAAAGTTTTGGAGGTCGACAATTTCCGGTTCACGGGCACTATTTCGAATAATGGTTTCTCCTTCCGCGGCAACCGCCGCGAGCATAATGTTTTCTGTGGCGCCTACACTCGGAAAATCTAACGTAATATCGGCGCCTTTCATCTTCTTTCCTTCGCATATCAGCAAACCATCTGCTTCTGTGATCGTCACGCCCAATTTTTTAAGAGCTGAAATATGTATGTCAATCGGCCTTTTACCGATTTCACATCCGCCAGGCTGCCCCAAAATAACCTCGCCGCATCTGGCGAGCAGCGGCCCCATTAAAAAGACGGATGAGCGCATTCCTTTCATCAATTTTGAAGGAATCGTATGACAATCGATTTGAATGGCGTTTACATAAATTGTGTCGTTTGACTTTTCTGTTTTGCAGCCCAGGGTTCTGAGTATTTCAAGCATATTTTCCACATCAGCGATCCCAGGGCATCCCTTTAGTTCAACATCGCTTCCGGTTAAAATACAAGCCGCCAGAATCGGCAAAGCAGCATTTTTTGCGCCACGCGCGCTGCATTCTCCTTGAATCGTATTTCCGCCACGTATGTGGTAACTATCCAATCCCATACACCTCCATAGTCATTAATCCATACTATGATTGAGGCGCCATTGTGTGACTAATTTAAATTCAAATACTGATAAATAATTTCCGAAGCGCTTTCGGGCGCGGATGCACTGCATATTTTGGCCATTTGAGAAATCGATTCTCTGTTGTTAATCATTTTCATCAGTGTTTCGATCAATTTTTCGGCATCCAAATCTTTTTCCTCGACCAATATCGCACCTCCCTTGTCCGACAGTACTTTGGCATTATAATATTGATGATTCCCCGTAACGTTTGGCGATGGAATGAGAATCGAAGGCTTTCCGGAGACTATAATCTCAGAAACCGTGAGGGCGCCTGACCGGCTGATGACGAGATCACAGGCGCCAAGCGCCTGATCCATTTTATCCAGATACGGCAAGATATGAATATTCTCTTTCAGCTCGATACGACGTTCCTGAAACGCTTTCAGAATATCGTCGTAATGCAGCTTGCCGGTGATAAAGTAAAACTGGACGTGATCGATGCCGGAAAGCGTCGTTGCGATTTCCATCATGATTTCATTGATCTTGGCCGCGCCCTGACTCCCACCAAAGGACAACAGCACAAAATCATCTCGCTCAATATTCAGCGTTTTTCGAAGTTCGGCCTTGTCAGCCTCATAAAACTGCCGGCGTACCGGATTTCCGGTATACACAGTTTTCTCTTGTTTTTTAAAATGGCGCTTTGCGTCCTCAAATCCCAGAAAGACTTTTTCTACATGTTTTTCAAGCAGTTTATTTGTAATCCCCGGATACGCGTTCTGCTCATGAATAAAGGTTCTGATTCCCATTCGGTCCGCCACCCTTACGATAGGGCCGCATACGTATCCGCCGGTGCCGATCACAACATCAGGTTTGAACTCCCTAAGGATCGCTTTCGCTTCGCGCATACCCTTTCTTAAGTCTCTGAAGACTTTAATGTTTTTTAGAAGGCGCTTTCGGTTAAAACCGGATACCGTAATAAACCTGATCGGGTAGCCGTTTTGGGGAACCAATGTTCTTTCCAGCCCGCGCTGTGTGCCTACAAAGAGAATTTCTGCCTGAGGATGTTTTTCTTTAATTTTGTCGGCGATCGCGATCGCGGGGTAGATATGCCCGCCAGTTCCGCCTCCTGTCATGATTACTCTCATCTTCGCCTCCCTTTTACCTCGCCGAATGTCTCGATATATTCAATAAGATGCCCATGGAACCCATAAACAACATGAGCGCGTTGCCCCCGTAACTTACAAACGGGAGTGTAATTCCCGTTGGCGGCATCGACGATGTCACAACTGCCACGTTTAAGATAACCTGCAGTGCCAGCATGATGGTAATCCCCGATGCCAGCAGTGTCCCGAACAGATCCGGCGCGTTCAGCGCAACATGGATGCCCCTCCAGACCAAAACCAGATAAACGGCCAACAGCAGGATGCATCCCACATAACCAAGTTCTTCTCCAATAATCGCTAAAATAAAGTCGTTTTGCGGTTCTGGTAAGTATAAATTTTTCTGCAAACCCTTTCCAAGGCCCAATCCGAACAATCCCCCGGAACCCAATGCAAGCAGTGACTGCACGACTTGATATCCTGTGTCCAGGGGATCCGCGAAAGGATCCAGAAAACTTGTAAACCGCTCAAACCAATAACCGGACCGATCTGAAAAAATCAGAGCGACTACGCCGAGCACTCCGGCTCCGCCTACGCCGACAACATACATGAGGTTCAGTCCCGCGACAAACATCATGCCTACGATGATGCCACTGACCGTTATCGCGGTGGAAAGATTGGGTTGTTTAATAATCAGTCCGGCACAGACGCCGCACAAGGCTACCAAAGGTAATATTCCGCGAGTTAAAGAACGTATCCGCGACGGATCCTTGCTCAGATACCATGCGACAAAAATGATCACCGCGATTTTAGCCACTTCCCCCGGCATAATCGTAAAATCACCGACGCCGATCCAACGAGTCGCAAAGTTTCTCGTTACGCCAAGTGGTGTAAAAAGCAACGCGAGCAACACGATGCTGAGTCCCATAATATGAGGCGCAATTTTTGTGTAAAGGCGATAATCAAATAACGCGGTAAAAAGCATCAGCGCAAGACCTAAAATCGCCCAGACAATATCCCTTTTTAAATAGTAATATGCGTCACCGTTTTGATTGATTGCCGAATAATAGCTGGAACTAAAGACCATGATTATGCCAAAAATGGTCAAGCCAAGTGTCAATATGACGAGAACAAAATCACCTGATTTCATTTTTCTTTTGCTCTTATCCATCCTAATTCCCCAATCCCGTAACACATTTTTTGAAATGCTCGCCCCTATGTTCAAAGCTTGCATACATGTCCCAGCTCGCACAGGCCGGAGAGAGCAATACCGTGTCTCCTTGTTTCGCAAGGCGGAACGCTTCTTTCACGCATTCTCCCATATCCTTTAGAATTACGCTGTTTTCAAAACCTTTCTTTTCAGCGGCCTGTTTAATTTTTTCAGCCGTTTCACCCATTAACATCATGTATCTAACTTTTCTGTCAAACGCGTCAATGAACAGTTCAAAGTCAGAATTTTTATCGTAACCGCCAGCGATTAAAATAATGTCTCCCGCAGTGGCGTTGATCGCTTTGATCGATGCGTCCGGATTTGTACCCTTTGAATCGTTGACAAACCGCACGCCGTTTTTTTCTCCGCAAAATTCCATCCTATGCTCCACACCGGCAAAAGCTCGAAGTGTTTCGGCAATCACTTGACTTGGTATTCCCGCGAAATAGGCCATCGCTGAAGCGGCAAGCGCGTTTTCCAGGTTGTGCGTTCCGAGAATCTTCAATTCGCCAGCTGCGCAAATTGTTGTTTCCTTTTGCTCGTCACGGATCATGATTGTTTCATCTTTGACATATGCGCCAAATTCCAGTTCTGACAGCCTGCTGAAAGGAACCACTTTTGCTTTACAGTCCTTTGACAAATCAAAAGCAAGCGGATCATCATAGTTTACGATAAAATAATCATGCTCATCCTGATTCTGATAAACTTTCGCTTTCGTCCGTGCGTAATTCTCCATCGTTTTATGACGATCCATATGATCGGGCGTCAAATTGAGCAGCACAGATATCTTTGGTTTAAAATACTGAATCGTTTCAAGCTGAAAACTGCTGGTTTCCGTGACCATCCAGGAATCCTCATCGGCCTCCAAAACGGTTGAAATAGCCGCAATGCCGATGTTACCGACGACAAAAGTTTTTCGCCCTGCGTTTTGAAACATTTCCCCCGAAAGCGTTGTTGTCGTCGTCTTTCCGTTGGTACCGGTAATCGCGACAAAATTTCCCGGGCAAATTCTAAATGCGATTTCAAGCTCTCCGGCGATTTCAACGCCAGCCTTTTTGGCCTCCTGTATAAATGGAAGCTCAGGTGTGACGCCGGGGCTGAGCACATAAAGATCAAACGCGCCGGGATTTTCCGGTGACTTTCCAAAATAGCATTCCACATGGCTGATTTTTAAAAAATCCAGCGTTTGCGCGTCTATATCCGCTTCACGCTTGGAATCCTGGACCGCCACTTTGGCGCCCAGCTTTTGCAGCGCCTGCGCAGCCGCTATACCTGACTTTCCCAATCCTATAATTAAAACATGTCTGTTTTTAAACTGATTCATATCGATTCCTTATCTTACGTTTTATACGATCTTTAATCCGATGACACAAAAGATCAGCGTACAAATCCAAAACATCCCTACAGTTTGCTTTTCAGAGAGACCCGAGAGTTCAAAATGATGGTGAAGCGGCGCCATTTTAAAAACTCTTTTTCCGGTTGTTTTAAAGCTGACAACTTGTATGATGACAGACAGCGCTTCCATCACGTAAACAAAGCCGACGATCGGCAAAACGAGCTCCATATTCATGATAATTGCCGCTGCGGCAAGACCTCCGCCCAGCGCAAGAGATCCTGTATCGCCCATAAAAATCCGTGCGGGATTCCGATTGAAAATCAGAAATCCGAGGCAGGCGCCGGTGAGCGCTCCGCAAAAACTGCTGCCGGATTCAAGACTGAACATCGACCCTGCCAGCGCGAAAAAGAACGCAACAATCGAGGTGACGCCGGCCGCCAGGCCATCCAGCCCGTCGGTAAGGTTAACGCTGTTTGCCATCGCTACGACGACAAAGGCGATGAAAGGGATATACCATATCCCAAAATCCAGGTAGACGTCGAAAAAAGGTATGTGGACCGTCGTTCCAAAGACCGATGTATTCGATTGATAGATGGCCAGGCCAACGCCGATGGCGATCTGAAACACCAGCTTTTGCCATGCTCTAAGCCCCAAATTATGTTTTTTCATCACTTTTAGATAATCATCCAAAAAACCAAGCGCTCCAAACAGAACAAAAGCAGCGGCGATCACCCACATTTCTTTCGAAAAAGCCCCGGAAGCTGCGCAGGATAAAACCGTCGCTGCAATGATCGCGATTCCGCCCATCGTCGGCGTCCCCGACTTTGCCAGATGTGAACGCGGCCCATCTTCTCTAATGTTTTGACCCGTTCGCAGCCTGTGCAAGATCGGGATTAATATCCCTGTAAAAATAGTGCTTGCCACAAGTCCCAGCAGCAAGGTGATCCCAATTTGAAAATAATCCATACCTTCTCCGCTATTCCATTATTTTTTTTACAATATGATCCATAGCCATACCCCTGGAACCTTTGACGAGAATCACATCACCTGGAGTAATTATCTTTTTCAGTTCAGGTAAAAGCGTTTCTTTATCTTTAAAATAAAGAACCTTCTTATCTTTTGTATGCCCTACGGCGGCTTTTGCGATATATTCTGCTCTTTCACCGATTGCAATCAGTAGATCGATGCCTTTTTGCGCCGCGTATGCCCCTACTTCCGAGTGATACTGGCTGGAGCTTTCGCCCAACCCAAGCATATCGCCCAGTATCGCGACTTTTCTCATCCCTTTTGTGGACAAAAGCACATCAATGCCAGCCCGCATTGAGTCGGGGCTCGCGTTATATGTATCATCGATCACCTTAAGTCCGTTTTTGCCCTTAATATTCAGACGTTTCTCCGTTAAAAGTACTTTTTTTAATCCCTCTTCTGTTTGTTTCATGGTCATCCCGAGTTCCATAGCGGCGGCAATGGCTAATGAAGCGTTTATCGCGTTGTGCCTTCCCGGAATATTGACTTGAAATTTATGGCTTTCTTGGGCCCTTTCCAAAGTAAAGGCCACGCCATTTTCGCCCAAGTCATCAATATCGGAAAGAATAAAATCATTTTTTCCACTGCCGCCAATGGTCGCCAGCCGGAAGTCGCCTGATACATTTTCTCTTGACAGAAGATCACTTTCCTCATTGACGATCAGCAGGCACTTTTTTTTGAAAAAATCCGTTATTTCCATTTTGCCCTTTAATATATTTTCTCTGCTTCCAAATGTTTCTATATGAGAGATCCCAATATTTGTAATTATTGCAATGTCAGGCTTTACAATATCTGCCAGAACATGGATCTCTCCGATCTTCTCCGTACCCATTTCAATAATCGCGACTTGTGTATCTTCCTCAAAGGAAAATACAGTCAGCGGTACTCCAATGTGATTGTTTAAGTTGCCCAAAGTCTTTGCCGTCTTAAACGTTTCGCCGCAAATCGAATTAAGAATATCTTTTGTGGACGTTTTGCCTGTACTGCCTGTAATGCCGATTTTTTTGATATGCAGTGTAGACAAATACCATTTTGCCAAATCCTGAAGCGCTTTTTCCGTATTTTCGACTACAATTACATTGGCGCCTAAAGGCAGGTTTATCTTTTCATTGGAAATTACGAAGTTCTTCACACCTTTACCGGCTGCCTCGGATAGAAATTCGTGCCCATCAAACTGCTGGCCACAAAGCGCGAAGAATACGTCATCCTCTCTGATATTTCTCGTATCCGTAGACACACCATGCGCAGCATCATTTCGATCTCCGCAAAGCAGTCTTCCGGATGTTGCCATTTCAATTTGTCCGATCGTAATTTTTCTCATGATTTTCTCACTTTTCCAATTCTTCTCTTACAATTTGTCTATCATCAAAAGGCTTTTTTTGATTGCCAATGATTTGATACGCTTCATGACCTTTGCCCGCTATCACGATTATATCCCCTTTTCGGCAAATGGAAACTGCCCGTTTGATGGCCTGATAACGGTCAATTACGACGTGGTAATCGCATCCTGTATCGTAAACGCCTTCCTCGATTTCCGCCGCAATATCTTCCGGATCCTCTTGCCTAGGGTTATCACTTGTTACGATGACATAATCGCTATAGCTTCCGGCGACCCTCCCCATGATTTTACGCTTCCCTCTGTCTCTGTTTCCCCCGCAGCCAAATACGCTGATCAACCTTCCATTTTTTTTCAGGTTTTGTGCCTCTTTTAAAAGATTCTCAAGAGCGTCAGGCGTATGTGCGAAATCCACAATTGCTGTTTCTCCTTTTTTTCCGTAAAACACTTCGAAGCGTCCCGGCACGCCCTGCACTTCTTGCATACCCTGAGCAATATGTTCAAACGCGACTCCTCCTGCTCTTGCCAATCCCGCAGCGAGAAGACCGTTGTACACGGAAAACACGCCAGGCGTTTTTATGATCAAATCACCCGAAAAGGCGCCTCTTTCATAAAAGTGGATGAGAGTCCCTTGCTCTGTTTTTTCACAGATCTCGCCATAAAAATCAGCTTTTTTATCTTTCATAGAATAGCTCAAAAGCGCTTTTGCATCATTTGCCATAAGTTCACCATAAAGCCTCTTTCCGTAAAAGTCATCGATATTGATCACATTGGCCGATTTGCTCATGATGAATAACTTCTTTTTTGCTTGATAGTATTCCTCCATTTCCTTATGGTAATCCAGATGATCCTGCGTAAGATTTGTAAATCCCGCGTAATTAATTGAAATATGATCAATTCTTCCTTGTATCAAAGCATGCGAGGAAACTTCCATCACACAGCACTGTGTACCTGCTTCTTTCATTTCAAGAAAGAACTCTTCTAAAAGTTTTGCGCTCGGCGTCGTATTGATCGCCTCGTATTCATGTTCTCCGATTTGGTGGGAAATGGTTCCGATCAGATCGCATTTCTTTCCCGACGTCTTCAGTATATTTCTCAGTATATATGACACTGTAGTTTTACCATTTGTTCCCGTTATACCGAAAACATGAATGTTCACTTACTCTGTCACTCCTTATAAATATAAACTACTCCTCCCGTGTTTAACTTTTCTCCTGCTTTCGGATACTGGTCGATAATGACAAAGTCAGCTCCTCCGTTGTAAGCAGGTGATATTGTATATTGCAATGAAGCTCCTCCCAAAATTCCGATCGCCTCACTGAAGTTTTTTCCGGTAACGTCCGGGACGGTCGTCAGTTTCTTATTTATTTGATCCAATTCTTGTTGTGTAAAGGTTGGCTGGACATTCAAATACCTGAGCGTATCCGATAATATCTGTCTTACGCCCGGCGCCGCCGTCTGGCTTCCGAATTTAACGCCTTTCGGGTTGTTAACGACGAGCAAGATGGCAACCTTAGGGTCATCCATCGGCGCCATACCGATAAAGGAAGAATCTGTTTCATTCTCAAGATATCTGCCACCGGAAGCTTTGTTCGCAGTACCGGTCTTCCCGCCTACTTTGTAACCGGGCACTTTTGCGGTTCCACCGCCGCCTTCGGATACGACAGCTTCCATGATCGTGCACATGTTTGCCGCTGTCTCCGGAGAGATAATCTGCCTGACAACTTTTGTACCGAACTCTTCAATAACGTTGCCGTCCGAGTCGGTGAGCGCTTTGACAAGCCTGGGCTGCATCAATCTGCCTTCGTTTCCCAGTGCGCTGACCGCTGTCAGAAGCTGTATCGGCGTCACGGCAATCCCTTGGCCGTACGACATGGTCGCAAGGCCAACAGGCCCTGCTGTTTTTTTGTTTTGCAGGATCGACAATCCTTCTCCGGGATAATCGATTCCCGTCTTCTCTGACATTCCAAACAAGTCCAGATACTGATAGTATTTGTCTTCTCCAATTCGCTGCGCAAGCTGAATAAAAACGGGGTTGCAGGAGTTTCCAACCGCCTGCACAAGGTTCTGTGATCCGTGCGGATTATAAAACCGCCAACATTTTAGAGTGGTTCCCGATACATTGAAATGTCCGGTGCATACAAAATGATCCTTCAAGCTTGTAACGCCTTCCTCAAGCGCCATCGACGTCGTGAGCAGTTTGAAAGTAGAGCCGGGCTCATACACGTCGCTGACCAGCGGATTCCTCCACATGGTATTCCAATATTTAATTTTTTCACTGTCCGGCAGGCTTTCTACATAAGCGGCCTGCGCCGGATTCAGCGGAACCCTTGGGTTGTTCGGATCATAATTTGGCGTGACCGCCATGGCCAGAATGTCGCCCGTTTTGGGGTCCATAACAAGGCATATGACGCCATCTGCCTGTGTATTCGCCATGACAGTATCCAGAGATTTTTCGACGTAATGCTGGATGACTTCATCGATGGTTAAAACCACATTCAAACCGTCTTCCGCTTTATAGTACTTTTCTACACCATAGGAGAGACTATTTCCCGCACGGTCTGCATTTTTGATCCACCTGCCGGACACGCCGCTTAAATACTGATTGTATTGCAATTCCATACCGGCCAGACCGTTGTTATCATCCGTAACGCTTCCAAGCAAATGAGAAGCAAAAGCTCCAAGCGGATAATAACGCTTCACAGCTTCCGCAATTTCAATGCCTCTCAGCTTTTCAGCCCGGATTAAGTCAGCCTTCTCCTTATCTACATATTTCGCTACTTTGATCAGTGACCGGTTCTGTGTGATCAGTTCTTTTACTTTTTCCTGATCCATTTCCAGAATTTCAGCTAGTTTAGCTGCTGTTTTATTAACCTGGATTTCTGATTTTTCAGCATCGTTATTCTTTGTCTTTTTCACTTCCTTCGGCCTTGCCCAGATTGAAAATGTCGCTGCACTGATCGCGAGCGCTTTTCCGTTCCTGTCATAGATGACGCCTCGTTTAGCTTCGATCGGAACGTCGCGCGTCTGTTGCTCAGTAGCCATCTTGGAATATTCTTCTCCGTTTACAATCTGTACCCATCCAACACGAAACGTAAGAGTTATACATAGGAAGCAAATAAACGCAAAGGTGAAAATCAATCTTTTCTTTGTCTTATTCGGTGTTGGTATCATATCTTCTCCTAAATCAAAAAATTCCAGACATAAAAACTTGCTGCGATTTAGTGTCTGGCTCTACTATATTCATTATATTTTAGGCAATCAATTATATGCCTGCTCCTTAAGAAGCATCGCAAAATCCCCAACTTGCGTATCATCCGGAGTTAGAAATACAGATTGTTCCAGATCCGGATAAACCATACCCAGTTCCTGCTGCGCTTTTATCTCAATCGTTTTAATATTTGTTGCTTGTTTGATTTTAACGTTTAGGTTTTCAATTTCACCCTGCAATTCCACATTTTTCTTGATCATCGTATTGATTTCGTATTTAACGCCCGCCGTATAAGCGGTCGCGACAATCAAACTGATACAAAGTGCCCCTGTGAACATTACAAGCAAAACCAGCCTAATTTTATCCTTTGCTGTGACTACGGATTTTGAAGTTTGTTTTACAAGTTTTTTGACTGTTGGTTTCATATCCAGACCATACTTTTTGTAGCTGTTCTGGTATTCATGCCATCGCTGCGCTGTCATCATTTTTTACCCCTTTTTTCAATAATTCGTAGTTTCGCGCTTCTGGATCTTGGATTTTCAAAAAGTTCCTGAGCGCCTGATATCATCGGCTTACCTGTAATTTTTGCAACATCTGCCGTTTTACCGCACACGCATACTGGAAAATGCTTCGGGCACGTGCATGGATTTGATCTTTCATTAAATATATTTTTTACAATTCTGTCCTCCAAAGAGTGAAAACTGATCACACATAGTCTTCCTCCTTCCGTCAGTACATCGCAAAACAGCGATACGGCCTTCCCAAGCTGCCCGATTTCATCATTGACTTCGATTCGAATGGCCTGAAACGTCCTTTTTGCCGGATGTGGCCCGTCACGCCTCGCTTTGGCTGGAATTGCAGCTTTTATGATTTCCACAAGCGCTTCCGTATCTTCGATGGGACTTTCCGCTCTGGCGGATACGATAAAATCGCTGATCCTCGAAGCCCACTTTTCTTCTCCATATTGGCGTATTATCTGTTCAAGTTTGCGGGCGCTGTACGTATTGACAACATCGTATGCGGAAAAGTCGTTGCTTTGATCCATCCGCATATCCAGAGGCGCCTTTTGCATATAGGAGAACCCTCTTTTGGGGTTGTCCAGTTGAAAAGAGGATACGCCCAAGTCCAGAACCGCTCCGTCTATTTCTCGAATGTCAAGTTCGGTTAAAATGGTTTTGATCTCCGCGTAATTGCGCTGCACGAATATTTTTTTACAGTCATACCCTGAAAGTCTTTCTTTGGCAGCAGAAATCGCATCCTCATCCTGATCAATTCCGATGAAAAGCCCGTCTGCGCTGAGTTTTTCACAGATGCCGGAAGCATGTCCACCTCCTCCCAATGTGCCGTCAACGTAAACGCCGTTTTCCTTTATATTTAAATACGCCATGCATTCTTCAAAGAGAACAGAAGTATGTCTAAATTCCATTTTTCACACTCTATATCCCATATTCGGCCATCTTTTGCGCAATCTGGCTTGGGTCGGGCTGCGTTCCGTTTTCCGCATTCTCCCACTCCATTTTGCTCCAAACTTCAATTTTGTCTAAAACTCCGACGGTAACCAATTCTTTTTCGATGTTCGCGTATTCCCGTAAGTCTTGCGGAATGACAATGCGGCCCTGTTTATCGATTTCACACTCGCAGGCATTCGCGTAAAAATGCCTCATAAATTGTCTGCTGGAAAGATCTGATGTCGGGAGCGTGGAAAGTTTTTTCATAAAATTTTCCCAATCCGTAAGGGAATAAATGTAAAGGCATTTATCCATACCTTTTGTCAATACACAATGATATCCAAGCTCGTCCCGATGTTTTGAAGGGATGATCATCCTGTATTTCGCGTCTATTGAATTCTGGTATTTCCCCATTAGCATATGAAGCCCCCGAGCTTTTCAAATGTCAAATACCACTATACACCACTTCCCTCCACTTTACAACCTATTCTCTTGAATTGCATGAGAAAACCCACCACTTTTAGGATCGAATCTTTGTGTCTGCCGTTTTTATTTTGTTTTTCTAACAACATGTTGTACGAGGCAAAAACAGCATGTCCATATATTGTTTTTTGGCGAATTGATACCAGAAAAGATATCTGGTTCCCGTAGTAACCTCAAACTCGATGCTTTCATATAATGGAACATATTCTGCATCTCCTTACATAGCAAAGTATTGCTCTGCTATTAAAATAACAAATAAAAGCGAGGTCATAAATTATGAGGAAAAGCTCTTGTCTTCCGAGACGTGGCGCCAAATTGTGCATTGAATGCGGCACAAACATTGATACCGAAAACGTAGATTTTTCACGTCAAGAAAAAAACCTGATTTATATGGATAAGGTTTACTCCTATAACCAGTCGACGTCATGTCCGCTCCTTAGCGCGTTTTGCAGCAATCCAAACAGCTGCGAGACAGAAGTGACGCTTGAACCCATTAACCGTCGTGACCGCTGTGATTGCGGAGGGCGCGGATGTTTTAAATGCTTTTGTCATGAAAGGTGCGTTCTGGATGAAGACGCTACATTCACTATAGACGAAAGTTACGTATTGGTAGAATCCTTTACGCTTGCAAATCCTACATGTCTTTCTGCTGATCAAGTAACAGTGGATGGAATTTTCGTCGATAATATAAGCTTTAACAATGGCCAATTTAGCGCTGCGACAAACAATCTTCTGCCTGAAATTCTAAAGGACAGATGTCAGGATTTGTACCTACCAACAAAAGCATTTTTTCTAATAACGGATGCGGGCCCCTGGCATTTCAGGGCAACCTTCGTGCTGAAGGGAACTGTAAACACAAACGGCAGAACTTGTTGCTTCAAAGTTGAAATTAAAACGCCGGAATGCAATCCCAGGTGCGTAAACGGGTGCTCGAACTTCGCCGTTCCAAGTATCAGCCTTCCTTGCTCGATCAACGGCATTGCGCCTGTAATTAACTTCCAGTTCACTGGCGCGGTCAGCATGCTTAACCCGGAACTCAGTTTCTCTTGCAACAATTGTGGATGCGGAGTTGTACTGGAAACCAATCTCGTCGTTGAACCAATCATTAACGTAGAGGTCATTCGAAGAACACTTTTCTGTGTAGAAGCCTGCGAGGCTATAATTCCTTGCGACGGTTCAGAACAGCAGTATGAATCATTGCTGTCGGAAGAATGTGAAGAACCACTTCCGATTCCGTGTAAATGTGGCACAGCGCCTCCAAGAATTGAGGCCAGGGAAAGACGGCCAGTCTGTAACTGGGATGATGACTGGGATTGTTCATCTGGAACCCATCATAATTGCAGCTGTAGCTGTGGAGAATCCCATGCATGTCAGCATAACGGATGCAATGGCTGTTCATGGTAGTTCAAAAAAAAGAAAAGCCGGGTACATAATTCCCGGCTTTTCTTTTTTTGTTCTACCCTTTTTCATGATTGAATTCGTCGAAAATTTCCATGGACGCGCTCGCGCCCAGGCGATCTGCGCCTGCCGCAATCATCGCGAGCGCAGTATTCAGCGCCCGAATCCCGCCGGATGCTTTCACTTTCATCACATCTCCAATTGTATCTTTCATCAGTTTTACCTCTTCAGGAGCCGCCGCGCCTCCCGAAAACCCTGTTGACGTTTTAACAAAATCCGCTCCGGCCTCCCGTGCCAGTTCACATGATTTGACAATTTCTTCTTTCGTCAGAAGGCTTGTTTCTATAATCACTTTTACAACGGCATCGTATTCGCGCGCGATGGAAACAACGGCAGCGATATCGCTTTTGACATAATCGTACCTTTTTTCCTTCAGCGCTCCGATATGCATCACCATATCGATCTCATCGGCGCCGCGCCTTAAAGCGTCATCTGCTTCATAAGCCTTTACTTCCGTGCTGCAGGCTCCCAGGGGAAAACCTGTTACCGCCACGATTTTGATGCTGCTCCCGGCCAGTTCTTTTGCGGCAAGCCTTACATAAGATGAATTTACGCATACTGCGTAAAACTGATATGTTTTGGCCTGGCCGCATAATTTTCTAATGTCATCGGAAGTCGCTTCAGGCTTTAAATTCGTATGGTCAAAATACCTGTTTAATTCCTTCATACTATCCTCGTTTCTACACATTAAATAAGAAATGAATTACGTCGCCGTCTTTCACGATGTATTCTTTCCCTTCGGAACGAACCAGTCCTTTTTCCTTGGCAAATGCCAGATTACCACCACACTCAATCAGTTTATTATAAGCGATCGTCTCCGCTCGGATAAATCCTTTTTCAAAATCAGAATGGATTTTGCCTGCGGCTCCGGGCGCCTTTGTCCCCCTCTTAATCGTCCATGCCCTGACCTCAGGCTCGCCGGCTGTTAAATATGAAATCAGGTCAAGCAATTTATAGGATGTTTTGATCAATTTATCAAGCCCCGATTCTGAAATGCCAAGTTCCTCCAGAAACAGCGTTTTTTCCTCATCTTCCAGTTCTGATATTTCCGCTTCTATTCTCGCGCAGATGACAATGACTTCGGCTCCTTCCGCAGCAGCGAAATTTCTTACCTGTTCCACATAAACATTTTCGCCGCCTGAAACGAGATCCTCTTCCGAGACATTGGCCGCGTAGATGACTGGCTTAAAGGACAGCAGTTCCAAAGACTTGACATACGTAAACTCTTCCTCCGTTAATTCCAGAGTCCTGACAGATAAACCCTTTTGCAGAGTTTCCATGATTTTATTCAAGATTTCAAGTTCGCTTTGAAGTGACTTGTCTCCCTTCAGATTCTTCTGCGTTTTTTGAATTCTCTTTTCCAACATTTCCATATCGGATAAAATCAATTCCATATTGATGATCTCTATATCGGAAACCGGATCAACTTTCCCGTGAACGTGAACGACGTTTTGCTCATCAAAGCATCTCACGACATGAACGATGGCAGCCGCTTCACGGATGTGGCCAAGAAATTTATTTCCCAGTCCTTCACCTTTGGACGCGCCCTTAACAAGTCCCGCGATATCATAGAATTCGATCGTGGTATATACCGTTTTTTTCGATTTATACATTTCATGGAGTACTTTTATTCGTTCATCCGGTACTGTTACGACACCTACGTTCGGTTCAATGGTACAAAACGGATAATTCGCGGCCTCCGCTCCAGCCTTTGTGATTGCGTTAAACAGCGTACTCTTGCCAACATTCGGCAATCCCACGATTCCCAGTCTCATCGATTGTTTCTCCTTACGTTTTGTTTTTTTCTTTTTTTTCTTGTTCTTCCGAGAATTAGATAAAAAAGCAGGCATAATATGAATATCGCCGCGCTCATGATTTGCGCCTGTTTAAGTGTTCCAAACATCAGGCTGTCTGTGCGCAAGTATTCCACAAAAAATCGTTCCAGTGAATAGAGCATCCCATAAAGCAAGATGATCTGCCCTTCAAATTTTCGCCGGTTATCGAGTGCCAGAAGCAGAATAAACAGCAAGAAACACCAGATGGATTCATATAAAAAAGTCGGATGCACCATCTGTCCGTGGACAGGGATCGCCCACGGCAAATTAGTCGGGCCTCCGTGCGCTTCCGAATTAAAATAATTTCCCCATCGCCCAATGGATTGTGCCAAAGCAATCGCAGGGGCTGCCAAGTCAAAAAAATTGAGGGGCCTTATCCGACAAACTCCGCAAAAAATCAAAGCGGCAAGCAATCCAAAGATCAAGCCGCCATGAATGGCAAGGCCACCAAGGCGTATATTGATCATTTTGAAAAAATCGCCTCCGTAGGATCCCCAGTTGAACATAACATAGTAGAGCCTGGCGCCCACAATTCCGGCCGGGATGCACACGATAAGCGCATCCAGAACCCGATTTGGTTTTATTTTATGCTTGGGCGCCCGTATGTAAAGCAAAATCGCTCCGAGCAGCATTCCGGCCCCAATCAGAATTCCATACCACATGATCTCGATCCCAAATAGCGTAAAGGCTACCGGATTCGGAATATAGGTGTTTAAAAACATATTCTCCTCCCTTATGGAAGATATCTGGCAATCAAAAGCTCGATTTGATCGTTTATAATGTATATATCGTATAGTTTGTATTTTTGATACTCTGGATTGCTTGCTCCGTATTCTTCGAAGTCCTGCCGTACAGCACTGACAAACTCATCTGCCGTCATTACCTTGGCAATACTCGTCCCTCCGGATAAAAATGTGGCTCTCGCCTGAAAAGAAAGAGGATAATCGTATTCCAGGTTTCTGTCAGCTATGTAATAACCGTTCGGTTTACTTGCATCTTCTACATATTGTTTTGAAGCAATTTTAATCATTGCTGTTCCGTCTTCAGCCACCGTTACCTCAATTGTTCCGTAAATACAGGCTGCGTCATCTCTGAGCAATTGCTGCGCGTATTCACCGGACAGGTAATCTACCGTAAGTTCAGGTTCGTCAATTGTACTTCCGCTTCTATCTTTATCCATACATCCGGCCACAAAAATAGCGACACAAAACGTGATCGCACAGAATACCAACAGCGCTTTTCTATTGTTTTTTTTCATTTTCACGACCACCTTTTACCATTTTTTGTTTTCTTCTTTCTTATTTCACGATTTCGGCTATCACGTTTGCATCACATGCTGCCGCGTTTCCTTCATCCGTGTCAAGATGCACTTCTTTTTCATGGCTTGCCCCTGCGCGAATCAGCACTTCATTAAAAATCAGTCCTCTTTCTCCATCCAGCTTCAGACTGACGATATCCTTGTCCTTGACTCCGGCTTCTTCCGCTTGCTCTGAGGACAGGTGTATGTGTCTTAGTGCAACGATCACACCATGATCCAAGTCTACTTCACCCTGCGGCCCGACTAATTTACATCCCGGAGTACCGTCAAGCTTTCCTGATTCTCTGATAGGCGCTGTGATTCCGATTGTCCTCGCATCTGTCATCGCCAGTTCCACCTGTGTCTCAGGACGCGCAGGTCCGAGTACTCTTAAGCCCTTTAACGTTCCTTTTGGTCCCACGACATCCACTTTTTCCTCACATGCAAACTGACCCGGTTGAACAAGAGGTTTTAATACCGTAAGTTCATGGCCTTTTCCAAACAAAATTTCAATGTCTTTCGCTTTCAGATGTAAGTGCTTGTTTGATAAGCCCACCTTTACTTTGTAACCCATTTATATAATCTCCTTTTTAAAATTTATTGGTCGCTGCTTTTAAGATAACTGATATAGGGCAGGTTTCTGTATTTTTGGTTGTAATCAAGCCCATAACCTACGATAAATTTATCTTCTATTGTAAATCCTATGTAATCAACTTCAATTTCTGTACGCCGCCCCGCAGGTTTATCAAGCAGCGTGCAGATTTTCAAACATTTAGGGCCCCTGCCCTGAAGGTACTTTTTCAGATAGGCAAGCGTGATGCCGGAATCGACAATGTCTTCCACGATGATAACATTCTTGTCTTCGATCGGAACATCCAGGTCTTTTATTATTTTGACAACACCAGAACTTTTTGTTGACGCTCCATAACTGCTCACAGACATAAAATCGATATATACGTCAAGATCGATGTGCTTGATGATGTCCGAAAGCCATAAGATGGCGCCTTTCAGGATGCCGACAAGAAGCACCTCTTCTCCTTTAAATTCCCGTGTAATCTGTTTGCCGATTTCACGTGCGCGCTCATAGATCCTTTGTTGATCAATCATAACTTCCCCAGCGCTATATGTTCTTATCATGCTTCTTTTCCTTTTGGTCCTTTTCCTTTTTGATTTCAAAATCAACATCACGAATGATCGTTTTACCCCGATATTTTTTCGAAAAATCTTGCTGTTTCTCGCCGAGCCAGTACTTATCCAATTCGTCTTTCAAATACCACACAATCCAAACCCACAAGATGAGATCATCGACCCAGGAAACCGGAAATATGATGATGGGAATCAAATCAAACGGCAAAAACAGATAAATCAATCCCGCGACAATCAGCGCTTTTTTTCGCTTGGGAACCGTTTTGTCCCTAAGCATATGTGGAATTGCTCTAAGCCTTTTCTTCAGCACATTAAACGCGATTATGAAAGGCATCTCTTCCTCCTTCAAAAGCTCCGGCAAGCAATCGATCGATTTCCAGAAGTAAATCCTCATATCCTGATCTCTTTAGCGTTGAAACCGGAATCACTTTATCTTCCGAGGACAGTTTTAGCGCCTGTTTGATCGTCTGAACGCATTTGTGCGTTTCGTTTCTCGATACCTTATCCGCCTTTGTCGCTACGACAATGCCATCAAGATTGTAGTGCTTCAGGTATTCATACATCTGCACATCCTGAGCGGTCGGAACATGTCGAATATCCACAAGCAAAATAACTTTTATGAGCCCTTGCCTGCCATTAAAATACTTTTCCATCATTTCGCCCCAATTCTCTGTTACCGATCTGGATACTTTCGCGTATCCATATCCAGGTAAATCGACGATGCGAAATGCGTCATTAATCTCATAAAAATTGATTGTCCGTGTCTTGCCCGGATTTCCGCTTACTTTGGCAAGCCTTTTCCGGTTTACCAAAAGATTTAAAAGCGATGATTTTCCTACATTGGACCGGCCTGCAAAGGCAATCTCCGGCATATTATCCTCTGGGTATTGTTCTTTTTTGACAGCTGTAGCGATGATTTCGGCTTTTTTAATAATCATTTTCTTAATCCTGCGATTTTATTAGAACGTGTTTTAACGCATCGTCCACAGAATGGATCAGAACGAATTCCATCTTCCCTCTGACATTGGCTGGAATGTCGTCCAAATCCGCTTCGTTATCTGCGGGCAGAAGCACTTTGCGAATTCCCGCCCTATGCGCTGCCAGCACTTTCTCTCTGATACCGCCAACGGGAAGAACTTTTCCCCTCAGCGTGATTTCACCTGTCATTGCGACATCTTTGCGCGCGGGAATGTTGGTCAGTGTAGACAAGATCGCAATGCACATGGTAACGCCTGCTGACGGTCCATCTTTCGGCGTAGCGCCTTCCGGTATATGAATGTGCAGATCAAGCGTCTTATAAAAATCTTCTTCTATGCCGTGTGCTTTAGCGACTGACCGGACGTAGCTGATACCCGCTTTTGCGGATTCCTGCATCACCTCTCCAAGTTGTCCTGTCAGTACCAGCTTTCCGGTCCCCGGAACCACGGTGGTTTCAATGAATAAAGTGTCCCCGCCTACTGACGTCCATGCCAATCCGGTTGTTATGCCAACTTCGCTTTCTTCGGCAATTTTGTCGTATCGGAATTTTTTCTTTCCCAAGTAAGACTCGATGGACTCCTCGCTGATTTTATAGGACTTTGTCTGCTCATCCGTGACGATTTTTCTCGCAACTTTACGGCATATATTCGCGATTTCCCTCTCCAGGTTTCTGACACCGGATTCCCTCGTATAGTAATTGATGATGTCGCGAATGGTTACCTCTGTAAATTCAATATGCGCTTCTTTGAGCCCATGTTCCTTGATTTTTTTAGGAATTAAGTATTTTTGGGCAATATTTACTTTTTCCTCCTCGGTATATCCCGGAACCCGAATCACTTCCATACGGTCCAAAAGCGCCCGTGGAATTGTATCTGTTGTATTCGCTGTCGTGATGAACATAACACCCGACAGATCGAACGGAATTTCAAGATAATGATCGGTAAACTCTTTATTCTGTTCAGGGTCGAGGACTTCCAGAAGCGCGGAAGCCGGATCTCCTTTAAAATCTGATCCGATTTTATCTACTTCATCGAACAGGAATACCGGGTTTTTTGTCCCGGCGTCTTTAATGCACGAAATGATTCGGCCTGGAATCGCGCCGATATACGTCCTTCGATGTCCGCGAATCTCAGCTTCATCCCGAACACCGCCCAGAGACATTCTGACAAAATCCCTGTTGATCGCTCTGGCAATAGACCTTGCAACGGAAGTTTTCCCTACGCCAGGAGGTCCGACGAGACAAAGAATTGGTCCTTTTAACGTCTTGGACAGTTTAATCACAGCCAAATATTCCAGTACCCGTTCTTTAACTTTGTTCAATCCATAATGATCTTCGTTTAGGATTTCTTCTGCCTTGATCATATCGATATTTGCCTTCGCAGATTTATTCCACGGAAGCGCAAGGATCGTTTCAATATACGTTCGTATCACCGCTCCCTCTGCGGAGCTTGACTGTATTTTCGAAAGTCGCTTGATTTCTTTTTCTACTTTTGATGTAATCTTAGCGGGCATTTTTAACTGCTTCAATTTCTTTAGCCAGCCTGTGATTTCATCCTCCACATCCTCGTCTTGTCCGAGTTCTTCAGCAATCGTACGCATCTGCTCCCTCAGATAGTATTCTCTTTGATTTTTGTTGATGCGTGATTTAACTTTTACATTGATATCCTGCTCAATCAGAAGAATTTCAATTTCATTCGCGATGATGGCGTTAACCTTCTCCAGCCTCTCGTCCGTATCGATGGTCTCAAGAATGTCCTGTTTATCTTCAATTTTGATATCCAAATGTGAGGTGATGATATCCGCAAGCCTTCCCGGCTGCGGGATCAACGCGATAGACTGAAAAATCTCTTTCGGCCCTTTAGGGGACAGAGACAGATATTCATCAAAACTCGATATAACCGATCGCATAAGCGCAATCGTGTTGGCATTTGGTTCCTGATCCGAGTCCTCAAGCTTGCTGATGCGACATTTAAAGAAAGGAATTTGCTCTATTACCTCTTCGATCTTTCCCCTGTACACTCCCTCCACCAGTACGCGAATGGAGTCTCCCGGAAGTTTTAACATTTGTTTGATCTTTGCGATCGTCCCGATTGCATAGAAGTCTTCCGGAGTCGGCAGTTCCGTATTTTCATCTTTTTGAGATACCAGAAAAATGTGTTGATTGATAATCATTGCTTTTTCCAGGGCGTTGATGGATTTTTCTCTGCCTATGTCAAAGTGGAGAACCATATTCGGAAAAATGGACATTCCCCTGAGCGGTATCAAGGGAATAATCATCGTCTCTACGGCATTTTCGTCCGCGGAATCTTCACGATCATTTTTCTTTTTCTCTACCATATAGAATTTCCTCCGTATTTTTAAAGAATACAGGCGACAAATTGTCGCCTGTAGTTATGATGCCGTTTCTGTTTGCTTCTTTTCTTTTTTCGACTCAACCAGCACCAAAGTAGGCGTCATATCATTGTCAATTGTACCTCTTGTTATGATACATTTTTTTATGTCATTTCTGGAAGGTATCTCAAACATGATATCGGTCATTACTTTTTCTAATATGCTTCGAAGTCCCCTTGCGCCTGTCTTTCGTTCAAGCGCCTTTTCTGCAATTGCTGTAATGGCGTCCTCCTCGACTTCAAGCTCAACATTATCAATGAGGAAAAGCCTCTTATACTGTTTGAGCAGCGCGTTCTTCGGTTCGGTAATGATCCGCACGAGCGCTTCTTTTGTCAGTTCTTCCAGCGTTACGATCACCGGAAGTCTTCCGATAAACTCCGGGATCAAACCATATTTCAATAAATCTTCCGGCTGTATCAGTTTTAAAATTCCGGACGCTTCTGTTTTATTTTGTTTGATGTCGGCGTTAAATCCGATGGTCTTCTCTCCGATCCTTCTCTGGATCACCTTGTCCATTCCGTCAAACGCGCCGCCGCAGATAAACAGGACATTCGTCGTATCAAACTGAATAAAATCCTGATGCGGATGCTTCCTGCCGCCTTGCGGCGGTACGCTGGCAACCGTACCCTCCAGGATTTTCAAAAGCGCCTGCTGAACGCCTTCTCCGCTGACATCTCGTGTGATCGATGGATTTTCGGATTTTCTCGCGATTTTATCGATTTCATCCACATAGATGATGCCCTTTTGCGCTTTTTCAATATCGTAGTCCGCTGCCTGAATCAGCTTAAGAAGTATGTTTTCAACGTCTTCACCCACATAACCGGCTTCCGTCAGCGCGGTGGCGTCCGCAATTGCGAACGGAACATTTAAAATTTTTGCCAATGTCTGCGCCAGCAAAGTCTTGCCGCAGCCGGTCGGTCCAATCATGACAATATTGCTTTTTTGAAGTTCAACATCATCACCCGAAGCATTACCGGTATAGTTGATTCGTTTGTAGTGATTGTACACCGCTACTGCCAAAGCCTTTTTCGCACTGTCCTGATCGATTACGTAATCAGACATAATTTTCGCAATTTCCATGGGTTTCGGTAATTCATATTTGCCGTGAAGGTTATCATCCTTTGTCATGGAAGTAAATTCTTCTGCAATGATATCCTGACAAAGTTCAATACATTCATCGCATATATAAACACCTGGCCCTGCAATCAGGCGTCTGACCTGTTCCTGAGGTTTCCCGCAAAATGAACATTTCAATTGTTTATTATCGTCGTATTTAGCCATAGTGACCCCCTCATTATCTTGATAGCATTACTTTGTCGATGATCCCATATTCTTGCGCAGCGTCCGCGCTCAGAAAATTGTCTCTATCCGTATCTTTTTCAATTTTTGTAAGCTTCTGCCCCGTATTCTGACTTAATATCTTATTAAGTTTTTCTCTCGTTTTAATAATGTGATCAGCGTGGATACGAATATCTTCCGCCTGGCCGTTCACTCCTCCAAGCGGCTGATGGATCATGATTTCAGCATTCGGAAGCGCAAACCTTTTTCCTTTTGCGCCTGAAGAGAGCAAAAATGCACCCATACTTGCAGCCATACCGATGCATATTGTAGATACATCCGGTTTGATATATTGCATGGTATCATAAATCGCGAATCCGGCTGTTACAGATCCGCCCGGGCTATTGATATACATGCTGATATCTTTTTCCGTATCCTCTGCTTCAAGAAAGAGAAGCTGCGCCACAATCAGACTTGCAAGATGCTCGTCAATAGCCTCTCCCAAAAATATGATTCTATCCTTCAATAATCTGGAATAAATATCATAAGAACGCTCACCTCTTGAAGTTTGCTCAATTACATAAGGTATTAATGTCATCTTACTTTAATATACCCCTTTCATGGTTTTATAACGCATCCGCAGGAAAATTCCAATTTGAGAAATTTTCCTTACCTCTGCGCGTTTAAAGCGAGGCTGACGCCTCGTTATATTATTTTTGCGTTTTCGTAAACCAGCTCAATGGCTTTTTTCAGGACGATGTCCCTTTTAATGAATTGAATATAGTCTTGACTGAGCATCTCTTTTACCTGCGCCAGTTCCATCTTGTACTGCTGTGCGACCGTTTCCAGTTCCTTGTCGGCTTCTTCGTCCGATGCGACAATCGATTCCTGATCCGCGATCTTGGATAAGATCATTCTCGTCTTTACTTTCTTTTTCGCCTCTTCTTTTAATTCGGCTCTGAACTCCACTGCGTCTTTTTTCAAGTATCCAAAGTATTGATCGATTGAAAGTCCCTGGCTTTTAAGCTGCTGATCGAATTCATTTACCATACTGTCGATCTCATCCTCAATCATCACGTTTGGAACATCGATGTCGTTTGCATCATTGACTTTCTCAAGCACTGCATTTTTCATCCGATTTTCAGCGTAAACTTTTGCTGATATCTCAAGTCTTTCCCTTGTTTCATTTTTTAATTCATCCAGCGTATCATATTCGCTGACATCTTTCGCGAAATCATCATTGAGTTCCGGAAGCTCTTCTTCCTTGATTTCATGAACTTTGCACTTGAAGATTGCTTCTTTGCCTGCCAATTCTTCTGAATGATACTCTGACGGGAAAATGACCTTTACCTCTTTTTCCTCACCGGACGCCGCACCGATAAGCTGCTCTTCAAATCCCGGAATGAAAGTATCCGAGCCAATCATTAACGGATATCTCTCTGCTGTTCCGTCTTCGAACTGGTTGTCGCCGACAAATCCGGCATAATCGATCAAAAGCGTATCGCCTTCTTTCGCAGGGCGGTCAACGATAACCATTCTGGAATTCCGTTTCTGCAGAGCTGAAAGCTCCTTGCTCACTTCTTCCTCTGTAATATTTGCCTCTACTTTATCAATTTCGACGCCCTTATACTCTTTTACTTCGAATTTGGGATAAACGTCCACGGTAATTGTGATCGTAAAGGCTTTTCCCTTTTCAATATCACTGAACTCGGCGTTCGGCCTGTCAATTACATTGAGCTTAAGTTCATCTAAAGCACTCGGGTAATGATTGGAAAACAAATTGTTTATCGCGTCTTCGAAGAAGATATCTTCACCGTAGTGTGTTTCGATCAGTCTTCTTGGCGCTTTACCTTTTCGAAAACCGTCGATTGCATACCGGCCTTTTGTTGCTTTATATACATCAACAATCGCGCTTTCAAATTCTTCAGCAGAAAACTCTATTGAAAATTTGGCGCTGTTTTTATCCATTGAAATAAATGTCGGTTTCATGAAACTAATATCCTCCTCAATTCTGAACACATAATGCATATTATTATACCTCTTTTAAACAAAGAAGTAAAGATTTAATCATTAAAATGATTTTAGCATTTTATACTTGTCTTTTCCTTAGATTGGTGATAATATTTTAGCATGTCAGTATCCATATGACCACATAAATGAATGAGTGTAAATAATGGTTGAAATAGAATTAAAATACGCGATAAGCGAAAAAGGCATCGCGGAAAACATCTGGAATGATCCTTACATTGTCAACATCGAAGAAAATGACTCCAGAGAAAAACTTTACATGAAATCCGTATACTTTGATACCGAAGAAGGCTTTCTTGCTGAAAACGACATCGCTTTCAGGGTTCGCATGGAAGGAAGTCGTATTGTCGCATCTTTAAAATGGAACGGTAAAAATGACGGACCACTTCACGCCCGGGAAGAAATCAATGTCCCTATCAACGATGAGGCCTGCCTGATTAAGCCTGACCCCATGATCTTTAAGGAAAGCGAAATCGGAAGGCAAATCATCGAGTTGATCGGAAACCGTGAATTGATCAATGTCATGGAATTTGGTTTTCTCCGAAGAAGGGTCAGAGTAGATACAGGAAAGAGCATCATCGAAATTTCGATCGATATCGGAGAAATCGTCACCGATCAGGGGAATGAGCCGATATGTGAACTGGAACTGGAACTCTTTTCCGGAAAACAGGATGATCTGCTCGAACTTGGTCAGAAATTTTCGGAGCAGTACAATTTGACGCCCGAAAAAAGAAGTAAATATGCCCGGGGCTTATTGCTGACCAACAAATTCTCTCGGCCGAGTATGGATTAGCATTCATTAAATCAAGTCTTACGTATTTAAAGCAGAGAACTCGTTTTTAAAGTTCTCTGCTTTTTTATATCACAAAAATTAAGGTTTAGACTAATCTTTTAATAAGTTCTTCTTTGCTGCCGTCAAGCATGTCAATAATGGGAAGCTCTATCATTGTGTATGCCCCTGGGGACTGCTTCATCCCAGCCCTTGCGCACGCGACCATGACTTGTGCTGTCAGGGCTGGATTATTTATATTCATGTTATATTCAAAGAGTTGGTTATGCGTCTTGCCTGATACTCCCTTGCGGACTATGTTAACGCTGTGGCCTACATCTATCAGTGAATCCACATCGTTTTCGAGATAGACATGTGTCTCATCACTGGCGAAATACGGATCAGCCTTGATTTTCGCCGCAACATCATTGAAATCATAACCATCTAACAGTTCAATATATACCAAGCGCCTGTGAACGCTTGTTCCAAGCGGGATTGTCATCGACAAAGCGTTTTTTACACCTTCAATCGCCTTGACGGCTACGGTATGCCCCAAGCTCATTCCAGGGCCAAAATTTGTAAAAGTTTTTCCATATGGAGCAGCAGTTTCCAAAAGTGCGCGTACAACTGAATCACAGCCCGGGTCAAATCCTGCCGAAACAACCGCCGTGCTGCCGCTTTTCTTAGCAGCCAAGTCCAGACGTCCGCGCAGCTCCCATATGCCCGTATGTATATCATAGCTATCAACAGTGTTGATACCTTGCGCGAGACATATCTCCGCCATTTCGGGAACACTGCGCGTCGGGGTGCAGATGATGGCTGCATCCGGTTTAGACTCCAGCTTATTTATATCATCTACAACCTGAACAGAGACTTGTGGTTTGTTTAATGACTGTACACGCATTACAATACCGCACAGTTCCATATCACTTGCCGCGTCGACGGCTTCAATGACAGACTTTCCCAAATTGCCATAACCGAAGATTGCAATTTTAATCATTATTTAGCTCCTTTACATTTGTATATTAGAATAAAACATCATTCATATCGTATAGCCCTGCCTCTTTTCCGCAAGCGAACTTTGCTGCCTTTACAGCGCCTGCTGCGAATATTTTTTTTGAATGGGCAATGTGCGTCAGTTCGATGATTTCATCCGGCCCGGCAAATATCACCGTATGTTCTCCTGCGATCGTGCCGCCTCTTACCGCGTGAATTCCAATCTCTTTACCTCTTTTCTGGTTTCCTTCCCTGCCATAAATCTGCGGGAAGGCTCCGTCAGGATTGATGGCGGCGGCCAGCATTTTTGCCGTTCCGCTCGGTGAATCGAGCTTCTTGTTATGATGCTTTTCAATGATTTCGATGTCAAACGAATCACTCAGAATTTTTGAAAGTTCAGTGGAAACTTTCTTCATCACGGTAATGCCAAGTGAATAGTTTGCCGTAAAGACAACCGGTACTCTTTGTGAGATGTTTTCAATGCGTTTAACCTCATCTTGTGAAAACCCTGTCGATGCAATCACGAGCGCGCAATCATTTTCTTTCGTATAGTCTTCCATCATCTTTAAATTTTCAGGATGGCTGAAATCGATGATGACATCCACAGGCTCTGAGGCATCCGTCAGCTTTTCTCCTTTCAGAGGTTCAATCATGCCAACACAATTAATTCCCTCCGTTTCCTCTATAAAACTCTTTAGTACCTTACCCATTGTTCCCGCACCTAAAATAACTGCGTTCATTCTTCTATCCTCCATTTGATTATAAAAGATTAATTTTTTTCATCGTATCGATTAATTTCGCTTTAGTACTTTCTTCCATTCCGCACAATGGCAATCTGTAGCCACCGACGCCCATTCCAAGCAGGTTCATCGCCTCTTTAATGGGGATTGGATTTGTCTCGATAAAAAGCGCGTTGATAAAATCGAGATAGTGAAGCTGCATCTGGCTTGCTTTTTTTGTATCGCCTTCTAAATACGCATGAACAAGTTCCTTCGTCTGCTTAGGAAGAATATTGGCAAGAACAGAAATTACGCCCGCGCCCCCAAGCGACATCAGTGGTATGATCATATCGTCGTTTCCGGAATAGACTGTAAAATTATCATTGATCAGCCTGGAAGCCTGTGCGACAAACGAAATATCCCCGCTCGCCTCTTTTATCCCTGCTATATTCTTATGCTTGCTAATTTCTGCTAATGCATCATATGTTATCTTAACGCCCGTTCTTCCAGGAACATTGTAAACGTAGACGGGAATGTTAACAGCATCCGCAATTTCCGTATAGTGTTGGATCATCCCCGCTTTATTCGCTTTGTTATAATAAGGTGTAACCACAAGCAAACCGTCTGCGCCCATTTTTTCATATTTAACGCTCTGTTCTCTGGCCACCATCGTGTTGTTTGAACCGCTGCCCACAATAATGGGAACCTTACCTTTACAGGTTTCTAAGGCAAGCCTCACGATTTCATCTTTTTCGGTAACGGTCAGCGCAGGCGTTTCAGCTGTCGTTCCGAGCACTACGATACCATCTGTTCCCTGCTCCATATGCCACGTAAGCAGTTCCTTAATCTTATTATAGTTCACACTACCATCATCATTAAACGGTGTAATTAATGCAACCATTGATCCATATATCATTTTTCTTATCCTCCTTGTAGAACGTAACCAGGCTTTACAGGCGCCTGTTTCTCAGGCAAACGTTAACTCCTGCGCCTCTTTCATGTGCTTTAACTTCTAGTGTTTGTCGATTCAGATTTCCTTTCTAAATTTTTTTGCAATAATTTGAGTAGCGCCATTTCGCAGTGGCTTTCACCAAATCATAGATTTGGGAAAGCTGTGCATAAGGCCTGCTTGCAAATCACTTCGTGATTTGAGCAGCGCCATTTCGCAGTGGCTTTCATCAAATCATAGATTTGGGAAAGCTGTGCATAAGGCCTGCTTGCAAATCACTTCGCGATTTGAGCAGCGCCATTTCGCAGTGGCTTTC